>ENA-ORLH01000094-ORLH01000094.1-human-gut-metagenome-genome-assembly--contig:-NODE-94-length-15811-cov-8.54455_pt1 | contig 15811 bp, 12 predicted proteins | sample MGYA00243069_ERZ508828 | MGnify/ENA primary metagenome ERZ508828 (study PRJEB26277, sample SAMN04329793) | human gut metagenome | biome: human-associated habitat | host: Homo sapiens | place: USA... | reverse complement strand
CTTATGGTTATTCTACCATAGAACGGACGTATTCGCCACCTTTGTCAACAGGTCCAGATTTATGCGCAAAATTGTTTGCAGGCTCCGGCGGAGTGAAGTCAGCCGGCAACGGAGGCGTCGTCCATAACCGCCTCCAAGTGCTTCATGTTCATGTATTTCTTGTTGCCCCACTGGGTGCCCGCCACATGGCGCAGCCGTGCGCAGACCAGCATCAGGGCGGAGTTGCCGTCCGGGAACGTCCCCACCACGCGGGTTCTGCGGCGGATCTCCCGGTTCAGCCGCTCGATCACGTTGTTGGTGCGGATGCGCGTCCAGTGCTCGCTGGGAAAATCGCAGTAGGTCAGCGTTTCCTCAATGCCGTCCTCGACCTTCTTGGCAGCTTCCTTCAGTTTCATGGTGCGCAGCTCGGCGACCACGGCTTTCGCCTTCTCACGGGACCCTTTTTTGCTCTCCTGGGCGTGGATCGCCTTGAGCATTTTTGCCACAATTTTGACCTTGGATTTGGGCACAACAGAGAAAACGTTGCGGTAGAAATGCACCGTGCAGCGCTGGTATTTGGCGTCCGGGAACACCTCGCCCACAGCCTCCAGCATCCCCATGTACTTGTCACCGACGATGAGCTTCACGCCGTCCAAGCCGCGCCCACGGAGCCACTGGAAGAAGCTGACCCAGCTGGCCTTGTCCTCTTTCATGCCCTCAGCGGCACCCAAAACCTCGCGAAAACCGTCCTCATTCACGGCGATCGCCACCAAAACAGCAACATTTTCGTACTCTCCGCCCCAGTTGCGGCGCAGGTAGATGCCGTCCACGTAGACGTATGGATAGTGGCCGCCCTGCAAGGGGCGGTTGCGCCAGTCCTCAATGTGAACGTAGGCTTTCTTGTTCAGCTCACTGATGGTGGCAGGCGAAACCTTGCTGCCCCACAGCGCCTCCGTGATGTCCTCCACCCGGCGCACGGAAACGCCTGCCAGGTACATCTCGATGAGGGCCTCCTCCACGCTGCTCTCCCGGCGGCGATACCGCTCGATGATGGCGGTCTCGAAGGACATGCCCTTGAGCCGCGGCATGTGGAGCGTAACGTTGCCGGAGGTCGTGGTGAGATTCCGGTCATAGTGACCGCTGCGGTAGCCATGACGGGCCTCGCTGCGCTCATAGCGGGCCGCCTGCGTCAGGGACTCCGCCTCCTTTTCCAGTAGCTCGTTCAGGGTTTCCTCTACACTTCCTCGAACTAATTCTTTGAGCTGCCCCTTGATAATTTCCTCATTGAATTGTACAATCTTCTCGGACATAGTTTGCTGTCTCCTTTCGAATGTTTGTGTGGTAACTTCATTCTACCAGAGCCTGCAAGCTATGTCTTTTTTTATGCTCTTTTCAATTTGCGCAAGTTATTGTACATTATCCATCGCCGCAGGCCTAATGGCAGTTTGACCAGCAGCCTGTATCGCATCAAATGAACGCAGACAGAGCGCACCTCCCACCAAGGGGAAGGTGCGCTCTCGAGTTGTCACGAGGGTAGCGTCATCAAGGCGCATCCAGAAGGACTCACTCTATCGGAGGTATTAAGACAGAGAAAAGAACAAGCAACATGTCTTATAAAAAATCGGTGATGCCAACAAGGAAGGATATGGTCTATGCAATATCTGGAGGAAAACTCGGTAAATTTCTTTCAGCCTGAACATAAAATCCTTTTTGCGTATAAATCTTGACAACGCCACCAGTTTGGGCCGAAAAAACTGCTATGCGTGAGTGTCCCGAAAGTCGTGAGAAACGGCCTCTTAAGATGGCGGCCCTTTATAAGCGCCTGACTTTTGAGCTTATATTTAACCTTGCAATTACACGATCTTTTCTGCGGGCAACATTCAATGTAATTCACATGGTTCCTGTGATTAGCATATTGCGTTTGGTTGTTGCATGAGTATAAATCTGAAATGCAGGAAAATGTGTTTCGGCGCACGGGTTCGGAGGATATTGCGTACCCCCATAACTATATCGCAGGCGGAGGGCGCGGGGGCTTTGGGGGGCGCAGTGCGTTTCTCTTCCGGCGGTGCGTAGTCTGGAATCTCGCTTCGATGCAGTCCCCGCAGAAGCCTCCGCAGAAGGCCGAGGATGCCCGACATGAAAAATCCAGGCACGGCAAGAATCGTTCCTATGATCACCAGGGCAAGATCATTGCCACTCGGCGCCAGAAAGCCGGTGGAGTTTTCCGGGGCGCTCGGATCGTATTTGATGCGGATGGACCTGCCCACCTCGATAGAGTTTGCCAGGGGGCCATATTTACCTGTATAATGCGTTCCATCCACTTCATATTCGTAGGTCATCGAATAGTTGATGCCACCCCTGCCAACTTTGCTTCTGTTCAACTCGGAAATATCCGTAATGTATGCGCTGCCGAATACCCAATCCGTCTGCTTGTATGATTGAATATAAGTATTGGTCCCCATATAAAACATAAAGAGGCCGATAAGCAGCGTCGCAACGCCCCAGCCCTGTATTACAGACCGAAAAACTGAGTCCTTCCGCATCAGTTCTTTCACGGCCTGAACAGCCGATTCATGCTTCATCTTCTTTTGCCCTCTTGATCCTGGCGACCAGTTCGTCGATTTCCCCTTCGTACAACGATTTGTTATAAGGAACCCTGTGTGTTTGGTTTTCGCAGTCGGTGAATTTCATGTAGTAACCGTAACGCGTTGCGCTTCTGCGCATGTTCCGCTGTGACTCGACCAGACAGCAGTCCAGAATGTCGCTGTAGCGGTAGTACCGCCCATTTAAGGGATTGGTGCGGCAATAAAAGCCGTCCTTTTGAATCTTTAGCATATAAAACAGTCCGTGAGAAAAAGCCCGCACAATTGAAAACAGCAAAATGGCGACCGGAATCATGCGGAAAATCAGCGGCATGGTGGTCCATCCAAAAAGCATCAAGTAAAGTATGGGAAAACCAAAAATCACAAGGATTATGATAACCACACTCTCCGTCTTCCCGGTAATGACGATCTCGCGGTCGAAGTCGTCATCCCCACGTCTGCTTCCCACGGCCTCAACCCGTTCAATCATATAATCCACCGCATCAAGGTGGGGGTCAAGTACGAGAAATCTCGACCGCTTTCCCTCTATCGTTTCAAAGTTGCAGTAGGTTGCTTCCTGTGTGTCCGTCTCTCTGCCGGAGCTGAGCCACATGCTGCAAATCTCGCTGTAGCGGTAGTACCGCCCGTTGCCGGGTTTGGTCCGAAAATAAAAGCCGTCTTTATCCACAAGCAACTTGAAAGACATTGCACCGTATGCGGACAGAACGCAGATGATAGCAAAAAAGGCTGTTAGGCCGCCGAGTCCAACAAAGGCACCATCGTGTGCAGTGTAAAGCCAGAATGTGAATCCTCCGGAGACCGCCGTCGTGATTGCAATCACCATAGGTCCAAACCAGTTACCGGTGATTTTATACTTCCAGTTTCTTTCTTTCATCTTATTCTCCATATTGAATCCATAGCGATTTGTTATATCACAGGGAAGTGGCTAATGCCACTTCCCTGTGATTGATTCAAATAATAGAAAACTGTTTCGAGTATGTTGCCTTAAACCCAGTTTTATCTATAACGCAGACAACAATGGTATAGTTTCCTGTCTCTGTTGGCGACCACTCAAGATAGTCGAATGTTGAACCACTTAGAGTATAGTATAGAGTATCACCTTTGTAAATAGCATACTCCCATACATACGGCTGGTAACCACCCTCCGCCTTAGCTGAGAAAACCAATGCCGTCTCTGGCTCCATGTCTCCAATTACTTCAACATTAGAATTCATAGTTCTGCAGTAGTAAATTTTCCGTTTCTTATTCGCTCCACCAGCCCGCAGCTTCCAGAAACGCAAGCACATCGGCCTTGCCCTCCTGCGTGGTATACACATAGAGCATTATCTGTCCACTGCGGATTTTTGCTGCGAAATTCGTGGGGCTGTCCACGGCATAGACCTGACCAGTAAAGGTATTGCTCTCCGTCACCTCACCGGTGATGGGGAGGGTCGCAGCGGCATAGAAACGGTAGCAGGCATCTGCGGAATCCAGCCTGCAGTAGTCCAACCGCAGAGAGTCCTCATGCACGGAAACAGAGCGGATCAGCATGGAACCGATGCCCCAGCTCTGGCGGATATCCTCCGTAGAGTCCACGGCAGTATAGCCGGCTGCCGCTGCGGCCTTGCGGAACTTATCCAAGTCCGAAGTTCCCGACGTGAGGAAGAATTTCACGAAAAGGACGAGGGCGACGAACGCAAGAAGCCAAGCCGCAAGTCGGGGGACCCACTGCTTCGCCGGGATTTTTGCAATGGCCGTTGAATCAAATCCCGTGTCTGTCTCCGGAACCGATTTCTTCAGCTCCTCTATGTGCGTCCTTCGCAGAAGGCTGCGAAGTAGCTCCAGCACCCCAGAGAGGAAAAAGCCCACCACTGCGATGGCCGTTCCCAAAATCAAAAGGACCAGCAGATTGTGGGTATTGGGAGAGAGAATCGCCGTATTCTCTTCCGGCACTTCTGGGTTATATTTCACAGTAATGACAGTACCAATCAGACGGGGCGATGACATACGCCCTGTGCGGCCCGTATAGGTTTCTCCGTCCACGGCATACTCATACGCCATAATGTAGTAGGTACTGCTGTTGCTACCATGCCTTCCGGGCGAAGAGCTGACTACCTCGCTGGAGACATCCGTGACCGTGGCCTCTATGGGAATCCAGTCCTTCTGACGGGATTGGCCTGCATAGTCTCCAATCCCGTTTACGATCAGGTAGATGCCCACAATCATCATCACATAGCCCATGAATCGGAAGTAGGCGAATAATGTTGTATTTCTCCACATCTTCATAATCTTCATATTCCCTTGCTTCGCTCCATCAGCACCTCCATTTCCCGTTGAAACAAAGCCTTATCATACAGAATCTTATGCGGCTTACCAATGGAGTCAGTGAATGTAAAATAGTAAGAATATCCCGTCCGTCTGGTGCCGTTGCGGACGGAACCTTGCCTTTGCACCACCTCTGTCAGGTGGCAATTTGAAATTTCGCTGTATTTATAGTATTTTCCGTCAAAGGGGTTGGTTCGGCAGTAAAATCCGTCCTTTTGAATCAGAATTTTGTAGAACAGATTATGACTCACCAACACAAAAAAGGCTGCTACTGCCAGCACTACAGGCGGTATATAGATAATGGGTGGCAAGCCTTGAGTTCGGAGATAAATGCTCACAAACAAAACCGCCGCCAAAATACAGACAGCTGCAACGAGCCTGACACCGCCCTGTACTCTGCCGCTGATCATAAGGTCACCGTCGCTCCTTTGCGCCTGTCCCTCGGTGTTTTCTACTTGGGCGATTAAATAGTCTACGGCATCCCAATCTAGATTTCTAAAGAAAAATCTCATGATTCTTCCGTCCTGCATTTCAAAGTTGCAATATTGCATTTGCTGTGCATTTGCATCGTTTCCACTGCTGACCCATATTTGGCGGATTGTGTAGTAGTGATAGTATCTTCCGTTACCTGGAGCGGTCTGATAGAAGAATCCGTCTTTATCAATCAGTACCCTGAAAAATAATGTGCGGTACAAGGCCAGGAAAAAGGCAAGCGATGCAAAGATCACCAATATTATGCCAATGATGATCGCCCCGTTCCGGCTGAGGCGAAACCAAAGTGCCAGACCACCAAATATGGTGAGCATAATAAAAGATATTATAACTCCGGTTATTCCGTTCGTATTAGTATATTCCCATTTTTGTTTTTTCAATGATTCTCCTCCCAGCTGCACTCTTATTGGCCAAAATGCTCCAGATTCTCTCATAACCACATATGTTTTTGTGCTTTCTTCGCTGCAATAAGAAGTAGCAAGTGTATTAAAAGTAGGCATCTCCATTATATATACGCCCATGGTCATGATTGAATAAAATTATATTTATTTGCGAAGCCTATAAAAATTTCAATAAATATGATGGTTCGGGGGAATGCAAGGTTATTATTCCTTGCATTCCCCGATAGATTATTAGCTGACTACGAACTGTGTTCTATACGACATTCTTTTTCCGGTTGCATCTGTTACAAAAGCCAAAAAATCATATGTACCAGATTGAGATGGTGTCCACTCCGTGAAATTAACTATCGTAGCGTTATCTGAATACACCACCTCATTATCAGACTGAATGTAAAACTCCCATTGCCACGGTTGTACTCCTCCAGTCGCACTCACAGTGAATGAAATGGTTTCTCCGGCCGAAAGCGTGCCAAAAATCTCAACATCTGTAATTTGCAAATCATTTTTCTTAAAGCGAGCCTCGAGAGTCCGGTTTGAATCGACGGTAATTTTGCATTCGTTAGAAACCCCATATAGTCGTTCTCCGTTTTCATACCATCCATCAAAAATATACCCTGACGATGGTGTAGCAATAAGGATAGCGTCATCTCCTTTAACATAAGTACCACCGCCTGAAACATTTCCGCCAGTTCCAGCGATTAAGGTGATATCATAATCAGGATACAAATATACAAATTCACTGTTATTGCCACAATCGCTTTCTAGTTCTTCGGTTTCTATCAAAAAATAGTACGAGCTTGCTTCTCCCGACACATCGTTATAGAATTCATCCATGCCGATGTTAAATGTGAATACCTCTTCAACTCCCGGATTGAGAGACGCTATATGTTCAGTCGAAATCAGCGTCATTTTATCAGTAGCCTTAAAGAATTTTAAGGTTGCTGAGTTTACAGGAGTGTATCCTTTGTTCTTCACGGTAACCATCAACGTTCGGCCGGTCTCTGCTCGACTTTCTTGGATATTATCAATAGAAATATCAGCGAAGCCTACAGTAAGAATCGCTTCGTTATCCGAGTCGAACGCATCCTTTTGACCTGCAGGATAGACTTGAATGGTATAATTAGTTCTTTCAATATTGGCAGGAAGTGTAAAGGGAATTTCTAATTCGTCACTATCTCCAATAGCTAAATGATGATCAATTGTATATGTTTGGAGAGTAGCACCGTCAGCATCGATAATTTTTACTGTAAACTGGCTTATATCCATGGATCCATTATTGGAAACATTAATGCGTATGCTAATGTCTTTGTTTGGTTCAATAACTCCTGAATAGGAACCAACAGGATCCACATGGACATCATAAAATCTGTTTGCTGTTTTCTGTACCAGATCAATTTGCCCATAAGGCTTTCTATTTACAGCTTCTTGCAATTTCTCTGCAAAGCCATACGCCAGTTCAATTTGACCATTCGGTAGCATAGAAGCATCCCAACCGCGAACGATTCCAGAATCTGTCGAAATAGGTTCAACTGTTCCAAATGCGTTATTGACTTCATTGTAGTTTACGCCATAGAAGTTTACATCGGAATCACATTCTTGCTGCCAAACAATCGCCTTTTTCCCGTCCGAATTTTTAAGTGCCTTGATTCTTGTAACATTGCTGTTTAACTCAGATACAATGGTGCATCTAGTTTCTACATTTCCGTTAGAAATACAAGCAATTGAATCGCCACTTATCCAATAAAGCTCGTTGTCCAACAAACTCACTGAATAATCTGGAATTGAATCATTGGTCAATCTGATGGTTTCACTGTCATTGTAATAGAAAACCTCAAGATCACTAACATCCGAAGAATCGGAATTAGTCTTTGCAGTATATGCAACAACATTATTGCCCGCTGCATATGCAGTATCAATACTTGTTACAACAGCTAGCCCGCTTGCGATGACCTCGGCATTCTCCCAAGCACCATTTACATATTGTTTTCTGAGAATGGAGTTTGTGCCATTAAGTGCAGAAACATCATTTTCAGAATTCTGTTGCCATATTACCGAAATGCTATCGCCAGAAGAAACAACCCTATGCGACATTTCATAATTTGCATTGTTTGCAGTAATCGCCGTAGTATTAACAAAAGATGTACCATTCCAATAGGTATAGTACAGATCCATTGCAGCTGCCATTTCATCAAGTGTAGCATTGGGGCCTAGAACAGAGTTGCAATTTTGCCAAACTACATGTGCACCGCCATTGCCATCCGAAAAAATATAGGGTTCAAAATCTGCGGTAGAATCGTCCAGTACTGGCTGTGCAGCACCCCAAGAAGCCCCATCATAAACACGATACATCAAAACAGAACGGTTTGTTGCAGTTCTATCCATATCATCTGCGATATAGATTAGTAGCATTTTCCCATTGCCCAAGCTTACAAGTTTAGGATTGCAGTAAACTTGGACATTAGAACTCAAAACATTTAAATCAGCTGCATTAGTTGCATTATTAAAAGGAGATAACTGAGGCAAAGGTTCAATAAATTTGAGATCGTCCTTTCGGATAGACATTACATTTGTGGAACTCGGGGATTTGTACAAGTCTGTTTCCAGAAATTTCCACTCATAGCTGTTGCCCCAAAAAAGAGCTTGATATTCAAAAAATGCCGATGCAGTCAATTTGGCCGAAAATGCCTTGCCGAAGTCATTAACGGGGAATTTTAATTCGCAATCTATCACTCCGCTTATTCCCGCATAAGCGTTAGCGACTAAAACATCGACACCTACACTAAAGTTAGGCTTAACACTAAATTTCATATCCCCGTTAATCGCTATTTTCCCAGTCTCAATTTGATCCAACTTAAATCCACTTTCAAGTGAGCCTTCAATTGCGAATTTTGCATATACGCAGGGAACGATTGAGTAGGATATACTCTGTCCAGTTGTTCCAACTACAGCTAGGGCACCTTCCTTCAAACCATCTTTGAGGCTTACTGTCATATATCCAAACACAAAGACATCACAGTCGAAACCTACTTTTGTGCCCTTTTGATACAGACTACCATTAAAATCCTTGAAATGTCTCGAAAATTCTTGATTATTTTTTCCTATTAAAGAAAGTGTAGTTTTGGCTTCTCTATAGTACTCCTTAAATTTACCACTTCTTGTGCTTCCACCAGTAATTTCTGTTGATAAGCTTTCCTTAGTTACGCCAATTAGGACTTTGTATGCGTTTTCTTGCTGATCAAACTCCACCTCCATCTTTACAATATCTTTTACCTCTAAGCCTACATTTAACTTAAACAAAGGGATTTGGTAACCTAAAATATCTACAGTAGGTCCTACTACTTCATCATTTGCTGAGTTTCCTGCGAACAGGTTTTCAGGAGATGGTGCAGAACTTATATCATTCAATCTTGAAACGGCTGGATCATATCCTGAATAGCCATCTTTATCTATCTCTATTTCACCGTTGCCACTACCGATAGTAGTAGTTACAAATTGATCAAAAGCCCAGTTTGAAGGCATTTTAAAGCCCAAGTTGCCGCTAAAGCCAGTTGACATATCGCCCACAAAGCTGCTATAAGCATATCCAAGATTGGAAACTCGCATGCACGCATTTCTTGTTCCGTAAATACCAACTCTATACCCACTATCCGCCATTTCACTGTGGACTCTTTCAAAATACGGGATAACATTGTTAGTTATTTGGTAATCCAAGCAATCAAAATCAACCGCAAAATATATTATGGTATTTTCAGGGAGACCAAGCTCTGTTGCTGCTTTTTTGGCCTTTTGTGCATCATCAGCTCCCTGCTGCGGAGTGAAATATTCAAGGTAATTTGCCGAGGATTGGTATATTGGGAAGAACTTGAGCCCAGCATCGAAGATAATTTGTGCCTCGCTGCGTGTAATTTTTTTATTATTTCCGGTCAGATATCTTCCTATGTATCGATATCCATTGTCATATAATGTTTTCGCTTTTGCGGCTGTGAGCTGGGTTGCGCAGTCCGCAGCCAATGCTGACCTTGATGTATCGCCGCTACTAATAAACAGCGACAGCCATGTAGTTTTATCTGCATATCCAGTCGGCGTGATTTTCATATCCTCTTGAAAATCGTATAGCGCTTGCCTTGTTGCATCGCCATATTCGCCGTCTATTGCTCCAGCGCTATGCCCGTTAACAAGCAATGCGAACTGTAGCAACTCCGCAATGGCTGTGATTTGTGCAGCCGAATAGTAGCTTCCTGATGATGTTCCCGGGTATCTTCTTGCTGATGAAGAATTCCTTGCGTATGGAATTTCCGGGCAGCACAATCTTGTCGTTACGCCAAAGTTTGCATTTGCAACATCTGTTGGCATGCCTTCCTCGGCCTGCAACGCATAAATCAGAGCCCTGTTTGTATTTCTGCCATACACACCATCACAAGGCGTGATCCCAGTATATGCCTCATACTTGCGGTTCAGCTTTTGCTGCATTTCACGAACAGCCTCTGTTCCGCCATAGGAGCTTAACAGTTTAAATGAATCCATGGACATCAAGGCCTTCATGATATTAACTGTCACGACTCCATCTGGATTGATAAGGCCGGCATCTTCTTTTAATTCAATGATGGCCTTTTCTACATCTGCATCAAACACGCCATTGAATACAACGGTGCCATCTTCGGTTTCGGACAGATTATATCCAGGGTTATACCCTTTGCACCAAAGTGCTCCCTGCAATATTGCAAATTTCCGATTTGTGACACCATCCTGGCGCCGCAGCAGATTCTGGCTATAAAGGCGCTCTGTAGTTGGGCCAAAATTATCTGCCAAATCTGTGATTCCAAGTTCCACCTGCAGAGCTCTCGTAAGACCGTAAACGGTATCCCACCCCGTTCTGCCGTCTTCGGTGACATATCCAAATCCCGGCACATTACCATACTCCTGATTCAGCCATCTTTGGGTCAGATAGACCATAGCATCACCAGGATAGTCGCTATGAATCGAAACGCCATTCTCCACAAGCGTTTCTTCGCTAATTTGTTCCAAATCGGGGATCTGTACCTCCGATATATAATCTGTCTCGTTGCCATATTCATCATCGATCTGAACATCGGCTTTTATAAGGTTGAATGTACTTTCTTCCTCCGTAGATGCGTCATTAGTTGCTACTTCTACATTTTCTGTAGCATTTTCAGCAGCAAATGCCGGAACAGTAACTGTTTGGAGCATAATTAGAACGCTTAACAGCAATGTTAATGCTCTGCTAAAATGCTTCTTCGCACCTTTCACTTAAATCCTTCCTTTCCTGTAAGTAGAATACATTTTTCCTTCTCTATTCTGAAATAGCGCCGTTGGAACCTCTATGGATAGGCATCACTCCCTTTCCCATTCCATGTGCGTTCTTAAATCATACACGATCCCCATGCTGCGATCAGAAGATGTTGATTAAAGCAGAAGCGTACTACTTTATCTGATCACATCAAACAACCATTCTCTCTTCAAAATTTTTGATTATAGTGATATCCCGCGATTCGGCTATATTTTTCCATTTCTGCCAATTATTTTATACGCTATATTCTCCTTTGGCAATATCAAGTCGAAATTTTTGTTGATTTTGTGAAAACTCTTGAACTATCATTATTAAAAATGCCAAATCAATACCTCCACTCACCAACAGCTGGTGTAATGATAATGCAAAGGAAATGGCGATTATTTTTTGTACAAAATACGAGCGATTTATTTCACTTGACATAGATTAGCGGGCGTGCTATACTCCTTAACAAGAAGCGAACAGATGTTCTAATTTGTGGACGCGTTGGAATAGAAAGGGGCGCAGGTAGATGCTCTGGCTTTCACGGAAAGACATCGAACACATTTCCCGCAGGTTGCTTCGTGATTACCTTAAAAAAGTCCCTCAAAAGGTCGATCATATTGATCCGGCAGATTTTGCGGAGAAAATGTGTGGCCTGCAATTTACATTTGCAGATATCAGTGAAGCACATGACGCCATCGGCCTTACGGCAACATCGGGGGTGATCATAACGATCCCCCAAAGGGATGGCACAAGGCTCGACTATGAATTAGACGGAAAGACGGCCTTCATTGATCAGAGCCTTGTGGCAGAAAATCAAATCGGCCGTTTGAACTTTACTATGATGCACGAAGCAGCGCATCAACTGTTTTGGATGCTGTACCCGGAAGAATATGAGGTGCAAACTCCTCGCTGCGTATTCCGCATGGCAGATGAACATACGCAATACCCTGTTCTTAATTGGGAGGAGTGGCAGACCAATGTGCTGACTTCATACCTTCTTTTACCAAAGGAGCTGGTGTATCGCCATATGGCGGATGTTGGCCTGAAAGATGGTGTCAGCGTGCTGAATCGCATATACGCACGCAAAGACTATGAGCGTTTTTCGGAGGCCGCAAAGCGGCTCGGCGTGTCCAAAACAGCACTGACTATAAGATTATCCCAACTCGGTTTGGTAGGGAGAAACGATTTGTATGACCCGTATGCATTGGTAGATATATTTCCGGAGAAAAATGAGATCGCCTGATATGGCAGGGAGTAAGTATGGCAAAGATCAATGTAAGGGAACTTGATCCACAACGCTATTCCTGTATTCAGACAGAACAGCAGGAATTGAAAAAACAGTATTCCAGCCATATTACAATGGCGAGAATGTGCCCGTATTGCCAGAACAAGTTAGAGATCCTGTGTAAAGGAAATCACGGCGCAGTTTATGTGAAATGCCCCCATTGCGGAGAACAGGTGTTTTTCCCGCCAGTGGCATTTCGACTTAACCGATTCTAAGCTGTAACGGCGTGTAGGAAGCGCCTTGCCTGCGACAACTAAAAATTGAATATCCAAGTTTGTACCCCGGAGCCGCTTGATGCGTGACCTTCCCATGTGTCGCTTGATTTGCAGTCCTTGCTCTCAAAGAGAGCAAGACGGATCAATGCGGCCATGGTGGTGAAGGCAGATCAAGCGGCTTTTTTCGCTCATTTGGTTCCAGAAAGGAACTGAATGAGCGTTTTGTTTTGCCGGTCTTCTGCCTGCGAGAGATGCCGAGGCCCTCCGCTTCATCGTTTTTGAAATTTTTAAAATGATGAAACGGAGGACAGAAAATGTCGTATCACAATGACCCATATCGGGTTGATTATTTGAAGATATATCCCTGCTTAAAAGAGCGCCCGGATGTGTTGGAAGTCTTGAAGAAAAGCGACCGCAAGATGAAATACATGGAGGTGGATCTGAAAAGCGAACAGCGCAGGAAAAATGCCGAGAATGGTGCGGAGAGTTATGTTCCCAGTAAAGAGGATTCGCTGGAGCGACTCGTATATTCTGCAAAGTGCCAGTTTGCGGACGATGCTGAAGGCGTCGAGGATGCCGTGATCAAGAAAGACGATTTATGTCGTTTGCGGGCCGCGCTGGATCAGTTGAGCGAAGAAGAAAGAGTTCTGATCCATGCGCTGTTTTTCGACGAGCGCTCCGAGCGTGAGCTGGAAGAAATGATGGGTGTCCATCGAATGACGCTCCACAATCGCAAGATCCGTATCTTGCAGAAATTGAAAAAGATGCTGAGATGATAAAAAAGTTTGGTGCAAATGGTGTTTTCAGCGGCTAATAGAGTGAGAGGGCTTTGAACCTCACTCCGCTGCTGATAAATCAGCGGCTTTGTTCCTTGAAAAATACCGCCCAGGCGGTCATATCCGGTAACTTGAATACATTGCTCTCATGGAAAACCGCCACAATGAGGCAGACCCGCTCACAGATTTTCTGCAGGAGGTCAAGGAGAGAGCACATTATCACTACTGGCTGTTCGGCCATTACCACGACAACCGGGCCATTGATGAAAAGCACATACTGCTCTGGGAGCAGATCGTACAAGTTATCTGAAACAGGTCAAGGCAGAGAAAAACACGGCGATGTTACCGTGCTTTTCTCTGCTTTGAGCGTTGAATCAGGCGCTGTGCGCCGGAAAGGAGAAACTATGAATATCCGAAAGGCTGTGGACTACAGCACAATGTTTGCCACACTGGAATCTGTCATGAAAGCAGATCTGCCGCAGATGGAGCTGTACTGCGAAATCGGCAAGGCCGTCTGTGCCCACTCGGAAAAGGGTGCAGCGGTAGCTGCTGCGGAGTTCATAAAAGAACAATACCCGGATATGACCGGCTTCTCTCCGCGCAATGTGCGCCGGATGCGGGATTTCTGGCAGTTGTACAGCGGCACGCCGGAACTGCTTGGCGAAGCGCTTCACTTGAATTGGACACAGAACGTTGTGATCATGGAGGCAGAGCTGCCCGCAGAGGAGCGCCGCTGGTACATCCGGCAGGCTACAGCACGGAATCTATCCAAGGCGGAGCTTCTGCGAATGATCGAGGATTCTGCGTATCTGGAAAGTGTTCTCGACGAAAAGGTCGATGTGTGGTATAATGTGGACAACGATGAGATTTCGGAGAGAACGCAGTATGAAGAAGATCCTGTTTATCTGTCACGGCAACATCTGCCGCAGCCCCATGGCCGAGTTTGTGATGAAGGACTTGGCACAGAAAGCTGGGTTGGCATCACAGTTTCATATCGAATCGGCGGCCACCAGCCGGGAGGAGATCGGCAACCCGGTCTATCCTCCGGCACAACGCAAGCTGGCGGATCATGGAATCTCCTGCAACGGCCATGCGGCGCGGCAGCTCACCAATCAGGACTACGACGAATACGATCTCCTGATTGGCATGGACCAGGCCAACCTCCGGGGTATGTACCGCATCTGCGGCGGCGATTACGCCGGCAAGATGTCCCTCCTGATGGATCATACCGCCCGTCCCGGCAATGTGGCAGACCCATGGTACACCGAGGACTTCGAGGCGACCTGGCAGGATGTGCTGGATGGCTGCCAAGGACTTTTGAAAGAATTCATGACAGAACGAGGTGATTCAAATGGCACAAAACGATAATATCCAACTGTTCGAAGACAAGCGTATTCGAACCGCATGGGATGAGGAAAAGGAAGAATGGTACTTTTCCGTCGTTGATGTGGTAGCTGTGCTGACTGATCAGCCAGATTATCAGGCAGCTCGTAACTACTGGAAGGTAACGAAGAAACGCCTGAAGGATGAGGGAAATGAAACGGTTACAGCTTGTAACCAGTTGAAAATGACCGCTTCGGATGGCAAAAAACGATTGACTGATGTAGCCGATACCGAGCAGCTTCTCCGAATCATCCAGTCTATTCCTTCCCCGAAGGCAGAACCGTTCAAGTTGTGGCTGGCACAGGTCGGTCGAGAGCGTATCGAGGAGACCATCGACCCAGAACTGACCATTGACCGCGCTCTGGAAACCTATCTCAAGAAGGGTTACAGCCGTGAGTGGATCAATCAGCGGCTGCAGGCCATCCAGGTCCGTAAAGAACTGACGGATGAATGGGATGCCCGCGGTGTGCAGAAAGGCGTAGAGTACGCCATCCTCACGGACGAGATTTCCCGAGCCTGGTCTGGCATGTCCACCCGGCAGTACAAAAATCTGAAGGGCTTGAAAAAGGAAAACCTTCGTGATAACATGACTACGCTGGAACTGGTACTGAATATGCTGGCGGAGGCCACTACTACGGAGATATCCAAGCAGAAAGCACCGAGTACATTTTCGGAGAATATGGCAGTCGCTCGTGAAGGCGGTGAGGCCGCTGGAATTGCCCGGAAAGCAGTGGAGGAGCGCACGGGTGTTCCTGTCATCACACCCAAGAACGCCGCACAGCTCAATCAAGTCGTAACGGACCTGCTGGAGGGCGCAGTCTCCGACACAAAGGAAAAACCGAAAGACAAGTGAGCGTTGCACGTCAAGGTTTTCTTGCCGTCATACGACGATTTTTTGAAAGTAAATTTCAAAAAAATCTATAGTGTTGAGGTATGACATATTAACGAAACGGTATAGATGCGTCTGGCGAAAAGCCAGGCGCATCAACCGTTTCCGGGCTTTTTCGGGCCCGGATTTCTTCTTTCAAACCATAGATGCAAATCGCTGTTTCAGAGCGTCTGCCCCGATTCGAACCGGGC
>ENA-ORLH01000093-ORLH01000093.1-human-gut-metagenome-genome-assembly--contig:-NODE-93-length-15841-cov-7.58406_pt1 | contig 15841 bp, 20 predicted proteins | sample MGYA00243069_ERZ508828 | MGnify/ENA primary metagenome ERZ508828 (study PRJEB26277, sample SAMN04329793) | human gut metagenome | biome: human-associated habitat | host: Homo sapiens | place: USA... | reverse complement strand
GGTTAATTAGAATCTGTTGGAAATCAGATGCAGGAAGGAGGTCAGCAATGATCAAAGAACGTCCTATCCTCATGTCCGCGCCTATGGTTCGGGCTATCCTTGCCGGGGAAAAGACACAAACGCGTAGGCTTGTTAAATCGAGAAACGATTTAAGCCGTTACAATAAAGTATTTGTCCTCTCTAAAAATGAATACAACACAGATATTGCGACTGAATTCAAGGTAAAGGTTGTGGCTAAAAAGCCCATGGCATTATTCTTCAAGAATTTCATCAACGACCTTGATGTTGAATGCCCTTACGGAAATGTCGGCGATCAGCTTTGGGTGAGGGAGACTTTTTTCGAGGTGTACAATGATCAATTCCAGCCAACCGGGAAATATTGCTACGCCGCCACTCACCAAGGTTATGTAAATGTCTTGGACGACGACGGAGGCATCAAAATTAACAAAGATGGTTCGGATGCGTCACCATGGAAACCCAGCATCCACATGCCCCGGAAAGCATCCCGCATCCTTCTTGAAATTTCGGGAATCCGTGTAGAGAGGTTGCAGGACATTTCTTGGGAGGATTGCGAATCTGAAGGCATCTTGCAAAAGCAAGAACACGATTATACGGTTTATTTCGACTACTTGAAAAACGATTACTTGGCTTCAAATCCAAAAGAATCCTATCAATCTCTTATTGAAAAAATTTACGGCCAGCAATCATGTGAGTTAATCCCGTGGTAGTGGGTTGTGGAACTCAAAACTATCGAAGTTAAAGTAGGCTCTCGTGAAAATAACGCCTGAAAAGAAAGCTATCCTCGCTTACGGAAAAGCCCGTGGAATAGTGGAAGAACGGCTTAGTATTTTAAACGATGCGACAATTCGCGCGAATATCGAATGTGGCGAATTGGACAGAAAAGAATACAAAGAGCTTTACGATATTGACGAAGCCATCCGCGACGCTTGGAAGAAACGGGCCGCGTGCAGGGCATGGAATCCACCGGAAGGACGGGATTGCCGTAATTGCAAATATTTTAGACTGCCGGAAAGACCCGGCACACCTTGCTATAATTGTCCCGGTTTATACAATCAAATACCTCATAACTGGGAGCCGAGAAAGGAGGGCGAAAATGAAACTGACGCCTGAGCAGAAAGCTTTATTCGAGTACGGTCAGGAATACAAGGACATGATGATATGCCGCTGGGAATACAACGCAGGCGTATGTGCCAGGATTAACCTTGAAGCTCGGATTCGGCGCGCCTGGAAGATGCGGGCCGTGTGCAGGGCGTGGACCATCCCATCAGCAGAGCGAATCTGTGAGAACTGTACCCATGAAGGAACGCATCCATTAGAGACGCCATGTTTAGACTGCTTAAGAAATCAGTCCGTATATTGTGAAGAGGGAGGCAATGCGGGAGATGGCGATTACTGGGAGCCGAGAAAGGAGGGGGAGTGAATGAGCTACATCTTTTCGCGGGCGCTGGTGGAGGAATATTGGGCAGCGAATTGCTCGGAATCCGCACCGTCTGTGCCGTCGAGATCGAACCCTACCCAGCAAGCGTACTGCTCGCCCGGCAGAATGACGGACTACTCCCGCCTTTCCCGGTATGGGATGACGTACGCACCTTTGACGGACGACCATGGCGCGGCCTTGTTGACGTGGTATCTGGAGGCTTCCCGTGCCAGGACATTTCCTCTGCGGGAAAAGGCGCCGGCATTGATGGGGAGCGCTCCGGACTCTGGCGGGAAATGCACCGAATTATCAATGAAGTACGACCTCGCTACGCATTCCTGGAAAACTCACCTTTGCTTGTGGGACGAGGCCTTGCCAGAGTCCTCGGTGATCTTGCCGAAATCGGGTATGATGCGGAATGGCTTGTGCTGGGAGCGGACGATGTGGGAGCCCCGCACGTCCGAAAGAGAATCTGGATACTTGCACATGACCCCCACGCCAACGACTTGCAACGCCCCCAACAAGGGGAGCCATTCATGGGGCCCAAAGTTCTTGCTGGATGTAGCTTCAACAGGTTGGATTCCGGGGATGATGTTTCCGAGTCCCCTTGCCTCGGATCACAAGAGACGTGGCCCGAACAGCAGGCAACAGGGATTGTCCGAATTTGTCCGGATGTTTCCAACGCCCAGCACCAAGGGAATGTGCGGAGGGAGCGGCAGTTTCCAGAAATTGTAATCCTTGGAATCCGAGGGGGTTGTTACGACGGAAGAACGGAAACAAATGACTGCGGGGAATGGTGGTCAGCTGAACCCGCCGTGGGTCGAGTGGCTCATGGGGTGGCCGCTAGAGTGGACCGCCTTAAAGCCATTGGCAACGGACAAGTTTCGGCAGTGGCAGCAACTGCATTCCGGGTTCTGCTCGGCAGATTGATGAACTACAATCCTCAACTGACGCTTTTTTGATTATGGCTGGAGACTGGATAAAAGTAGAACACACGACGCCCGACAAGCCGGAAGTGGTAAAGTTGGCGGAAATACTGCTCATGGATGACCCTGATTTTGTATTGGGGAAACTGTGGCGGTTTTGGGCGTGGGCAGATGCCAATACTCAAGACGGAATCCTAAAAACGAAATATGCACATATCGACCGGGTTGTTTATTGCCCCGGATTTGCCCGCGGCCTTGTCTCCGTTGGCTGGTTGCAAGGCCGTGAAGGTGCCCTTGTAATCCCCAACTTTGACCGCCACAACGGCAATTCCTCCAAGGCGCGCGCCTTGGAAGCGGAAGCAAAACGAATCCGGCGATCTCTGAAAGACCAATCCGACAACGTTTCCGACATTGTGTCCGACAAACGTCCGACATCATGTCCGACCGTTGTCCGACACAATGTCGGACCAGAGAAGAGAAGAGAAGAAAGTAATACTACTACAACTACAACAACCGGACGCGAGGTCTGCCAATTTCCGCAGGACGTTTCCGAGGTTGACCGTTTCATGGCCGCTCAAGTGCTGCATCCACTCGGAGACGAGCTTTCCCGGTGCGCCGAGCGGTTTTTCAACGAGCAATCCGCCGTTGGATGGCGGAACAAGCACGGAGTCCCCTTGTCGGACTGGCGGCCCCTGGCCCGCCAATACGCCGCCACATGGGCGCGTAACAACCACGCCGATTCCGGCTTGAAACCCGCAAATACTGCGGGAACTACATCAAAATCAACACCTAAACCCTCACGAAGAGATGACTTCTGGAAAGACTGACAACCCCATTGACGCCCGACAAGCCCTGAAGAGCGCCAGCATTGAAAACATCCTTGCCTCAATGGAAGCGCTCGCTGCCGACGACGGAAAAAGCATCGAAGAATTGGAAGCCGAAGCGCTCGCTGCCGAAAAGCAGCGGGAGGAAGAACGCAAGGCAACATACGAACGGCTGGGCCTAATTGACCGCGGATTCCCGCGCCGGGCCATTGATTGCCTCGACGAAGTAACCGGAGAACCATGGAAGAAGGCCCTCCGTGATGCCTACCGCCTTGTTTTGACGCCTGGAAGCATCATTGTACTTAATGGACGTTACGGCACCGGGAAAACGGTTTTAAGCACGTTTCTTGCCCGCCTCATGTACAGGCGCAAGAAACGCGTCCTCTACTCCAAGACGTATGATTACACCATGGCCATCCGTGAGACGTTCAACGGCGGCGGATCGGAATCTGCCGTCATGGCTCGCTACAAGGCGCCTTACTTGCTTGTGCTGGACGAGTATCACGAGGTTAAAGACACGGACTTTACAGGCCCGGCCCTGGAACGTCTGATTGATTACCGGCACCAGAACGGCAAGCCGACAATCATCATTGCCAACTACAACCCCGCCATCCTGGAAGATCGTTTAGGCCCAGCCATTGTTTCCCGCATCCATCTTTGCGGAACCATCATCACGTGTGACTGGCAATCGTACCGGGAAATTAACCACCACCCCAACTAACCCTGGAATCTCGTATAGGGTAAGGCTATCGCCGACGCCGTTGACTGCATTTGATCCCATAAAAAAGGAGCCCTTCCAGTGAGGGCTCCTTTTTTTGCCGCGGCTGTCAATGGGAGTCAGGATTGCTTTTCACAGGATGTTCCGTGATTTCCTGCGGCGTGTTTTTGCCGTCCGTGGATTTTGAGTTGCGTCCTCTTTTGTCAAATGAGGGGATATTTAATTTTCTCCTGATTTTTCCGATGACTTGTATTGATATGCCCGTTTTATCCGCAACATTTTTGTCAGTCATTGTTCCCAGTAAGGCGATTAAATCTTTATTCTGTTTTATTGTGTCTTCTAGGTTTTTTTCCTCACGCAATGCCGGTATGTTCATTTTTATTCTGATTCTTCTTACGGCTTCGGAAGAAATATCAAATTTTTCAGCTATTATTTTATCATGATTTTTTCCTATCATGGATAAAAGTTTTTTGCGATCTTTCGGTGTAAGTCTATCTAATTTGTTCTTGCTGAATGGTTCAATGTTTTGTTCTTTTCTAAATTTTATAATTGTGTATATGCTGTACCCTGTTTTTTTTGCAATACTTAAATCAGATGTTTTTCCTAATAAATCAAGAATCATACTTTCGTCTTCCTTCTTAATGGATGCGTTTGAAATTTTAATTCCTAGTTTTTTACGATACTGTTTTACGTATGAACACGGTATTCCAAATTTTTCCGCTATTACTTTATCAGGTTCTTTTCCGAGCAGTGGCAACATTTTTTCATATTGCTCTGGTGATAACATATTGATTTGACGGAATGCGTCAATTTTTAAGCTCTTTCTAATGAGAGCTATTTTTGAATCTGAACAACCGAATTTTTCAGCAATTAATGTATCAGGTTCTTTTCCGAGCAGTTTCCGAATTTCTTCATATTGTTCTGGTGATATTTTACTTTGACGGAATGATTTAATTCCTAAATTTTTTCTAATGAGGGCTATTCCAGTTTTTGAATAACCGAATTTTTTAGCAATTTCGGCATCAGTTTCTTTTCCAAGTAAGTCAATTAGTTCTTTTTGATCAACTTCTGGTACGGGGAGTTTTATGGCTCTGTAGATTCCAAGTTTTTTGCGTGTTTGATATACTGTTACTGCGGGTATTCCTAGTTCTTCCGCAATTGCTGTATCAGTTTTTTTCCCAAGCAGTGGGAGCATTTCTTGATATTGCTCGTCAGTTATGGTGAGGCGTATTCTTTTTTCTTTGTATTTTTCGTGCAATAATTCCATGAGTAATGACATGGAAGGGGGCGTTTTTTGTTTTCCGCGCATCCATATCCAAATGGGGTCTTGCGGCACTTGCATCATGTTTGATGCTCTGCTAACGGCGGATGTGCGGCTAAAGTACTTGTTTTTGGTCTGCACCCAGTCAATGAATTCTTGTGCGGTCATAGTATGAAAAAAAAAGGGGCGGTGGTTGACCGCCCCATGAAATTTATTTAGCGAACTTCTACACGGGAAGGAGCCTGGGACCAGTTAAGGTTTTCTCCTTCTATTTCTTCGCCAGTCATTTGTTCAAAAAGCATGAAGATTTCAACCTTGTTTCCTTCTGCATCATAGCCGGGAGCGGACCATTCTTCCATGTAACTGCCGTCTTCGTATTTATCGGCGTAGGAACCGGGGAAAACACGGCAAGTGCATTCCATCTGGCCTGTTGCGTAGTAGGTTTTGCCGTCGAGTTCGTAGCTGCCGAATTCATGTTCAAGGTTGGACAGATTGATTTTTTTTCCGTCTTCCGTGATGATGATTTTGTTTTCGTTCATTGTCTTGTTCTTTCTAGTTTTGTTGTTTGGATTGTGTCTTCGTTCGGTCCCTTACCTCCCGTTGACAAGATCAAGTTACTATAAAATTTATAGTAACGCAAGAAGAAAATGAAAAAAGACGGAAAAAGTTGTCATTCCGTTTTTTCTTGCGGGTTGACGCAAAATGTGAGAAAAGGGATTTGTTCTTTCTAGAACTGTCAGCCCTTCGGGGCTGTGGATTGAAACGATCGTAAGATCAAAAAACGAGCGGAAACGCTTATTCCCTAAGAAAAGGGCGGTTCTTCGGAGCCGCCCTTTTTTATTCTTCCGGGTAATCAGGGAGGGAAAGCAACTTCCATCCGGCGCCGTTCCCTCTACCCATTTTGCGGAAACGTCCCGCCGCACAAACTAGGAGTCCATATACTCTTTTACCCTCTTTTTCCCCATACCTGTTTATCATGTAGAGTTTGAGGTTCCGCGCGGTGATTTCCTCTCCTTCAGGAGATTCCAAGTGCCAGACTTTCGCATGGCAGTTGGTTTCAAATTTTCCCGTTCGCGGATGTTTTCGCGGGCCGGGAACGCCTCTATGTTTGCAAGCTTCAAGAAACGCCTCAGACATGATTTTTCTGCCCTTCTGCCCTATTTTTGCACATTCAGTAGAGCAAAATCTCTGATGCAGCGCCTTCCTGGAGCGGAATGCCTTGCCGCATACAGGGCACGTGAAAGTCTCCCAGACTGCAGCATAATGCGCCTGGAGGCATGCACGGGAGCAATACATCCTTTTCCTCGCCTTGTAGCGGGGCGGAATATCCTTGCCGCATATAGCGCACTTTTTCATGACAACTATATTTTTTCAAAAGGCGAATAAATCAAGAACAAACAAACCACTTGATTTATTTGTCTTTCTCCCATTAGATAAAGCCGCAGGAAAAAGAAGTCCACATCAACAATAAAGCGCCCTCCTGGGCGCCCAAGTCTATATACTGACGAATTAGCTCAAGAGATAGTCTCAAGACTGGCCGCAGGGGAAACGATGAAATCCATTTGCTCCGCTGCTCACATGCCGGAAGTCTGGACTGTTTGGAATTGGCGGGAAACCAAGCCGGAGTTTTCCAAACTCATTCAACGCGCGCGGGAAGCTCAGTCGGAATCCATGCTCGATGATTGCCAGGCCCTGGCGGATGATGCGGCGAGAGTTGCCCTCGACCCGGAATGCGGATCGGCTTCTGTCGCGGCGAAGAAGCTCGCCATTGAAACGCGCCTGAAAGTCGCTGGCCGTTTCGCCCCGGAGAGATTTGGGGAACGCGTCCGGCAGGATGTTGCCGGCGTTCCCGGCGCGCCGCTTGAACGCAAAATAACCCTGGACCCTGAGCAGCTCGCCCAGCTCCAAGAAGACGAGAAAACCGCGCTGGAAACCATCGTCGGCAAACTCCATCCTTAACCAATCAGGACACGCATCCCTGTCAGCTTCTTCTTGCGTCACATCCTCCGCCTGGAGCCCTATCCCTGGCAGGTGGAGGCCATCAAGGCGTTGTCCCTCGGCAAGCTGACCTTGGGAGGGAAGAGTGTCGCCCTCGTGGCTCCCAACGGATCCGGCAAGACCTCCAACTGCATCGCGCCGGCTATCCTGTACTTTCTCGCCTGCTTCCCGCGGGGGCAGGTCCCCGTCACATCCTCGTCATGGATGCAGGTGGAAAAGCAGCTCTTCCCGGCGCTACGCCGCTATATGGATAATCCTTTTTTCACCGGCTGGACATTCAACAAAACGGAAATCCGCACGCCGGAAGGAGGCTTTGCTGTGGGATTCTCCACCGACAACGCGGGCCGTGCCGAAGGATGGCACCCGAAAATCTCGCCCGACGTGGATCCCGTCTTTTACGTCCTCGACGAAGCCAAGACCATCCCGGACTCCATCTTCACCGCGGTTTCCCGCTGCACACTCTTCAACGCGTTCATCACCTCGTCGCCGGGGGCTGATTCCGGTACCTTCTACGACTGCTTTCACAAAAATTCATCCCTCTACTACAAAATCCGTGTCAAGTACGAGGACTGCCCTCACATCGAGATCAACGATCCGGGCAAGGCCGAACGCCTTAAAAAAGAATACGGCGAGCAATCATCCTTTTACCGTTCCGCCATCCTCGGGGAATTCACCGATCTCGACGGCCAGTCCGTCATTTCCCGGCGCGCCCTCATGGAGCTGGTCAACAACCCGCCGCCCTTCCTCGACACCGGGGAGACCTGTGGCGGCTTTGACTTCGCCGCCGGGGGCGACGAAAATGTCTTCGCGGCCGGGCAAGGCAACCGTTTTTTCATTGCCGACCATTGGTCGGACCCGGACACCGTAGGAGCGCGCGGACGGTTCCGCAGACGAGCGTCCGAGCTTGGCATCCCCGCCGACCGCATTTTCGCGGACGGCGACGGGCTGGGACTCCCCCTTATTGACGACTTCCGCGCTGAGGGCTTCCCGGTGCACTCCTATCGGGGCGGCTTCCCGGCCGATGATACGCAGGCCTTTGTCAACCTCCGCGCCCAGGCATGGAGAGCATTGGCCTGCGGCATCGAAGAAAAAGAGCTCATCCTCGACATTGACGAGGACACCATCGAGCAGCTGGTCGCTCCCCGCCTCCAAACAGACGCAATCGGACGTGTCCGCATTGAAAGCAAGGAAGACATGGCGAAGCGCGGCGTTCGTTCCCCCGACCGGGCCGACGCTCTTGTTATGGCATGGCATGCGCGGAAGAATAGTGGCCTGACAAGGCAGCTTGGAGCGTATTATGTCACACGGGCGAAAAAAAAACGTTCCATCGGCAGGTATTAGGATTGACAATATATCAACATATCTTTATGTGTAGATATGTATTCAATCGCAGGGTAGTGAAACGGTATCACGCGGGGTTCCTGTCCCCGAGTCGGAGGTCTAACTCCTCCCCCTGCAACCAATCTTTTCCTCCATCCAAGCTGCAGGTTAGACGCCGTCAAAAACATTATCAACGCTCCCAAGCTGGTCGCCCGTCAGGATGCCAGGATTAAAGAGCTGGAGACAGACCTTGCGAGACGAGCCTTGACGGACCGCAGCAGGCTTCCGGGCCGCCCGCAATGGTTTGAGTATTGGGACCCGCTTCAGGGGGCGGGTATGCAGACCCTCATTGACGCCAGAAATGAAGCCAGAAGGGGCGCTTTTGCCCGCCAAATGCTCATATGGGACGAGGTCATTTATTCTGACGGCATGCTTGGGATGCTCTACTCAAGGATGATCGAGAGTGTCTCCATGCAAGGATGGAAGATTGATGCCGCCAATGACAGCGCGGAGGCTCAGGCGCAGAAAGCAGCCCTGGAAGACTTTTACAACTCTATCAATGGGCTTCAAACAGCATTTGGACAACTAGCCTCCGCCGTGTTTTACGGCTACGCCCATTTGCAATTTGTGGAGGATGCGTGGGGCAGGAGATTTGAATTCATCCCCCAGCGTTACTGGGTACGGCCCGGCGAATTGAACAACTGGCAATTTAATCCGCAGGTCCACATCGGTGTCGACACCGGGGAAAGCGTGGAAGATGAAATACTCGTGGTGATGGAACATCCCTATCCCATCTTGTTCCCCGCATCCCGCGCCTCATTTGAGCGCAACCATGCCAAAATAACCTGGGACAACCATATGGATCGTTACGGGTCTGCTCCCGTTATCATCACGGCTCCTAAAGATGCCAGCGCCGCCGTCATGGACGCGCTTGAACGCGCCTGCGATGAGCTCAAGTCCGGCGCCTCCGTCGTCCTGCCTCCGGGGTGTACGGCAGAGCCCCTGAAAGCCTCCGCCATCAACGAAAACTATTTTCTTTCACGCGTCAACCTGGCGGACAAGGATCAGGTGCGCTTTGTAATGGCTGGAACTCTGACCGTCCTGAACGAATCGGGATCGGGCACGCTGGCCGGCTCCGCTCACACCGATAGCTGGAATTCGGTGGTCTCTGCGGTCTGCAGTAAAGTAGCGGAATCGTTCAATGCCTGTGTCAGTCCTCTTGTACTGGGAGAGGCCGAGCCGCTGGCCCGCCTCCAAATCACCTTTGACACCGTTCAGACACCGCTGCAAAAAGCAGAGGAAATCGCTACGCTGGCGGATGGCGGTGTACGACTGGAAAAAACCGAGATAGAGGAAAAGCTCGGCATGGCCGTCGAAGACACTCGGGCGAATGATCCGTCCCTCGCCGCCGCCAATAGGGATAGCGCCGGGCCAGAAGCGCCTCCCGACGCCTTTGAGCAGTTGCAGCAACTTATCAACAATGTTCTCCTGAAAGGATTTTACGATGATCAGTACGAAACAAATCAATGATTTAAGCAATCCGCAGAACGGATGGTACCATATCGAGAAGTCCGGAGACCACGATGTTGACTACGGGGAAGGAAAGGCTGTCCTCCGCATCGGCGAAGATGAAATCAACCGGATGGTCGCCGAGTTTAACTCCCGGACTTTTGACGGGCCGGGCATGCTTATTGATGGCGACCATCTGAGCCACGACATGACCAGGGACACGCGCGCCCTCGGCTGGCTGAAAAAGCTGGACACCTACCGGGATCCGTCCGGCAGCCTGGAATTGTACGGATTTATCGAGTGGACTCCGCGAGGATTGCAAATGCTTATTGATAAGGAGTACACGCAATCATCTACCGAGTATATGGACGGCATGACCTTTAAGGACGGCATCTACACACCCAGCCGCCTGACCGGGTTTGCTCTTACCAACCGTCCGCGCATCAAGGGCAAGCGCCCCTTGATCAACCGAGAGACTTCCCCCAGCCCCAGTAGTGGCGGGGACGAAAAACAAAGCCCCGAAGAGGGGGAAAACAACCAAGACACAACCATGAAAGAAAACGCCGAAGAATACCCGGCGAAGGAAATGGACCGGGCACAGAGAGCCCTGCTTCACTCCCTGCTTGACAAGTTGGACGTCGAATTCGACGGCACCGACGAAATGTCCAGGGATATCCTCCGCCGCGTGGACGAACTTCTTGATCTGGAATAGAGATTCTAGCTCGCCGCGATCGCCGAATCGGACGAAGCCGTCAGCACGCATGATTACGCACTGGACGAAGAAGAACGCATGGAATTTACTGAAGAACGCCGGGAAGAGTTGAAAAACTCTCTCCGGGAAAGCCCCGCCGCACTGAATGCCTTTGTCAAGGCGCTCAACCGTCAGACACCCCCCGAGCATCAGAAGCAGACGGAAAGAAAGGAATTGCCGAAAAGGACGCCTCTGAACCGCCGCACGACTCAGAATCCGCCCAACCCGTTCCGCCAGAAGGAATCCATTGACGGATTCCAGAATCGCGTGGACGAGCTGATGAAAGACGGCATGAATCGATACGACGCGTTCCAAAAAGCCACCGAGGAAGGCTACATCGTAGCCTCCGCACGATAACTCCCAACCTGATACAAACCAATGCCATCACTCAACGTAACACAAAAAAGCGCCATCGTCTATTTCAACACCCCGGAAGGTGTTGACCTGTGCGGACAGGAAGGAACCGTCGTAGCGCTGACAGCCAACCCGGACATTCCCGAGTTTATCGGTACGCCTCTGTCCGCCATCCCCACGCAGACGCAGCTGCTCGGCGTGGTCCTGCAAGGGCAGCCCAACCAGGGGACCTGCGTCGCCGCACTCGTCGGCATGTATGCCGGCCTGATCAAGGCGGCTCTCTCCGACACGCCCGGCACGATCAATGCCGGCACGCCCGTCACCATCACGGCCAACGGGACATGGAAGGCCGCCGCCAGCGGCGAAACCGTCTATGCCCGCGTCATTCACGCCCAGTGGGAGCAAGGCATGGTGGAAATCGGCTTCGTGCCCTCCTACCAGGCTGCCTCCTGATATTACAACCTAATCAACAGAAAGACCAACAACAAGGGCTACTCCATTTTGCTCCGCTGTCCAGTTCACCGATGTCCTGACCGCCTATTCCGCGGGTTCCGGGAACACCGAAGAGAACTCCATCATCAGCCGTATTGCGCCGATCGTCCCGGTTTACGACCTCAATTTCCAATACAAGGTCTGGGACACCGAATCGGCCTTCACCGTCCAGCCCATCGAGGTTGGAGCGGGCGAACCTCCCCGCCAGACCGTCCTGAACGGCAGAAACGAAACCGACACCCTCCGGGGCTACGGACTGACGCTGCCCATCCCGGACGCATTGCTGGGCGTCAACCGGGAAAAGGCGCAGGCCATCACCCTGGCGGAATACAAGCTCATCGAATCCCAGTTTGTGACCTCTTACGAGTATGAACGAGCCAAGATGATCATGAGCCAGCTTCCGGCAGCTTCCGGAATGGGCGATTGGGCCAACGAACAGAAAAACCCGCTGGCAGACTTGGACAAGGCCATCCTGTCCATCAACGCAGCTACCGGACATATGCCGAACACAATCGTCTTCGGCATTAACGCCTGGCAGCTTCTGCGAGCCAACCCCATCGCCCGTCAGGTGGTGTCGTTCAACAGCGTCGGCCTCTTCAATGAAGATTTGCTTCGCAATGCTTTGATTCGCCCCATCAGGGACATCTACATCGCCTCCATGCCCTACCGCGACGCTTCCGGTGACGCGAAGACCATCATGGAAAACGAAGTATATGTCTTGTACAAGGAAGACTCCCCGACTCAGTTCGACGCCTCCGCCATCAAGACCTTCGGGCTATCCGGCAAACTGCGTCGCGAAGTCATCACGGAATATAAGCCGACGCCGGCGCTGACGCTGGTCACCAACCGCGTCTACTCGCTGACCAAGCTGACCAACCCCGGAGCCATCGTCCGCATCGACGCAACGGCTACCGCCTAATCCCCGCCAACCCGCCTCCATCATGTCCGCCTTTCCCGCCTGGTCCACGATTACCACGGACGAAGCTGACCGTCTGCTCGGCCTCAACACCGCGGAGCGTGACGCCCTGGTCACAGCCGGGGAACAGCGCAGCCTGGGCTATCAGGATGTCATGATGGAGGTGGTCAACGATGTATGCATGACCATCCGCGGGGCGTTGGCCAATAACCTCGCCCTGCGGCAATCCCTCCAAAATAGCGGACCTTACGACATCCCTCAGAGCATGCGCTCCCTGGCATGGCCGCTGATCATCCGGCAGCTTTATCTGCGCTACCAAATCAACCTGACCGAGACGCGCCAAAAGGCCGCCGAATCGGCGGACGCGATGCTGGCCCTTTACGCCAGAGGCGACATGCTGCCGGAAAGCGTGGACGGCTCCGCGCCGGCGGACCCCGCCTACATGATGCCGCGCTACACGCGCCGTCCCTGGTTCAACCCCATGCGAAGCACCTACCGATGATAACCGCCGCACAGAGAGAGCTGATCGCCAATGACTACGCCGAGCGTGCCTTTTTCGTGTCCGGCGTAGAACCCGGCGTCATCCTTTCTGACTTTGAGGACAAGTTCGGCAAGGTAGCCTCGGGTGCCTTGAGCTACGAAGAAGCGCAGCAGGCCATCCGCGAAACCCTGCGCCGGCAGGGCTACCGGCCTCCGGCGACGGGGCAGGGAGGCATTCAGGACTTATCCTCCTGGCTCCGCATCCAGGTAGTGATGGAAACCAACGCAGCCATGGCCCACGGCTACCGCAACTGGTACAACTGGACGCAGGACAACGACACGGGCGTCTTCAAATTTTACCGCTCCCAAGGCCGGGAAGACCCGCGCTACTGGGCTGAACGCTGGAACCGGGCCCGGGTGGGGCTGGAAGACGAAGCGACCGAAGCAGTGTCCTCCGGCTTCATCCGCGGCGAAACCGTCGGCTATGCCCTGGCGGCCTCCGACATCTGGATCCGTCTCTCGCGGTTTGGAACGCCTTACCCTCCCTTTGATTACCTATCCGGGATGAATATTGCTCCCGTCGGGGCCGAAGAAGCTCGCGCGGCCGGCCTGGACGTTTCCCGCGTCCGTTCCGCTCCCGCCAGCTTCAACGCCACACTGGAAAGCAATGCCGTGGGTGTCACGAACGCCAACGCGGATAAAATCCGCCGCATCCTGAAAGACGCCGTGCGCATCGAGAGTGAGAAAGACGGCAATACCACTTTCACATATACGGACCCCAACGGCACACGGCCCTATACAGACGCCGAGCTGGCGGAGGTCTTCACCGGGGATTTCCCGGAAGAGATCCCCTTGCGTCAGGCCCAGGCCTTCCAACTGGCGGTAGCCGGCGGCGCCGTGGCTGGTACGCTGGCATCCCTTTACCTCGAACGCCTGCTGGACCGCTTGGCCTCCGAGCCGGAAGGCGTCTGGTACGGGCGCCCCTCAGATGTGGCCTCCGCTTCCTCCCGCCAGTACATCCCAGTTTCGCAAAAGAAAGAAGGAGAATTTACCTATCCCATTACCTCCGGGCACGTTAGGAAAGTGGAAGACGTCGCCGGCGCTCTCAGCGTGGAAGTGCCAACCCCTTACGTTTTACCCGTCAAATGGCTGTAACCGTCCACATTGACCAGTCCGCGATTGACCGGGCGTTTGCCGAGATGAATCCGTCCGCGGCCCGGCACAAAACCGCCATCCGCAAAGCAGGCGTCGCCTTGAGTCTCCTGATCCAGAAGACCTTGAGGCAGCAGGGCAAAGACTACTACGACGCCGCGGCGGACGCCACCGGCATGGAAGAAACCGCCGAAGGCGTCAGCGTTTCTATCGCGTGGCGCGGCATCGGCCTGCACTGGATCGGTACGCAGGACTATCTGGGGGGCCCGCTGCGGCCCACCGGCCGCACCTCGGAAATCACCGGCAAGCCGATTCAGAACCTCGCCATCCCCACCCGCAACGCCCCTCGCGGGCATGGCGGAGCACGGAGCATCTACAGCGCGGGCTTCCGCAAAGACGACCTGCAGTTTATCCCGTCCAAAAACGGAGGACGCAACGGCAATGTAACCGGCGTCCTGATCCTCAAGACAGCCCAGTCCTCCACCGGCAAGAAAGCAGCGAGGAAGCTTTTCAAGAAAGGCACAAAGGCCGGAGACGTGCTCTACGTCCTGTGCCGGGAAGTCACGATTGCTCCTACGCCCGGCATCCTGCCGACAATGGACCAGATGGCGCAGCGTGTCGCCGAAACCTATCTCACCCAAATCGGAAACAATCATGATACCCTCCATTGACCAATCCATGTGCCGGCTCATCATTGACCGATTGAAGAGCCGCCAGGAATTGACCTGCCACATCTTTGAAAAGCCCTTTGATCCGCAGTACGCCGCCAATCACATCATCATGTCGGCGATGGGCAACAACGGTGTGGTGCTGGTGTGTCCTGGAGACACGGAAGAATACCAGGACGGCCACGGACAGACGGAAGCGCCGACCATGTGGAGACAGTATTTCATTATTGCCGCCATCTATCACAACGCCGCTCTTTTTCCCCCGGAATGCCTGACGCCCGATTACTATCTTCGGGCCGTGGGCGATGTGGTTGAAGAAGCCCTGTGGAAATGGAACCCTCTCCCTTTTCCCGCACCCGCCATGATGAAACCCAAAATCAAGGGCCGATACGCCTCGTCAGGAATCATTGACGGCGAGAAGCGGCAAATGAACGTCTTGACCGTGGACTACCGCGTCCCGGTTAACATCAACATGAGAACCAAACCGGAATTCTATGAGCAGAACACCAAAAACTAAGCAGAAGGCAGACCAGGCGGACATGACGAAAACCACGGACATGGTGTCCGTCCGCGTCGTCTGCACAAAGGCGGAACTGGATGGGGGGCTGGTCATCAGCCTCTCCATGAAAACCGATACCCCGGAACTTCCCGCGCCCGTCGCGGAAGCATTGAAAACCCTCAACCTGATTGAAATCAAATGAGCAAAACAACCACCGAACCGGACAAAAAGACGGAGCAGGCCCCCGTCATTGATACCAACGTCATCATCCTGAAGAAAACCCGCATAGGAAACTCCATTTTCTTGCCAAAAGCCAGAATATCTGTTACGAAGGCTTTAGCTGAAAAGCTGGAAGCCGACGGCAAAGCATCCATCATCTATTAAACGATTACAAGCATCAGGCCACCTAATACTTACGACCCTACTTACAGCAATCGCAATGTGACGCCGCAAATTACCGGCGTTCTGGCGATTTTCCTCCCTGACGGCATCAAGGTAACTGAAGAAGGCGGTGCCTCTAACGAAACCAGACCAT
>ENA-ORLH01000080-ORLH01000080.1-human-gut-metagenome-genome-assembly--contig:-NODE-80-length-17789-cov-5.57804_pt1 | contig 17789 bp, 14 predicted proteins | sample MGYA00243069_ERZ508828 | MGnify/ENA primary metagenome ERZ508828 (study PRJEB26277, sample SAMN04329793) | human gut metagenome | biome: human-associated habitat | host: Homo sapiens | place: USA... | reverse complement strand
GCGTGTACCTTACCTTCCGCATCCTGGAGGTTGCCGACCTGTCGGTAGTCGGCACCTTGGGCCTTGGCGGTGCGGGCTGGATCATGTGTAGGACTTCCGGCATGAACGTCTGGCTGTCCCTGCTGCTGGCGTTTGGTGCTGGCCTGCTGGCTGGCCTGGTGACCGGCCTGTTCCACACGCTTATGGGCATTCCGGCCATCCTTGCCGGTATCTGGACCCAGTTGTCCCTATATTCGGTCAACCTGAAAATCATGGGAAAAGCCAATCAGGCTATCAACGTGGACAAATATGACCTGCTGGTATCCCTGCGTTATATCAAAGGCGTTCCGTTTTACCGCAATACCATCCTGATCGTGGCCGTTCTTATGGTGGTTGTTATCGCTATTTTGTACTGGTTCTTCGGCACCGAGCTTGGCTGCTCCATCCGCGCTACCGGCTGCAACGCCAATATGGCGCGGGCGCAGGGCATCAACACTAATTTCAACATTGTGCTGGGCCTGATGCTCTCCAATGGTCTGGTGGCATTCTCCGGTGCGCTGCTCAGCCAGTACCAGGGCTTTGCTGATGTCCAGATGGGCCGCGGTGCTATCGTGATCGGCCTGGCTGCCGTTGTTATCGGTGAAGCCGTGTTCAGCAAGATTTTTCGCAACTTTGCGCTCAAGCTGCTCAGCGTTGGCATCGGCAGCGTCATCTACTACATTGTTATGCAGATCTGCATCTGGTTCAAGATCGATACCGACCTGCTCAAAATGCTCAGCGCCATCGTGGTCGCCATCTTCCTTGCGGTTCCATACTGGAAAGCAAAATACTTCACCCGCGTTGCGGTAAAGAAAGGCGGCAGCAGCAATGCTTGAGATCAAAAACGTTTACAAGACTTTTACCCCCGGTACGGTCAACCAGAAGGTTGCCCTGAATGATTTGAACCTGACACTGGAAGACGGCGATTTCGTCACCGTAATCGGCGGCAACGGTGCGGGCAAGTCCACCATGCTGAATGCTGTTGCCGGTGTGTGGCCGGTGGATATGGGCAAGATCATTATTGATGGTAAGGATATCACCCGCCTGCCGGAGCACAAGCGCGCCGCTTACATTGGCCGTGTGTTCCAGGACCCCATGATGGGCACCGCCGCCACGATGCAGATTGATGAAAACCTGGCCCTGGCCGCCCGCCGCGGTGCGGGCCGCACCCTGCGCATTGGTATTACCAAAAAGGAAAATGCCGAGTACCATGAGCTGCTTAAAACCCTGGGCCTGGGCCTGGAGGACCGCATGACCAGCAAGGTCGGTCTGCTTTCCGGCGGCCAGCGCCAGGCAGTCACCCTGCTGATGGCGACCCTGAAAAAGCCCAAGCTGCTGCTGCTGGACGAGCACACCGCAGCCCTGGACCCCAAGACCGCCGCCAAGGTGCTGGAAATTTCCAACAAGATCGTGCAGGAAAACCACCTGACCACCCTGATGATCACCCATAATATGCGCGATGCCATCCGCTATGGCAACCGCCTGATCATGATGAACGAAGGCCATGTGATTTATGATGTGCGCGGCGAAGAAAAGACAAAGTTGGAAGTATCGGATCTGCTGCAGCGCTTTGAGCAGGCTGGCGGCGAAGCCAATGACCGCATGATCCTTTCCTGATAAGATTGCGTACAGGATCGGATTTGGATAAGTTTTATACCATTTAACTGCCGCTGTGGGCCGGATTTTACCGGTTTGCAGCGGCTTTTTTGTCTTTTGGAGCAGGAAAGAAGGGGCAAATTATCAAATTTCCGTGAAGTCATTTTCAAACCTTGACAATTATGATATAATACGACTGTATATTATGACGGAATTGACAGACGGCAGAGTATCGGATCGTCTGTTTTCGGTTCCGTATACACCAAAAGAGAACATAAAGAACCCGGGAGAGTTCATTGTTTTCTCTGCATGGTATGCGGCCAAGGCTCTTGGAAAGGATGTAAAGTGAGTGTGCTTTACACCGGGAGAGCAGCCATAAACAACGCGGCCGCAAGCGCCATGGGAAGTTATCAGGACTGTATAAAGGGAGCACCGCCTTTCCGCAGGAGGTATTTTGGATGCAGCGTTACGACGCCGTTTTATTTGATGTTGATGGAACATTGATCCATTCCCGGCCGGGCATTTTTAACTGCTTTGCCTATGCGTTCCGCAAAATGGGCCTTGACCCGGATGCGATAGATTGTTCCAGCTACCTTGGCCCTCCGCTGCGCTGGAGCTTTGCCCAGCACTTTGCAACGGATGCCGAGGTGGAGCAGGCCGTGGAGTATTACCGCGTGCATTACGAGGAAGTTGGCAGCCACCAGTGCAGCCTGTTCCCCGGGGTGCGTCAGATGATGGATACCCTGAAAGATGCCGGGCTGTACATGGCAACGGCAACCTGCAAACCGGTCGAAGTTGTAACACCCATCCTGAAAGAGCAGGGGCTGTTTGACTATTTTGACCGCATTGGCGGGGCCAGCATGGACGAAAGTGTGGACAACAAGACGGATGTGATCCGCCTTGTGCTGCAGGACCCACGCCTGGCGGGCAAACGCATCCTGATGGTGGGGGACCGCCAGGATGATATGCAGGGCGCAGTCAACAACCGGCTGCCCGCTGCTGCCGTGCTGTACGGCTATGGTAGCAGGGAAGAAATGGAATCCTGGAATCCGGTGCTGCTGGCGCAAAATTGTGAAGAACTGACCCAGTATATTCTGGGCTGAACCCCGCGCGGTGCAAAGCGCTGCCGGGCACCGCCCGCCGCCGGAACCAACCCGGCCCGCGGGCGCATCCTACATAAGGAACAAAGGGAGAAACGAACATTATGAGCCGCAAAACATCCGGCAGCCGGGCATCCTTCAGCCCAACCCAGCGCAAGGCATGTGCTGTTCTGGCAGTATGTGTGCTGGCTGTCATCCTTACATTTATTGCATCCTGGGTTTTGCCGGGCAAGCTGTCGCTGGGCGGCAGCGGCCGCTATGACCCGCAGGCCTATCCGCTGGATACTTCGCTGGGGTCCGTGCTGGCCAAAACCTCTGATGCAGGCACCGATTATGTCTCCTCCACGCTGTTTGTGGGGGATCAGTTTGCCAAGTCCCTGTATGACGATAAAGTCATCACGCTGGATCAGTTTGCAGGCAAGGACGGCCTGACCGTCAGCTCATTGCTGAACGATGCCTGCGTTTACTTTGCGGGGGATTCCAGCGCCTATACCGTCCCGCAGGCGGTATCCAAAATGAAACCCCGCCGCGTGGTCATGCTGCTGGGCAGCAACGATCTGGACGGCAGCCTTTCCTATGATAATTTTGCCCGTAACTATAAGCAGGCTGTCATCGCAATTACCGGTGCGTACCAGTACTGCGATGTCATTGTCTGTGCCATTCCGCCTGTGGCAAAAAATGCATCTGATGCCGCCAAAACGCAGCTGATGATCGACCAGTTCAACCAGGAATTGGCGAAGATGTGCAATGATGAAGGCTATAAATACCTGAACTTGGCCGAAGCACTGAAAGACAGCAACAGCGGCTATGCCGAAGCAGCCTATTTGAACAACAAACAGAATGGCTTCAGCACATCCGGCGCGAATGTGGTGCTGAACTACCTGCGCAATCATGCTTACGATACTGCGGATACCCGCCCCAACACGGATGATATTCCGCAGCGTACTGAGCAGGCTGGCGGCAGCGCAGCCGCCACGGAGCCCACGCCTTCGGCGACCCCTACAAAGTTCAAATTGCAATACTTGGTGGAAGAAGGCAAGGGCACCCTGCAGGGCAATGACCAGAGCGGCGTAACTTCCATCGAAATGGACGCAGCCGAAAAGCAGACCGTGACCATTACCGCTGTGGCGGCGGACGGCTATACGTTCTATAAGTGGAGCGATGGCCTGCCCACCGCTACCCGTGTAGACAGCGCGACCAAGGATATATCCGTGACGGCAATGTTCAACGATGCCCGTGTGCAGATCAACCTGGATCAGGGCGAAAGCACCATCAAGCAGGGTGAATCCCTGACCATCAACGCCAGTGTCACCTTGGGCGGTAAGAGCTATGATAATAGCGGTGTGCAGTGGTCGGTCAACGATGACCTGATGCAGAATGGCGCCAGTTATACCTTTACGCCGAATGCCACCGGAGATTACCGCATCAAGGCCGGGCTGGAAGTCAACGGTACCTATACTTCGCAGGAACTGATGGTGCATGTGCAGGCACCGGCTACCACCGTCAACATCACCGGTGTCAGCTCCATGCCGGCAGGCAGTACCACAACGCTGCAGGCCAACGTAAGCAATCCTTCGGGGGATACCACCTGGACCTGCGCCCAGAAGCCGCAGTGGAGTGCAACCGGCGATAACGTGCAGTTCAGCGCGGATACCGTTGGCAGCTATACCGTGCGTGCTGCCAACAATGGTCAGTATGCAGAGCTTGTCATCAACGTAACGGAACCCCTTTCGGACCCCACGGTAACCCCGGAACCAAGTGATTCGGGCGATCAGTTCCCGTTCTTCCCCTTTGGCGACGGAGACTGATTGCAGTCACACAGCGCCTGCCCCCGGCATAGCATAAGCCGGGAGGTGATCACATGTTTATCTTTGACTGCGAGGCTGGCTATCAGCCGGATAACGGCCAGAACGATGTGACCGACGGCAGTGTGGAAAACTATGATTTTGACTGGGGCCAGCCCCTTGACGCAGAACCCCTTGACGATGCCCTGACGGACGATGAACGGACGGAAGCACAGCACACGGAGTAATTGTTTTGGCGGCAGGGCAGCACCTCGGCAGATATCCGGCAAGAGTAGACCGGAAAAAAGGAATAAATCTATGGCAAATTATACTTGTCTTTTACTGGATGTGGATAACACCCTGCTGGATTTTAACGCAGCGGAGCGTGCTGCGGTCGGCATTACGTTAGAGCATTACGGCATGCCCAACGGCCCCGAAGCATTGGAAACCTACCACCAGATCAACCGCCAGCTGTGGGACAGCCTTGCCAAAGGCGAGCTGAACCGCAGCAAGCTGTTTGCGGTGCGGTTTGGCCGCGTGATGCAGGCTCTTGGCACACCGGAAGCCGGCAACGCCCGTGAGATGAACGACTTTTATGAGAACGAGCTGGCCAACCATGCGGATCTGAAGCCCGGTGCGCTGACCGCTCTGGAAGAACTGGGTGAAGTTGCTACCCTGGCAATCGTTTCCAACGGTGCTACCCAGGTACAGGAATCCCGCATTGCGGCATCCGGCATTGGCCGCTTTATGGATGGTGTGTATATCTCGGAAAAAGTGGGTGCGGCAAAGCCTTCGCCCAAGCTGCTGGACTATGCCATCCGGGACCTGGGGTTGACCAACCGCAGCCGTGTGCTGATGGTGGGGGACGACCTGCTGGCCGATATCAAGGGCGGTATCAACGCGGGGATCGATACCTGCTGGGTCAACTTTGCCAACGAGGAAAATAAAACCGGCATCCAGCCCAAATATACGGTGCACAGCTATGAAGAGCTGTACCGCGTTGTAATGGAGCCGGAAGAACTGGAAAATGTCGGCGTGCGCAACCGTCGGCATATGAACGAGGGCTGAAACAGACCAATGGAATGTGCCGCTGCCGGGGTAAAGAACTGAGCAACGGCATATTTTCGGGTTTGATGCGCCCTTTGGTGGAAGAGTAAAACAAACTGGCTGCTGCTTTAATGTGAATCTGAAAACAAAGAGCATGACGGATATTTCGCAAATACAAGCAGGATTTAAGGCTTTTTAATGCAAAACCCTGCTGTGTTTGTAGAAATAGACTATATTTTCGACTTTTCTGATACACCCTAGTGGCCAGGGATACGATAAGGTGTGAAATTATGCTGATCGAACTGCAGGACCTTGGCAAAAGCTTTGGCGAGCACGAGGTCTTAAAACATGTAACAGCCAGTGTGGAACGCGGCGACCGCATTGGTATTATTGGTGCAAACGGCACCGGCAAAACCACGCTCCTGCGTGTGCTGTGCGGCGAAAGCCTGCCCGATGCCGGTGACGCTGCCTTTGCGGCGGGGGCAACCTGCGGCTACCTGGAACAGACGGGTCATCTTGACCCGGAGAAAGACGTTTACGAAACCATGCGCCTTGCGTTCCAGCCTGCGCTTGACGCCATGGCGGAGCTGGAGACCCTGCAAAAGCAGCTGGCAGCTGACCACCACAACACGGCTATTACGGATAAGATCACAGCCTGCAACGCAGTGATCGATGCCATGGATGCCTATAATATGGATACCCAGATCAAAAAGGTGCTCAACGGCATGGGCTTCCCGGCAGATACCTGGAAGAAAAAGGCCGGGGTGCTTTCCGGCGGCGAGCAGACCCGCCTGCGCTTGGCCCGCTTGCTGTTGGAACGCCCGGACATTCTGATTCTGGACGAACCCACCAACCATTTGGATCTGGAAACGATGGACTGGCTGGAAACCTATCTGAAAGCCTACCGCGGCGCAGTGCTGGTGGTCAGCCATGACCGCTACTTCCTGGATTCTGTCTGTACCCGTATCTGGGAGCTGCGCGGTAAAACCATCACCACCTACCGCGGCAACTACTCCGCCTACCTGCCCCAGCGCGAAGCAGCGGACGAGCGCCTGCAAAAACAGCATGATGCCGATGTGGAAAAGGCGGCCAAGCTGCAGGATTATATTGACCGCAACCTGGTGCGCGCTTCCACCACCAAAATGGCCCAGAGCCGCCGCAGACAGCTGGAAAAGCTGGAAATTACCGAAGCACCCCAGGCGGAAGCCCACCAGCTGAATTTCCGCTTTGAGTATGATATTGAGCCGTATGATGAGTTGGTCATCATGAAAGGCTTAACTATCCGCATTGGGGAACGCACCCTGTTGGAAGCACTGGATTATGTCGTCCACCGTGGGGACAAGCTGATTATTGCGGGCCCCAACGGCACCGGCAAATCCACCCTGCTGCAGGTATTGGACGGTAAGCGCCGCCCCTCCGGCGGTATGGTGCGGCTGGGCACTGGTGCCAAGCCCGGCATCTTTGTGCAGCAGCAGACCCGCCGCGCAGGCCGCGTGATCGATGCCATCTGGAACCAGTACCCCCGCTTTACCGAGCTGGAAGTGCGCAGCCACCTGGCCAGGTTCGGCTACCGCGGCGAGGAAGTGTTCAAGGACTGCGCCACCCTTTCCGGCGGAGAGATGGCCCGCCTGCGCTTTGCGGAACTGGCCCTGGAACGCCCGAACCTGATGTTTTTGGACGAACCGACCAACCACCTGGATATTTTCATGCGCGAAACGCTGACTGATGCGCTGTCTGCCTACACGGGCACCCTGCTGCTGGTCACCCATGACCGCTACCTGATGCAGACCCTTGGCTGCCCGATCCTGTACCTGGAAGATGGCAAGGCGACTTTCTACCAGAACTTCCAGAAGCTGCATGACCGCGATACTTCCAAACAGCCGGAACCCGCCAAGCAGGAGGATAAGCCCCAGAAGGCAGGCTATGGCAAGGAGCAGCGCCGCCGCCGTGCCGAGGTGCGCACCCGCCTGAAAGCGCTGGAAACCGAGATCGAAGAGCTTGGCGCCCATATTGTTGAGCTGGAAAACGAGATCAACGACCCGGAGGTTCTGCGCGACCACCTGCTTTTGCGGGATAAGTGCGATGAACTGGATGATTCCCGCTTCCACCAGCAGGAACTGTATGACGAGTGGGAAAAGCTGGCAGAGGAACAGGACCGCATGGATGCAGAAAGTGATTCCTGAAAAACGCGTTGAGCGCTGCATCTGGTACACCGGCCCGGAGACCCTTTTTGCGGCAGATCCGGCTGCAAAAAATGAGAAACATTAAAAACAGTAATGAAACTGTAACTTGCTTTCCTGATAAAAAGCGGTATACTATTTTTGATATTGGGCTTGTGCGGCTGGGCAGGTGCGCTGCATCATCCACCGCCAGCTATTTTGCATGTGTGCCGGTGCTTTGCCGGCTGGAGTAAAACACGCTGCGCTTTTTTGCTAACCATGCGCAGCAGTAAGAAACAGGCAGGGAATACACTTTGCAGACAACGATCATCATAGCAACACATAAACCGTACTGGATACCGGAAGACCCCATGTACCTGCCGGTACAGATGGGGCATGCCATCCACCCCGGCATTGGCTACATCGGGGACGATACCGGTGAAAATATTTCAGAGCGCAACGGCAATTTCTGCGAGCTGACGGGCCTGTACTGGGCGGCCAAAAACCTGGATTCCGATTATATCGGCATCGTGCATTACCGCCGTTACTTTGCCAGCCGCCTGCACCGTTTTGAGCGCAAAAAGCGTCGGGTCATCGGCCACGAGGAACTCAACGCTATTTTGGCCACCACCAATGTTGTGCTGCCTAAAGAGCGCCACTATTTTATTGAAACCAATTATACCCAGTATATCCACGCCCACCATGAACAGGACCTGCGGGTGACCCGCGCCATCATCGAGCGCAAATGCCCGGAGTATCTGTCGGCGTATGACACCTACATGTCCAAAACGCACGGCCATCACTTCAATATGTTCGTGATGAAAAAGGAACTGCTGCAGCACTACTGCACCTGGCTGTTCGATATTTTGTTTGAGCTGGAAAAAGAGCTGGATATCAGCAGCTATTCCACCAATGATAAGCGGGTGTTCGGTTTTGTGAGCGAGCGCCTGCTGGATGCCTGGCTGATCACCAACAACATCGCCTATGAAGAGCTTGACGTTGTATATATGGAAAGCCAGCATTGGCTGCGCAAGGGGATGGCCTTTTTGAACCGCAAGTTCTTCCCCCACAAGGAGGCTCACAAATGAAACGCACGGCAGCGGTTATTGTAACGTATAACCGCAAGGCAATGCTGCAGCGCTGCCTGCGGGCTTTGTGTACCCAAACGGCCGGTGTGCCGGAACTGTGGGTGATCGATAATGCCAGCACGGACGGCACGGCCGAACTGGTGGCGCAGCTGAACCTGCCAACCATGCACTATTATAATACCGGCAAAAACCTGGGTGGTGCGGGCGGCTTTGCCTGCGGCATCCAGCAGGCAGCGTGTTCCGGGGCAGAGTATCTGTGGATTATGGATGATGACTGCCTGCCGGAACCGGATGCCCTGCAGCAGCTGCTGCTGGCGGATGCCGAACTGGACGGGCAGTACGGCTGGCTCTCCTCCCGCGCACTGGCGCCGGACGGTAAAGACCAGCCCATGAACCTGCAGCGCAGCACGCCGTACAAAGATTTGGCAAGCTTTGCCGGGCCGCGGCAGCCCGCGGTTATGGCCAGCTTTGTTTCGCTGTTTTTGCGCAGCAGCACAGTGCAGCGCTTTGGCCTGCCCATTGCAGAATTTTTTATCTGGTCGGACGATTGGGAGTATACCCGCCGTATCTCCCGCAGCATGCCGTGCTATGTAATTCCCGCCAGCCGGGTGGTGCATGCAATGCAGAACGCCACGGTTGTCAACATTGCCACCGATACCCCGGACCGCTGGCCCCGCTACCGCTACTTTTACCGCAATGATGTGGTGCTTTACCGGCGGGAGGGGCTGCGTGGCTGGCTGTGGCTGATTGCCAAAGATGCCTGGCACAGCGGTCAGGTGCTGCGCCACGGCCCGCAAAAATGTAAGCGGCTGGGTATTATCTGGCGCGGTTTTTTTGCTGGAGTCAACTTTCACCCAACCGTGCAAGGCTTACCCACACAGGAGCGATGAACAATACACCACACACAAACTGCCTGACCCTGCGCCTGCTGCATGCGGCAAAGGGGTACAAAGCGGTTGCTTTTGATATTTTCGATACCTTGCTCAAGCGGGATTGCGCCCACCCGGCGGATCTGTTCGCCCTGATGGAAGTTACCCATCAGGCGGCTCTCGGCTTTGCCGGGGCGCGCGTTGCCGCAGAGGCAGAAACCCGCCAGACCCTTGGCCGCGAGGTGACGCTGGCCGAAATTTATGCACATCCTGCCTTGCGGGGTACTGACCCCGCTGCAGAGTGCGCAGCGGAACTGGCTATGATTGCCCCCAACCGACCGGTAGCCCAAGCCGCTGCGGCCTGCCATGCCCGCGGGCAAAAGGTATATGCGGTTTCGGATATGTATCTGCCTAAAGAGCAGATCGAAGCCATGCTGCAAAAATGCGGGCTGGATTTTCTGGATGGAGTGTTCGTTTCCTGCGAGTACAGGGTGCAAAAGCGCAGTGGTAAGCTGTTCAAGCTTTTTTTGCAGCAAACTGCCTTGCGCCCGGCAGAAGTCTTGTTTGTGGGGGATAGCCCCCGCGCGGATTTTGCCGGGGCAGCGCTGGCGGGTATCCGCTGCTTTTTGCTGCCGCAGCCAACCCCGCTGCCATACACCAAAACCCCGGCGGATGCCGTAGGTGGTGTCGCAATTGCCACCTTGCAAAACTGCTGCCAGAATCTAAATCCCAGTGCTGCGCTGGGGGCAGAGCTGCTTGGCCCGCTGGCGGTTGGCTTTGCCACCTGGCTGCATGGGCAGCGCGCGGCTATACCGGGGGCAAAGCTTGTATTCCTGGCGCGGGATATGTACCTGGTGCGCCAGGTGTACCAGCTGCTGTACCCAGAAGAAGAAACCTTTTACCTGAAAGTATCCCGCCAAAGCCTTCTGCCCGCCCTGCTGCAATGCCCAATGAATGAGCAGGCGTTGGCACTTTTGGCGGATACCCTGCCGCGCCAGCAGCTGACTCAGCGGCAGATTGCCGCCTATCTTGGCTTTGATTCCCCGAAGGAATACACCACCAAAACCTATGACCTGCGCACCCGCCCCTTGCCGTGCCGCACCAAAGAGATGCTGCTGGCCCTTGCGGCCCACAGCAAGCTGCCGGAAGGGGAACCGCTGCGCAGGCGGGCAGAGCAGGCAAGAGCATATCTGGAACAGGCGGGCTTGACGGATAGCCCAGTGCTGCTGGTGGATATCGGCAGCGGCGGAACCACCCAGCGTGTGCTGGAAGAGCTGCTGCACACCCAGCTGTACGGCTGTTACCTTGCCTGCGATGCGCGCCTGCACCAGAACCTGCCGCCGGAGCGCGCCAAAACATTTTTGTTTGACGGCTGCCCGGCCCCTCTGTGGTACTGGGTGGGCCAGCCCATGCTGGAAGTTCTGCTCTCCGAGCCATGCGGCTCCACGGTGGGATACCACGCACAGGCCGGGCAGATGGTGCCGGAAATCGGGAAGGCGGGTGCAGATAACAGGGCAATCACCGCGCCGCTCTGGCAGGGCATGAGGGCTTTTGTTCAGCGCTGGCAGGCTGGCCCGCTGCGGGAAGTGCTAATTCCGCCGCAAACCTGCATCGCAGCGTTTTTGCAGATGGTGCAGGCCCCCCGCATGCAGGAGGTGCGCACCCTGGGTGAGATCACCGTGGAGGACGGCGGCAGCTGGAAGCTGGCTGCCCCAGCCAGCTGGGGCGCCTATCTGCACGCCCCGGCACAGCTGAAACGGGACCTTGCCCAGGCGCGCTGGAAACCTGCGTTTTTGCAGCGCCTGTTTGGCGTGCCGCTGCCATACGGCAAGGTGTACGCTGCACTGAAACATAAAAGTAAGCATTAAAATGGATATAAAATATAAACCCAAAGGCAGGTGAACCGTATGGAGCAGGCCCCATTGATCAGTATTATCATGCCTGTCTATAATGCCGGGGTGCTGCTGCATACCGCGGTGGAAAGCGTGCTGCGCCAGAGCTTTGCGGATTTTGAGCTGTTGCTGGTGGATGATGGCTCCACCGATGGCAGTGCTGCGCTGGCCCATGAACTGGCCAAAAAAGATGGCCGCATCCGGGTGCTGGAACAGCCCAATGCGGGCAGCTGCGCTGCGCGCAACCTTGGCTTGCAGCATTGCCGCGGCCAGTGGTTCACCTTTTGTGATGATGATGATACCATGCTGCCCCATGCATTGGAAACCCTGCTGGTTCTTGCCAAATCATCCGGGGCGGATGTGGTGCGCGGCGGCTACCGCCTGCTGCGGGCCAATGCTGCAGGAACGGCTGTGGAGCTGCCCCACCCGCCGGGGCAGGCAATAATCATTCACAAACCGGCGGGGCAGGACTACCTGCAATTTTTGCAGCAAAGCGGGCCGCAGTTTGTCTGGAACGCTATGTACTGTACAAATCAGCTGGGCCATCTGCGCTTTGATGAAACCTGCCGCAAAGGGCTGGAAGATTTTGCCTTCAACGCGGCAGTGTTCCAGCAGGCAGATTCAGCCGCATATACGCCGCAGATCGTATATGAACACCTGGAGCGGCAGGGCAGTACCTCCGCCTGTGGGAACCCGGCAGCAGTGCAGGTACGGCTGCAATACCTGCCCCGGTGGGTGCAGGCGGAATATACCGCAGCACGCGCCTGGTGCCCCCCGCAGCAGCTGCCAAAGGTGTGGAGCGCCCGCCAGGCAGAGTTTGTCACCTTTGTCATGCATCAGCTGCGGGATGGCCGCTTGCCGCCCAAAGCCAAAGCGGCTGCCTGGCGCAGCCTGCAGCAGGCGCTGGCAGCCTGCCCCCACAGCAGGCTTGACTTTTGGTATGCACTGCGGCACAATAAAAAACAGGGTGCCGCACTGTTTTTGTTCCGTACCCACCTGCAGGGGCTGTATGCCTGCCTGCCAAACCGGGAGGAGAAACTGCTACAATGAAAACCATCCTTGTTACCGGCGCAGCCGGTTATATCGGCCGCCATGTTGTAAAAAAAGCACTGGATATGGGCTACCGCGTCATTGCATCGGACTTTGCTTTTAAGGGCGTGGACGAGCGCGCAGAATTCTGCGATGTGCCTATTTTCAGCGGGGACAAAAATATTTATGCGGCGTTGGGCAAGCCTGATGTCTGCATCCATATGGCCTGGCGGGATGGGTTCCGCCACAATGCGCCCAGCCACATGAAGGAGCTTTCCTCCCATGTTACCTTCCTGAACAATATGGCAGCGGGCGGCCTTTCGGATTTGACCGTGATGGGCACCATGCACGAAGTCGGCTATTGGGAGGGCGCTATTGAGGATGATACCCCCTGCAACCCCCTGAGCCAATATGGCATTGCCAAAAATGCGCTGCGCCAGAGCATGATGCTTTCTTTGCAGGGCAGCAGCTGCAACCTGCACTGGCTGCGCGCCTATTATATTACGGGCGATGAAGCCCATGGCAGTTCCATCTTTGCCAAAATCGCACAGGCAGAGCTGGACGGCAAAACAACTTTCCCGTTTACCAGCGGGCAGAATAAGTACGATTTTATTGATCTGGATGAACTGGCAACCATGATTGTGGCGGCCAGCGTGCAGAACAAGGTCAACGGCATCATCAACGTCTGCACCGGCCAGCCGCGGCCCCTGGCTGACCGTGTGGAGCAGTTCCTGCGGGATAAAAACTATAAGATCAAACTGGATTACGGCGTTTTCCCGGACCGCCCGTATGATAGCCCCGGCGTTTGGGGCGACCCCACCAAGATTAACGCAATATTAAAAGATGCAGGTTTGGCATAACGATAACCGGAAAGGGTGACAGAATGAAACGACTGGGTATTTTTTTCTTTTACGAAAAAAACGGTGATGTGGATGATTTTATCACCTATTACCTGCGCGATCTTGCCCGTAACCTGACCGAGCTGATCGTTGTGTGCAACGGCAAGCTGAGCAAGCAGGGCCGCGCGGCATTTGAAGAATTTACCGATCAAATTATTGTGCGCGAAAACAAGGGCCTGGATGTGTGGGCCTATAAAACCGCGCTGGATCATTACGGCTGGCAGCGTTTGAGCGAATTTGACGAAGTGGTCATGACGAACTCTACCCTGATGGGCCCTGTGCGCCCCTTGAAAGAAATGTTTGACGCCATGGCCGAGCGCACCAACCTTGATTTTTGGGGCCTGACGATCCACCATGGGGCGGAGGGCAACCCCTTTAAGGGCAAACATCTTTATAATTACCTGCCGGTGCACATTCAGTCCCACTTTATTGTCTACCGCAAAAAGTTCATCCAGAGCAAAGAGCTGCAAAATTACTGGGATACCATGCCCATGATCGAAAGCTATACTGACTCTGTGCAGCGGTACGAATCGGTGTTTACCAAACAGTTTGCCGATAAAGGCTACCAGTGGGATGTCTATGTCAACACGGACGATCTGAAAGAGTTTACGGATTATCCGCTGCTTGTCTGCCCCACACGGTTGCTGCGGGATAAAAAGCGCCCGCTGGTCTAGCGCCGCAGCTTTATGCATGATTTTGAGGGATACCTGAATGATACCGCCGGGGAGCCGGTGCGGGAACTGTACGCCTACCTGCGGGACCATACGGATTACCCGCTGGAGCTGATCTGGAAAAACATGATCCGCACCATGCACCCTTATGATTTTACCCGCAACCTGGGTCTGACCCGCCTGATTCCGGAAAGGGTACAGGATGAGGCCTGCGCCGCTGCCGTGCGCAAAAACCGCCGCATTGCGCTGTGCATGCACCTGTATTTTATGGATATGCTGCCCCAAAGCTGCGCCTTTGCCGCCAACATGCCGCAGGAGACTGACGTTTTTATTTCCACCAACACGCCGGAGAAAAAGCAGCAGATCGAAGAAGCGTTCCGCACCCTGCCGTTGCATGCCGTTACCGTAAAGGTGGTCGAAAACCGCGGCCGCGATGTGGCAGCGTTCCTGTGTGACCTTGCCCCGCAGATCCGGGAGTATGATTACGCCTGCTTTATGCACGATAAAAAGGCCATCCAGACCAAACCCGGAAGCGTTGGCGCCAGCTTTGGCTATGTCTGTAACGAGAATATCTGCAAAAACGCAGACTATGTGCTGAATGTGCTGACAGAATTTGAAAAAGACCCTTATCTGGGCCTGCTCTGCCCGCCGTTCCCCACGCATGGCGTGTATTTCATGAACATGTGCTCCAACGGCTGGGGCCCCAACTTTGATAATACCAAGGCCCTGATGAAAAAGCTGGGCATTGACCGCCCTATTTCCGGCGAAAAAATGCCCATTGCCCCCTTTGGCAGCGTATTCTGGTTCCGCGTAAAAGCATTGGCCCCACTGTTTGACCACGGCTGGAAGCACGAGGATTTCCCGCCGGAGCCGCTGCCGCAGGATGGTACCATCAGCCATGCCATTGAGCGTATCTATCCCTTTGTGGCGCAGGGGGCAGGGTATTACCCCGCCCAGGCCATGAGCGCTGATTATGCCGTTGCCCGCTGCGATTCCATGCAGGCATACGCGAGTGGTCTGATCCGCCCGCTTGCCCGCGTGTTTGACTGCACCACCTTTGGCAGTGCCGCTGCCAGCGCCGGTGCTTTTGCCGCGCGCAAGCACTGGTTCGGTTTTGGAAACTATGGCCCGTATGAGAATTCCAAGCGCCGCCGCGCCCGCAACTGGCTGCGTAAGCGGATGCCGAAATCCGCTTACGAAAACATGATGCGCGTTAAGCGCACGGTGTTGGGCCCCCATGACGTGAACTATGAGGATTAAGCCAACCGCTATGAAAAAACGGCTGATTATCTATTTCAATTATCATCCCAACGGGCAGGCTGATGCAGCCTGCCGCTTTGCTGTACAGCAAATGGCCGCAGTGGGGCAGGTGTTCTTTGTCAATAACGGCCCCTTGCAGCCGGAATCCCGCCAGTGGGCGCAAGGCTGCTGCCACACTGTGCTGGAGCGTGAAAACACAGGCTTTGATGTGGGGGCCTACCGGGACGCTGTTTTGCAGACCGGCCTGGATATGCTGCTGCAATACGATGAAGTGGTGCTGATGAACTATACCCTTGCCGGGCCGGTGGGGGATGTAGCTGCCATGTTTGCTGCGATGGATGGGCGCCCGGAGCTGGATTTCTGGGGCCTGACCCGCCACTATGCTATGCGCAGTCACCGCTTTGGCGGGGCAAAAGCCATGGTGCCGGAGCATATTCAGTCCCACTTTGTTGTGGTGCGTTCCCGCATGATGGCAGACTTTTTTGCTTACTGGCAGGCGGCCGCCCTGCCCGCCAGCTATGAAGATTCCGTCCGCCTGCACGAAACGCAGTTTACCGCCCACTTTGCCGCCCTTGGTTACCGGTGGGATACCTTTGTGGATACAAAAGACCTGGCAAGCCTTTTCGTCAACCCCATTATGGCCTGCCCCAAGCTGCTGCTGGCGGACCGCGGGTGCCCGTTTTTCAAGCGCCGCAGCTTTTTTACCCCCTATGCGGATGAATTGCGCCGCACAGACGGCCGGGCCGCCGCAGAACTGTATGACTATCTGAAATCCGAGACGGATTACCCGGTGGATGACCTGCTGCGCGCACTTCTGCCGGTGCAGCCGCTGGCTGCCATGGCCCAAAACCTGCACTGGCATTATATCCTGCCGCAAACGGCGGGGGAGTGTGCGCCCATTTTGCTGGATGCCAACACTTTGGCAAAAGGCTGCGCCCTGCAGCCGGATGCCGTCTACTGCCTGCTGCTGCCGCGTGCTGCCGGGGTGGAGGGCTATTATTATGCCCGGTCTATGCCAACCAGCCTGCAGCTGGCCCAGGCGGCAGAACTGTTTGATGCCCACCCGCTGGTAGGTGTGCTTGGCCCGGCTCTGCCGCTGTATGCGGGCTGCGCCGCCGAAAAAGCCCGGCGCTGGCAGCAGCAGAAACCTGCCGTACAGGCAAAACTGTCTGCGCTGGATTGCCCGCTCCCTCTGGATGAAACCCCGCCGCCGCTGCCCAATGGCGGCTGTCTGTTGGTGCGGGGGGCGGCATTCCCGCAGGGGCTGCCGCCGCTGCAAACGGAGTCGGATTTCTGGCTGGTGCCGCTGCTGGCCCAGTATAACGGCTATGCCAGCGCTACATTTGAAACCGCCGCCCAGTGTGCGGCCCGCGCCGATGTGCTGGATGCCGCCCTTGCTGCCCAGCGCGGCGTTGGCCCAGTATTCCGCCTGATGGGCCGCACCGTCAAAAATGCCCTGCGCAAACGAAAGGAGAGTGCCCGGTGAAAAAACAGCGACTGTTTTATCTGGATCTCATCCGCGCTGTGGCGCTGGTGTGCATTCTGGTCATTCATTTCAATGCTGCCGTTACCGGGTATTTTACACTGCCGTCCAAACTGTTCGGCAGTGTGCTGCCCTTTAACATCTATTTGGGGGACTTTGGCTCCTCGCTGTTCTTTATGGTTTCCGGCGCGGCGCTGCAGTATACCAGCCCCGGCCAGGGAAGAGAGCCGCTCAATCTGGCGCGCTTTTACCAAAAGCGCGCCAAGGCGGTGTACCCCATGTTCTGGCTGGCGTGGTGTATCTTCTTTCCCATCCGTTTTGTCACAAAGCCGGGGTATTATGCCGCAGCCAAAACGCCCAGCCTGCTGCTGACAGTCCTGGGGCTGGATAATTTTGCCCAGGCCGCGGGCTGGGTCACGATGGATTTTGCCTGCGTGGGCGAGTGGTTCCTGGGCAGTATCCTGTTTTTGTATCTGCTGTTCCCTCTGGTGCGCTGGGGGCTGCGCAAACAGCCGCTGCTGACCTGGGCCGTGGTGCTGACGGCCAGCCTGCCGGTGCATTACATGGGGTGGGATGCCCGCCTGGTAGCAATCCATATCCCGGAATTCCTGCTCGGCATGGCGTTTGTACACTGGAAGCGCCCGGCGCGCCTTGGCGTGCTGGCCGGGTGTGCGGTGCTGCTGTTTACCCCCGCTGCGGCGGATGGCAAGGTGGCCTGTGCGCTGTTCAGTGCCGCGGCGTTCATTCTGCTGGCCGCACTGGGGGGCTGCATCCACTGGGTGCCGCTGCAAAATGCGTGTGCGCTCCTCAGCAAGTATTCTTATGCGGTCTTTCTGACCCACCATGTCATCATTCTGCGCCAGGAGGATAACTTTGACATGGCCGCCATGACCC
>ENA-ORLH01000077-ORLH01000077.1-human-gut-metagenome-genome-assembly--contig:-NODE-77-length-18031-cov-5.97886_pt1 | contig 18031 bp, 12 predicted proteins | sample MGYA00243069_ERZ508828 | MGnify/ENA primary metagenome ERZ508828 (study PRJEB26277, sample SAMN04329793) | human gut metagenome | biome: human-associated habitat | host: Homo sapiens | place: USA... | reverse complement strand
CGCCGGAGCGGTGCTTAAGCCGGATGGCGGGAATTGTGCGGTGTTGCCGTAGATAATCAGCAGGGGGCGGTTAGCATGAAAAATAGATTCGCGGCATTTGTGTCAACCGTTTTGGCGGCAGTCTTGTGCGCCTGTTCTGCTGCCCCAAAAGATGTACTCCCCAATAAGGCGGCCCAGCCGACCGAAGCACCAACACAGCAAGCCCAAACCACGCAGGCAGCACCCACGGAACAGCCAACCCCGGAGCCGGATCCCGTGCAGCAGCTGCTGGAGGAGAAGACGCTGGAACAAAAGGTGGGGCAGCTCTTTCTGGTTCGACCCGATTCCCTGGACTTGAGCCAAACGCAGGACCAGATCAACGATGCCAAGGCGGACGGCGTGACCGAACTGACGGATGCCATGCGCCAGACTTTGGCGGAGTACCCGGTGGGCGGCGTGGTGATCTTTGGCAAAAATCTGGAAAGCCCGCAGCAGATCACCCAATTCCTGGACGATTTGCAGCAGGCGAGCGATACGCCGCTCTTTACTGCCATTGATGAGGAGGGCGGCCTGGTGGCGCGCCTTGCCAACAATGCCGCGTTTGACCTGCCCCAATACGAAAGCGCTGCGGCGGTGGGAACATCCGGTAACCCGGAAGATGCCCGCGCCATGGGCCGCACCATTGGCGGCTACGTAAAAGAATTCTGCTTTAACCTGGATATTGCCCCTGTGGCCGATGAGAACTCCAACCCCGATAACCCGGTCATCGGTACCCGCGCGTTCAGCAGTGAACCGCAGACCGCCGCCGACCTTGTGGGTGGGGCGTGCGCCGGGTTTGCCGATGCGGGCATTGCCTGCACCCTCAAGCATTTCCCCGGCCATGGCGATACCAGCGAGGATACCCACGTTGGCACCGTAACGCTGAACAAAACGCTGGATGACCTGCGCAGCTGTGAGCTGGTGCCCTTTGCCCAAAATGTGAACAATGCTCCGTTGATTATGGCGGCCCACATTACCGTGCCGCAGGTAACAGGGGACGATACCCCGGCCTCCCTTTCCAGCGTCATGTTGACCGATCTTTTGCGCGGGGAGTTGGGCTATCAGGGCTTGATCGTGACGGATTCGCTGGCGATGCAGGCCATCACCGATGTGTATACCCCCGGTCAGGCGGCGGTCAAGGAGCTGCAGGCCGGAGCAGACCGGCTGCTGATGCCCAACGGCCTTGCCGATGCCTATACCGCCGTGCTGGAAGCTGTGCAGGATGGTACCATCCCCCAGCAGAGACTGGACGAAAGCGTGCAGCGCATTTTGCAGTGCAAATACCAATACGGCATCCTGACGCAGTAACGCGGTGCCGTTTATAAGGAGAATGAAAATGCCCAAGTATACAGTAGACGGTTCGTTTTTTGTGCAGCAGCTTTCCGGCATCCAGCGTTATGCGCGGGAAATACTCGCAGCCATGGACCCCATGCTGGAACCCGCCGAGCTGGAAGTGGCGGTTCCGCCGGATTGTATCGTTCCCGAATACCGCAATATCAAGGTGGTCACCCTGCCGCAGTCCAGCGGCATTTTGGGCTGGCAGCGGGTGTATGGCCGATATCTGGCACAAAGCGGGCGCTGCTGGCTGGGCATGTGCAACGTTATTCCCATGTTCCACCGTGGGAACGAGGGCATTGCCGTGGTGCATGATGTGTGCTATAAAGCACGCCCGGATTTTTATACCGACCTGCGCGGCCGCACCAGCGCTGTCTGGCACTGCATGCAGTATGCGGCCATTGCCAAAAAGGCCAGAAAAATCGTGACGGTCTCGGAATTTTCCAAAAGCGAGATCGTGAAATATTACCATGTGAACCCCGAAAAGATCACCGTGGTGTATAACGCCTGGCAGCATATGCAGCGCGTGCGCCCTGACCCCATGCTGTTTGGTGAGTACAGCAAGTGGCCGCAGCTGAAAAAGGGCGAGTATTATTTCTCAATGTCCAACCTACTTAAAAATAAGAACTTTCCCTGGGTGCTGCGCGCTGCGCAGAGCAAACCCCAGGTTATGTTTGCAATTGCGGGCGGCGGCAGCCTTGCCAAAGAGGCCGCTGCCCTGGGGTTGGACCACCTGAACAACGTGATGTACCTTGGCTATGTGACGGACGGCGAAGCCAAAAGCCTGATGGAAAACTGCAAGGCGTTTTTGTTCCCCACGCTGTATGAGGGGTTCGGCATCCCCCCGCTGGAAGCCATTGCCTGCGGTGCTCCACGCGTGATGGTGAGCAATACCCCCTGCATGCGGGAAATTTACGGCTCCCACGCTGATTACATTGACCTTTCCACCAACCACGGCAGTGTGGACCATGTAACCCCCGGCCGGGATGCCGCCGCCGTACTGCAAAAATACTCGTGGGAAGGCAGCGCCCGCCGCATGCTGGAGGTGCTGCGCGAGCCATGACCGTAACGATACCGGGTGATTTCGATCTGCAAAAAATAGCCGCCAGCGGCCAGGCGTTCCGCATTGCGCAAACGCCGCAGGGCTGGCGGTTTTTGGCCGGGGATAAGCTTTTGTACCTGCAGCCCGGCAGCGCTGATACGTATACAGCTAGCTGTACCCCGGAAGAATGGCAGGGTTTCTGGCACCGCTATTTTGATTTGAACCGCAATTATGCGGCCATCCGCGCCGCGGTGCCCAAACAGGATGCCTACCTTTGCGCAGCGGCCCGGGCCGGGGCGGGCATCCGCATTCTGCGCCAGGACGCCTGGGAGATGCTGGTTACCTTTATCATCAGCCAGCGCAAAAATATCCCGGCCATTCAGGCTTGCGTGGAAACGCTGTGTACCCGGTACGGTGCGCCGCTATTGCAGTCGGGCGGGAATGTGCTGTATGCGTTCCCAACGGCGCAGGCGCTCGCCGCGGCAGGGGAGCAGGCATTGCGGGACTGCGCGCTGGGCTACCGCGCCCCGTATGTTCTGGCTGCCGCCCAGGCAGTTGCAGCGGGAACACTGGACCTTGCCGCGCTGGAAACCCTGCCCGATGCCCGGCTGCTGGAAGCTCTGATGCAGCAGCACGGCGTGGGCATCAAGGTGGCCAACTGCGTGGCCCTGTTTGCCTATGGCCGCATGGAGTGTGCCCCCGTGGATGTGTGGATCCAGCGTGTGATCGACCAGCACTATGCGGGCCAGAACCCATTCCCAGCCTATGGCAACGCCGGAATTTTGCAGCAGTGGATGTTCTATTTCGCCCGTTCCGAAAAGGAACGGGTCAAATAGAAAGAATAATGAAAAAAGAATAAAGAATAATGCAGGTGGACCGCAGTGCTGCACACGGCTCAGAAATATTAGTGCTCTATATTTGACAGAACTCTAATATTTTTGAGCGTTGTGCCAGCAACGCGGTCCACCTGCATTTTTAATTATTCTTTATTACTTATTCATTTGCCTACCGCCCTGTCCATTCTCCGGTATTGCAGCGCTTCCATCAGCTCTGCGGCGCCGATCTGTTCCACACCGTTCATGTCGGCAATGGTGCGGGCAACGCGCAGGATGCGGTCATAGGCGCGGGCGCTGTAGCCCATGCGTTCAACCGCACCGCGCAGCAGCTATTCGGCGGCGGGGGCAGGCGGGCAGTAGCGGCGCAGCATACCGCTGGGCAGCTGGGCGTTGCAGGTAAAGCCAAGGCTCTTGTAGCGCTGGGCCTGCATGGCGCGTACCGCGGCCACCCGCGTGCGGATGTCAGCGCTCCGCTCGCCGCCGGTTTTTGCGGCAAGGGCGTCGTACTCCACGGGGCGGGCCTCCACATGCAGGTCAATGCGGTCCAACAGCGGGCCGGAAATCCGCTGCCGGTAGCGCTCGATCGCACTGGGCGTGCAGCTGCATTCCCGCACGCCGGAACCATAATACCCGCACTTGCAGGGGTTCATGGCGGCAACCAGCATAAAACGGCAGGGGTAGGTGGCGGTGCCGTGTACCCGGCTCACGGAGATGCACCCGTCCTCGATGGGCTGGCGCAGCACCTCCAGCGCTTCGCGGCTGAACTCTGGCAGCTCGTCCAAAAACAGTACGCCGTTGTGGGCCAGGCTGACCTCGCCGGGGCGGGGCACTGTGCCGCCGCCCGCAATGGCTGCGGCGCTGACACTGTGGTGGGGGCTGCGGAACGGTCGCTGCTGCAATAATCCGGTCCCGGCCTGCACCAGCCCGGCAACGGAATAAATCGCGGTGGTTTCCAGCGCTTCCTCATAACTGAGCGGCGGCAGGATGCCCGGCAGGCGCTTGGCCAGCATGCTTTTGCCGGTGCCCGGCGGGCCCACCATCAACAGGTTGTGCCCACCCGCAGCGGCAACTTCCAGCGCGCGGCGGGCCTCCGCCTGGCCGCGCACATCCGCAAAATCGGGGCCAAGCCACTGCCCGGCGGCATCGTATCCTGTGCGGCTGGCGGGGCTGAGCTTTGCCTGCCCCGCCAGGTGGCGGATCACATCCGCAGCGCTGCGGGCGGGGTAAACTGTCAGCTGCTCGGCCACGGCGGCTTCGGCGGCGTTTTCGGCAGGAACAAACAGCTCGGTCACGCCCGCCTTTTGGGCGGCAAGGGCCATGGGCAGGGCACCGGCAATGGGGCGCAGTGTGCCATCCAGCCCAAGCTCACCCAAAAATGCCTGGTGCGGCTCTGGCTGTGGGATGTACTGCTGCGCCGCCAAAATGCCGATGAACACCGGCAGGTCATACAAACTGCCGGTCTTGCGCACATCGGCGGGGGCCAGGTTGACGGTAACATGGCTGGCGGGCCAGGGGCAGTTCAGGTTTTTGATGGCGCTGCGCACCCGCTCACTGCTTTCCTTCACGGCGGAATCCGGCAGGCCCACCATGGCAAATTTGGGCAGACCGCCGCTGATGTGGGTTTCCACGGTAACGGGGTAGCCATCCAGCCCCGTTACCCCCAGGCTGACAACGTGTGCATACATGGCGCAGCCAACTCCTTTTTTTCAACAAATTGCGTACTTTGATTATTTTCAGTATATCCTGTTCCGCCCGCGGCGGCAAGCATATTTTTTGTGCCCAAAATCTGCCTTGACGCTGTAGGGTAAAAAACAGGCAAAGCCCCGGCAAAAGGCCGGAATTCCAGCTTTTTTTGATTGACAACGCAAACTAAAATTGATATATTTAATTTGAACAAGTAAATTTACCCAAAACTTTTACAGGGTAAGAAAGTGATGGTGTCCAAAATGTATAAAGAAATGTACAGCCGTTGGCTTGCTGCCAACCTGGATGACCCCGACCTGAAGCCGGAGCTGGAATCGATTCAGAACGATGACGCTGCCATTCAGGATCGTTTTGCCGTTGCCCTTAAGTTCGGCACTGCCGGTCTGCGCGGTGTGATCGGCGCCGGTACCAACCGCATGAACGTGTATGTTGTGCGCCAGGCTACCCAGGGCCTTGCCAACTGGGTCAAGACCCAGGGCGGCACCCAGACCGTTGCTATCAGCTATGACAGCCGCATCAAGAGCGATGTGTTTGCCAAGGCTGCTGCCGAAGTTCTGGCCGCCAACGGCGTAAAGGTGCGCATTTACAGCGCCCTGATGCCGGTTCCCGCACTGAGCTTTGCTACCCGGTATTATAACTGCAACGCCGGTATCATGGTAACGGCATCCCACAACCCGGCCAAGTACAACGGCTATAAGGCCTACGGCCCCGATGGCTGCCAGATGACCGATGAGGCCGCTGACATCGTGTACGCCGAAATCCAGAAGACCGACATTCTGACCGGCGCCAAAACCATGCCGTTTGCCGAGGGGCTGGAAAAGGGCATCATCGAATACGTTGGCGATGACTGCATCAACGCCCTGTACGAAGCAATCGAAGCCCGCTCCATCCGTCCCGGTATCTGCAAGACCGCCGGCCTGAAGCTGGTTTACAGCCCGCTGAACGGCTCCGGCCTGGTTCCGGTCACCCATGTTCTGCATGACATCGGCATTACCGATATCACCGTTGTGCCGGAACAGGAAAAGCCGGACGGCAATTTCCCCACCTGCCCGTACCCCAACCCCGAAATTTTCGAGGCTCTGCGCCTTGGCCTGGAACTGGCCGAAAAGTCTGGTGCAGACCTGATGCTGGCCACTGACCCCGATGCTGACCGCGTTGGCATTGCCGTTAAGTGCAAGGATGGCAGCTATGAGCTGCTTTCCGGCAACGAAGTCGGCGTTCTGCTGCTGGATTACATCTGCGCGGGCCGCATTGAGCAGGGGACCATGCCCAAAGACCCCGTCATGTGCAAGTCCATCGTGTCCACCCCGCTGGCGGACAAGGTGGCCGAGCATTACGGTGTTGAGTGCCGCAATGTGCTGACCGGCTTTAAGTGGATCGGCGATCAGATCGCCAAGCTGGAAGCTGCTGGTCAGGTTGACCGCTTCATCTTTGGCTTTGAGGAAAGCTATGGCTACCTGGCTGGTCCTTACGTCCGCGATAAGGATGCCATCATCGGCTCTATGCTGATTTGCGAAATGGCTGCTTATTACCGCGCAAAGGGCAGTTCCATCAAGGAAGAGCTGGAGCGCATTTACGCCGAGTATGGCCGCTACCTGAACAAGGTTGACAGCTTTGAGTTCCCGGGCCTGTCCGGCATGGACAAGATGGTGGGCATTATGTCCGGCCTGCGCGAGAACCCGCCCAAGGACTTTGGCGGTGACGCCGTTGTAAAGGTTGTTGACTATAACAAGCCTGAAGAGACCGGGCTGCCCGCCGCCAACGTGCTGATCTACTCCTTGGCATCCGGCTGCACCGTTGTGGTGCGCCCCTCCGGCACCGAGCCGAAGATCAAGACCTACTTTACCACCAAGGGCAAAGACCTGGCCGAAGCCGAAGCCAAGAAAGAAGAACTGGCCGCTGCCGTTAAGCCGCTGCTGGCATAATGTGATTCCATAGGTTTGGCGCTTTTGGGCCGCCTGCTGTAATACGCAGACGGCCTTTTTTGTGTGCAGCCCCCTAGCCGCCGCAGTGAGGAAATAACGCGCATTTTCAGGCTCCGCTTGGAAAATCACCCCTCCGTCACCTTCGGCGACAGCTCCCCTCGAAGGGGAGCCAAAGGCTTTGCGGAAAATTGTTGCGGCATCTGCTACAAGGCCCCGGAATGGTCAAGACCGTTCCCTACAGAGCATTTTATTGTGTGCGGCCAACCCACAAACACCCAGTAGGGCGGGGGGACCCGACTCCGCCGGAAACTTACCGGAGCAGATACAAAAAACGTGTGATGTACTTTGCCCCACAGTAGGAGACGGCGTCCTCGACGTCCCGGATGGGCATATAAATGATTGCACTTTTGCTGGCAATTTGCCGCCGCAAAAGATTGCCCGCACTACTTGACAAAGCACAAAAACTCTGGTAAAATACTCTAGCAATCGTTCAGAGGGCTGCTCCACACGCACAGGATGGCGTCTGCTGGTAGCCGAAATTCGAAGATTGTGATGAGCACATATATCAAGTATGGCTCCCTTTAGTCATGATCGAGAAAGAGGTGAAATGAAAATGAAGCAGGGTATTCATCCCAACTATGTGGATTGCACCATTACCTGCGCATGCGGCAACGTGATCCATACCCGCGATACCAAGCCGGAGATCCGCGTTGAAGTTTGCAGCAAGTGCCATCCCTTCTACACTGGCAAGCAGAAGCTGGTTGACACCGGCGGACGTGTTGAGCGCTTTAAGCGCCGCTACGCCAACAAGGCTGGCAAGTAATTGCATTAAGGTTTTGTATACCGCAGATGGCAACATCTGCGGTATTTTTTTCAAATACATCATCTTGCATCTCAAAGGAGAACCCCTATGCCGGACTATCAAACGATCCGCGGTATTTCCACCTTTGAATATGAAGAAAAGCGCTCCCGCTTTATTGCTTCCGCTGCGTTTGCCGATACCGAGGAAGCTGCCCTTGCCCACCTGAACCGCATCAAAGCGGCCAACCGCACCGCGCGGCATAATGTGTATGCCTATGTTCTGCGCGAGGGCGGCCGCACCCGCTACAGTGATGACGGCGAACCCGCCAAAACCGCCGGTACCCCCGTGCTGGAAGCCATCGGCCATGCGGGGCTTTCGGATGTGATCGTGGTGGTTACGCGGTACTTTGGCGGAGTTCTGCTGGGTACCGGCGGGCTGGTGCGGGCCTACACCGCGGCGGCATCCGGAGCCTTGCAGCAGGCGGAAATTGTCAGCATGCGGCTGGTGACGGATTGCGCCGTGACCGTGCCATACCCCAAGTTTGAACAGGCCCAGCGGATGATCGCAGCCGCTGGGTCCAATCTGCAGTAATCGGAGTATGCCGACTCTGTGACCCTGCTCTTGCGCATGCCTGCCGGAAACGATGAAGCCCTGTGCCATGACCTGAGCGAGCTGACCCGCGGCAGTGCCGAAGTGACGATCAGCAAACCACTTTACGCAGCTTTTTGATGCTGCGCAGTCATTTCTGGCAAGAAAGCAGAATTTCCCATGAAATTTTTACATTTCATACAAGTGTTTGGCGGCTTTTTATCGTATTTATAATATAGAGAGCCATTTTTGGGCATGATATGCCCAACGGGGAACCGGATAGGGGAAAGGAGGCTGCGCCGTGACTGTGCGGGAAGAAACCCAGACAATTGAACGCCTGACCTTAAGCCCCTATGCCGCTTTAAGTGAGCAGAGCTTTGGCCGCCGCACCCCGGAACCGGAAGATGACCTGCGGACCTGCTACCAGCGTGACAGGGACAGAATTTTGCACTGTAAAAGTTTCCGGCGGTTGAAACAGAAAACACAGGTGTTTCTTTCGCCGGAGGGCGACCACTACCGCACCCGGCTGACCCACACGCTGGAAGTCAGCCAGATTGCCCGAACCATTGCCCGCGCCCTGCGGCTGAATGAGGACCTGACCGAAGCCATTGCCCTGGGGCATGATCTTGGCCACACCCCATACGGCCACGCGGGGGAGCGCGCACTGCACCGGCTGTGCCCCGGCGGGTTTACCCACTACCGCCAAAGCCTGCGGGTGGTGGACTACCTGGAAAAGGACGGCAAGGGCCTGAACCTTTGCTGGGAGGCGCGCAACGGGATTATTACCCACACCAAAGGCGCCTGGGCCCGCACGATGGAAGGCTGTACCGTGCGCTATGCGGACCACATTGCCTTTTTGAACCATGATATTGAGGATGCCGTGGCCGCCGGTGTGCTGAACCCCACCGCCCTGCCGCGGGATGCCGTGCAGGTGCTGGGAGATACCAAATCCCGGCGCATCACCACAATGATCACCGACCTTGTGGCAAACAGCGCAAACTGCAAAAATGGGAAAAAGCAGTTTTCCCCCGAAGTGGAGGAGGCATACGGTGTGCTGAAAGACTTTATGTACAGCACGGTGTATGTGGACAAGGATGCCAAGCGCGAAGAGAAAAAAGTGGACAAGATGATCGAAGCGCTGTATGAGCGCCTTTGCGCGGACCCCACGCTGATGCCTAATTTTTATATGCAGGTGGCATATCACCAGGGAATGGACCGTGCCGTGGCGGATTATATTTCCGGCATGAGCGATGAATTTGCTACCCGCCTGTTTGAGGAGCTGTTTGTGCCGCAAAAGTGGCAGGTGCTATAAAATTGGCAGTATGTTAGAGCACTGCCGCCCGCCCCGAAGGGGCGCACATTGTGCTATAAATTATTACGATATATACGCGAAAGGAGGCCCGGAGCCCCATTGATCCCACAGGAATACATACAGGAAGTGGTTGCACGCAATGATATTACCGAAGTAATCGGCCAATATGTGCAGCTGCGTCATCGCGGGCGGACCTATACCGGGCTGTGCCCTTTCCATAACGAGAAAACCCCTTCGTTTACCGTCTACCCGGATACCCAAAGTTTTTACTGCTTTGGCTGCGGTGCGGCGGGGGATGTGATTAACTTTGTGCGCAAAATTTCCAACCTGGGCTATGTGGAAGCTGTTAAACAGCTGGCGGGCCGCGCCGGGATGCCCATGCCGGAGGAGGACGACCAGGAAAGCCGTTCCCGCTCCCGCCTGTTGGAGATCAACCGCAACGCCGCGCGCTATTTTTATGACCAGCTCAACGCCCCAACGCCGGAAGCCGCCATGGCCCGCCGCTACTGGCGCGAAAAACGCGGCCTTTCGGATGCGGCCATCCGCCGGTTAGGCATGGGCAATGCAACGGAAGATTTAGTCGGCCTTCTGCACTACCTGCACCACCGCGGCTATACCGAGCCGGATTTGGACTCCTCCGGCCTAGTCAAGCGTAGCGCCAAGGGCAATCTGTATGATATCTTCCGCCACCGCGTGATGGTGCCCATCATTGATGTGCGGGGCAATATCATTGCGTTCGGCGGGCGCGTGATGGATGATTCCAAGCCAAAATACATCAACTCGCCCGAAACGATGGTCTACCACAAATCCCGCACGCTGTTTGCGCTGAATGTGGCAAAAAAATCAACGTCCAAGCGATATATCCTCTGCGAAGGGTATATGGACGTCATCTCGATGCACGAAGCCGGGTTTGATACCGCTGTCTGTGCCTGCGGCACGGCTTTGACGCCGGAGCAGGTCAAGTTGCTGACGGAATACGCCGACGAAGTGGTGCTGAGCTATGACTCGGACGAAGCAGGCCAGAAGGCAACGGAGCGCAGTTTGGCGCTGTTTTCCGGTACCAATTTGCAGGTGCGGGTGCTGAACATCCCTGGTGCCAAGGACCCGGATGAATTTATCCGCACCTATGGCCGCGACCGGTTTGAAGCCGTGCTGGAAGGCACCGCAACCCCGCTGGAGTTCAAGCTGGCTAAGGCAGTGAAAAAATATGACCTGCGCAACGATGCCCAGCGCCTGCAATATGTGGATGAAGCCATCGGCATTCTGGCAGACAGCGCGGTCAGCCCCACGGCGCGGGATGTGTATGCCGGGCGCATTGCGGAGCAGACCGGTATTGATAAAAAGGCTGTGTTGGTCCAGCTGGAAAGCGCCGTGCGCGGGGCCGGGCGCAGGGCGCGCCGCATTTAGCAGTACGACCCTTCCCGCCAGGGGAGTGCTGCGGATATCCGCGTGCCCTATGACCGCGGTGGCGAAGCTGCCCTGGGGGCCGCAAGCGCCGCCCGCCAGCTTGTGGCGGCTATGCTGCAGGATGCCGGCGCCATCCCCTACATCCGGGAGCGGCTGAACCTTGGCATGGTGGTGCTGCCGGAAATGCAGCAGGCAATCAAGGCGATTTACGACTGCGCCGCCCGCGGCCAGCCCGCCAACGCCACGACCCTTTCCCCCTTGTTGGAGGAAAAAGCCTACAGCCAGGTGATGCTGGCCCAGGCCCAAAACGCCGATACCCGCCTGACCCGCCGGGATATTGATATGCTGCTGGATCGTTTGCAGACCGCAAACCCCGAAAGCGCCCAGGTGGCAGGCACCACAGACGATGAATTCCGGCAGAAATTTGCCGCCCTTGCCCGCAAAAAAGTGGGCGAACGCCCGCCGGAAGAATAATTTCCACCCGGCCAAAACCATGTTGTTTTATCCCGTTCCAGTAAGATGGGCAGAATAAAAACCAAAGGAGAAACTACTTATGGCAGAAAAGAAAGATTCGATTCGCAACCTGATTGAACAGGGCCGCCGTGCAGGCAAATTGACCAGCATCGAAATCAGTGACGCTATGGAAGAAAGCAGCCGTGTTATTGACGCGGAGCAGATGGAAAAGCTGTATGAAGAGCTGGAAAGCAACGGCATTGAAGTGGTGGATGATGACGCCACTGATATGTCCGCTGTGGCCGATATGGGCGAGGAGGGGATGGATGACTTTGAGGATCCCGTTACCTCGGACGGCTTTCCCAGCGATGACCCCGTTATGGGTTACCTGAAAGAGATCGGCCGCGTGCCCCTGCTGACCCCCGATGAGGAAGTGCAGCTGGCCCTGGATATCCAGAAAGGCGGCAAGGACGGCGAACGCGCCAAGCAGCGCCTGAGCGAAGCCAACCTGCGTCTGGTAGTTTCCATTGCAAAGCGCTATGTGGGCCGCGGCATGCAGTTCCTGGACCTGATCCAGGAAGGTAACCTGGGTCTGATCAAAGCGGTTGAAAAGTTTGACCATACCAAGGGCTTCAAGTTCTCCACCTATGCAACGTGGTGGATCCGCCAGGCCATCACCCGCGCCATTGCGGATCAGGCCCGCACCATCCGTATCCCTGTGCATATGGTGGAAACCATCAACAAGGTCAAAAAGGTTTCCAGCCAACTGCTGCACGAAAACGGCCATGAGCCCAGCGCCGAAGAAATTGCCGAGCGCCTGGATATGCCGGTGGACAAAGTGCGCGAGATTATGCGCGTGGCACAGGAACCCGTCAGCCTCGAAACCCCCATCGGTGAGGAGGAAGATAGCCACTTGGGCGACTTTATCCCCGATGAGGAAGCCCCCGTTCCCGCCGAAGCCGCCAGCCAGACCCTGTTGAAAGAGCAGCTGGCCGATGTGCTGAAAACCCTGACCCCGCGTGAAGAAAAGGTCCTGCGCCTGCGCTTTGGCCTGGAAGATGGCCGCCCCCGCACGCTGGAAGAGGTGGGCAAGGAGTTCAACGTTACCCGTGAACGTATCCGCCAGATCGAAGCAAAAGCCCTGCGCAAGCTGCGCCACCCCAGCCGCAGCAAAAAGCTGCGCGACTTCCTGGATTGATGCCGTGATTCTTATATAGAATAGAAATAGCAAATTAAAATCATCTGCACCCGTACTGCTGTTTGCCCGGCGGTGCGGGTGTATTTTTGTGTGCAGCAGGCATAAATGACAAAGCCACAGCATACGATTACCCTGATGATATAGGGGAGGGGATAACGATGTGTGGAATTGCCGGACAGATCAGCGCGGACCCAAATAAGATTGCAGCCAACTACCCAGCTTACTGCCGAATGCAGAAAAGCCTTGCACGCCGCGGGCCGGACCAGCGGGGAATATATCTGCACGGCCATGCGGCGCTGATCCATGCGCGGCTGGCTGTGGTGGATCTGGAAAACGGCTGCCAGCCCATGGTGCTGGATCAGGGCGGGGAGAAATACATTCTGGTGTACAACGGCGAGCTGTACAACACGCCGGAGTTGCACGCCCAGCTTGCGGCTCTGGGCCATCGCTTTGTAAGCCATTCCGATACTGAGGTTTTGTTACATGCTTTTGCCCAGTGGGGGCCGGACTGTCTGGAAAAGCTGAACGGTATTTTTGCATTTGCTGTGTGGCAGCAGCGGGCGCAAAAGCTCTTTCTGGCGCGGGACCGCAGCGGGGGCAAGCCGCTGTGCTATGCCCTGCGCGGGGACAGCCTGATCTTTGCTTCCGAGCTGAAATCGCTGCTCTGCCACCCGGAGATCCCGCCGCAGGTGGATGCCCATGGGCTGGCCGATGTGCTGCTGCTCGGCCCCGGCCGCACGCCGGGGTGCGGGGTGTTCCGCAATGTGCAGGAATTGAAGCCCGGCTGCTGCGCAGAATACACTGTGCCACAGGTTGGTGCGCCGCGCCTCACCGTGCGCCGCTACTGGCAGCTGACCGACCACGAACACCCCGATGATTTTACCCACACCGCAGCCAAAGTGCGGGACCTGGTGATGGATGCCGTCACGCGGCAGCTGGTATCGGATGTGCCGGTGGCAACCTTCCTTTCCGGCGGGCAGGCTACCAGCCTGATTTCGGCAATCGCGGATTCCAACTTTACGGCGCGGGGCAAAACGCTGCAGACTTTCTCAGTCGGTTATCAGGATAACAAAAAGTACTTCCACGCCACCCATTTCCAGCCCAGCCCGGATGCGCCGTATATCCGCACCATGAACCAGTTCTTGAACGCGCAGCATACCTGGGTAACGCTGGACAGCGAAGCACTGGCCGCCGCCCTGCTGGAAGCGGTGGACGCCCGCGACCTGCCCGGTATGGCGGATGTGGACTCCTCGCTGCTGCTGTTCTGCCGTGAAATCCGTAAAACAGCCACCGTGGCACTTTCCGGCGAGTGCGCGGACGAGATATTTGGCGGTTACCCCTGGTACAGGGATAAGACCGTGCGGGAGCGGTATGGCTTCCCTTGGGCGCAGAGCACGGCATACAGGGTCAGCTTTTTTAAGCCGGAGGTGTTCGGCGGCATTGACCCGGCGGTGTATATTGATGAAGGCTACCGCGCCACGCTGGAGCAAACTTCCATCCGCCCCGGTCTGGATCCCCTGGAACAACGGATGCGCCAGATGTTTGCCCTGAACTTTAACTGGTTTATGCAGACCCTTTTGGACCGCAAGGACCGAATGAGTATGTACAGCGGGCTGGAAGTGCGCGTGCCGTTCTGCGATTACCGCATTGCGGAATACCTGTACAGCGTGCCGTGGGAATATAAGGATTACGAGGGCCACGAAAAAGGCCTGCTGCGCCAGGCGATGCAGGGCGTGCTGCCCACGGAAGTGTTGTGGCGAAAAAAGAGCCCCTACCCTAAAACATGGAACCCGGCGTATTTGAACGCTGTCAGCGCCATGCTGCGCAGTGCGATGCAGGACCCGGATGCCCCTCAGCTCCGAATTGCCATCAGGGCAGCTCTGGTCCAGCTGTTGACCGCGGCCGAGACTGCGTCCCCCTTGTATGGCCAGCTGTTGACCACCCCGCAGACCATTGCCTGGTTTGTGCAGCTGAATTACTGGCTGCAAAAATACCGGGTGGAGCTGGTGTAAATACCCGTGTGGCGGGCCCGGCATCAAACGCATAACACCAAAAACAGACGAGTGCCCACCCTGCACACGGATAACGGCGGGAAGGGCACTTTTTGTTTGCAAAGCGTAAAAAACGGGAAAATGCAGAAAAAACGCAGGCTGCAACCCATACAAAAAACACACAAGGTAATTGGGCATTGTGCCAATTAGCGGCATTTCAAGGATTTGTCAAGTGGCAAAAGAAATGCAAAAATAGCACTTTGCCAAAAGAAATGTGACACGCAGCCGGGCGTTCAATTGCCTGATAAAAAAACACGCAAAATGCCAAAAGAGCCCTTGACAATCAGCTTTTTGGCTGGTATACTGGCATAGTATCACAAAATGGAATAGAGCGCCCTAAAGGAATTTTGATTTTTTCGCGTTTTTTCAAACTTTGTTAAAAACGACGAATGTTCCAAGAAAATCATTGCTTCGGCGGAGCGCTTTTGCCAAAAACAAATCTGAACGGAATAGGAGTGGTCGCATTTTATGGTAAAGGTCAAGCCCGTACAAAACGGTCGAACCTCCAGAATGAGCTTTTCCCGCATCAACGAAGTGATTGGCATGCCCAACCTCATCGAGATCCAGAAAAACTCTTATAACTGGTTCCTGGACGAGGGCCTGCGCGAAGTGTTCCACGACATTGACGCGATCGAGGATTACACCGGGAATCTCTCGCTGGAATTTGTCGATTACCGTCTGGACAAGCACCCCAAATATACCATTAAAGAATGTAAAGAGCGTGACGCAACGTATGCTGCGCCGCTTTATGTCACTGCGCGCCTGTTGAACAAAAGCACCGGCGAAGTGAAGGAACAGGAAATTTTCATGGGCGATTTCCCGCTCATGACGGATTCCGGCACTTTCATCTCCAACGGTGCAGAACGTGTTATCGTCAGCCAGCTGGTTCGTTCGCCCGGCGTGTTCTATGCTTCCAGCAAGGACCGTACCGGCAAGGACCTTTTCACCGCAACCATGAACCCCAACCGCGGCGCATGGCTGGAATACGAAACCGATTCTTCCGATGTATATTATGTGCGCATTGATAAAAACCGCAAGCTGCCGGTTACTACCTTCCTGCGCGCACTGGGTCTTGGCACCGATGAGCAGATCCGCCAGTACTTCGGCGATTCTGAACCCAAAATCAACGCCACCCTGGAAAAGGATATTACCCATTCCACAGAGGAAGCCCTGCTGGAGTGCTACCGCAAGCTGCGCCCCGGCGAGCCGCCGACGGTGGAAAGCTCCCGCAGCCACATCAACCTGCTGTTCTTTGATCCGCGCCGTTACGACCTGGCTCGTTTTGGCCGCTTCAAGATGAACAACAAGCTGTGCCTGTCCCGCCGTATTGCGGGCTATAAGACTGCCGAGGACATCATTGCCCCGTTGACCGGCGAACTGCTGGCCGCCAAGGGCGAGCGCATCAACCACGAAAAGGCTGTTGAAATTGATAACGCCGGTGTTTCCCGCGTTACTGTTATCGTGGAGCGCAAGGGCCAGGATCCGGTCAATGTGATCGTGTTCTCCAACGGCTGTGTCGATGCCCAGAGTTTCTTCAGCTTTGACGTGAAGGAATGCGGCATCAACGAGCGCGCTTCCTTCGCCGAAATCCGTAAGATTCTGGATGCTACCTCCGATCCGGAAGAGCAGAAAGAACTGCTGACCAAGAATCATGATAAGCTCATCAGCCGCACCGTTACCGTTGACGATATCTTTGCTTCCGTCAACTACCTGCTGGGCCTTGACCATGGCATCGGCGTGACCGATGAAATCGACCACTTGGGCAACCGCCGCGTGCGCAGCGTTGGCGAATTGCTGCAGAACCAGTTCCGCATCGGCTTTGCCCGTATGGAGCGCGTTGTGCGCGAGCGCATGACCCTGCAGAACCAGGAATCCGGCGAGATCACCCCGCAGAGCCTGGTCAACATCCGCCCGGTCGTGGCTGCCATCCGTGAGTTCATCGGTTCCAGCCCACTGTCTCAGTTCATGGACCAGAACAACCCGCTGTCTGAGCTGACCCATAAGCGCCGTCTGTCCGCTTTGGGCCCCGGCGGTCTGTCCCGTGACCGTGCAGGCTTCGAAGTCCGCGACGTTCATTATACCCACTATGGCCGTCTGTGCCCGATTGAGACGCCCGAAGGTTCCAACATCGGTCTGATCTCCTATCTGGCATCTTTCGCCAAGATCAACAAGTACGGCTTCATTGAGGCACCTTACCGCCGCGTGGATAAAGAAACCGGCGTTGTTACCGATGAAGTTGTTTATATGCCCGCCGACGTTGAAGATGAATACATCGTGGCACAGGCCAACGAACCGCTGGACGAGAACAACCGCTTTGTCCGTTCCCGCGTTTCCGGCCGTCATCGCAACGACATTCAGGAATTTGCCCGTGAACAGGTCGATTTCATGGATGTCTCTCCGCGAATGATGGTTTCTGTGGCTACCGCCTGCATTCCCTTCCTGGAAAACGATGACTGTAACCGTGCTCTGATGGGCTCCAACATGCAGCGTCAGGCTGTGCCTCTGATGGTTACCCAGCGCTCTCTGGTTGCTACCGGCATGGAATACAAGGCTGCTACCGACTCCGGTGTCTGCGTGCTGGCTGCCCATGACGGCACCGTTGAAAGCGTTGACGCAGATAAGGTCGTTGTCCGTCTGGAAGATGGCTCCGCCGATACCTATGAACTGATTAAGTTTATGCGCTCCAACCAGGGAACCTGCGTCAACCAGCGCCCCGCCGTCTATGTGGGCGATGTTGTCAAGAAGGGCGACGTTCTGGCTGACGGCCCCGCCACCAAGGACGGCGAGATCTCTCTGGGCAAGAACGCTCTGATCGGCTTCATGACCTGGGAAGGCTACAACTATGAGGACGCTGTTCTGCTGAACGAAAAGCTGGTCCGCGAGGATATCTACACCTCTATCCACATTGAGGAGTACGAGAGCGAAGCCCGCGATACCAAGCTGGGACCTGAAGAGGTGACCCGTGATATCCCCAACGTCGGCGATGATTCCCTGAAGGATCTGGACGACCGCGGCATTATCCGCATCGGCGCCGAAGTCAAGACCGGCGATATTCTGGTTGGTAAGGTTACCCCGAAGGGTGAAACCGAACTGACCGCCGAAGAGCGCCTGCTGCGCGCTATCTTTGGCGAAAAGGCACGGGAAGTACGTGATACCTCCCTGCGCGTTCCCCACGGTGCTTACGGCATTGTTGTGGATGTTAAGGTCTTTACCCCCGAAAACTCTGACGAGCTGCAGCCCGGCGTGCGCACCTGCGTGCGCGTCTATATCGCCCCGAAGCGTAAGATCAGCGGTGGCGATAAGCAGGCCGGGCGTCACGGCCACAAGGGGGGTGTTAGCCGCAGTGAGCCCGAAGCGGGC
>ENA-ORLH01000076-ORLH01000076.1-human-gut-metagenome-genome-assembly--contig:-NODE-76-length-18057-cov-4.22381_pt1 | contig 18057 bp, 16 predicted proteins | sample MGYA00243069_ERZ508828 | MGnify/ENA primary metagenome ERZ508828 (study PRJEB26277, sample SAMN04329793) | human gut metagenome | biome: human-associated habitat | host: Homo sapiens | place: USA... | reverse complement strand
TGACAGACAATATCGCGCATTGTGCACATGAAAAACTTCCTTGCGGCGGATACATTGTACGCCGTGCAGTGTTAACGCGTCGATTATGTGCTGTATTACGGGCGGCTTTCGGCGGAAAAGGGTATCCTAACGCTGGTTCGGGCAATGGAGAAGCTGGAAAATGTTCCGCTTATCATTGTCGGCACTGGCCCGGAGGAAGATGCCATCCGCGCGGAAATCGAAGCGCATCATCTAAACCAGCGGGTAACGATGGTCGGCTTCCAGTCCGGCGAAAACCTCTGGCAGTATGTGCGCAACTGCGCCTGCGTGGTCGTGCCGTCCGAGTGGTACGATGCCTGCGGTTATACCGCGTGCGATGCGCAGGCGATAGGGAAGCCCGTTGTTGCGACAAACGCCGGTGGTCTGCCGGAGAATAATGTTGACGGCGAAACGGGTTTCATCAGCCCGATGAAGGACGAAGCCGCACTGGCGGATGCTATCGGGCGTGTGATGCGCTTGAGCGACGAGGAATATCAGCGGATGGCAGAAAAATCCGTCGCCAACGCGAAAAAACTCTTCGATGCGTCCGGCTATGTGGCGAAACTGCTGGTTTTATACGCGAACCTGAAAAGAAGAGGAAATTGATGATGAAAGTATACACACAAACGTGGTATCGGGGCAATAATTACGGCAGCGTACTGCAGTCCTACGCGCTTCAACATACCATCAGCGACATGGGGTATGCGTGCAGCGCCCTGAATTATAAGCCCACAAAGGCGGATATGTGGAAGCTGAAGTTCATCAATCACAGCCTAAAAGAAACCATACAGTACAAAATCAACGAATATCTGATGAAGAAGAACGGCGCGTCCGAAGCTGTCAACAACCTCTCCCTGTTTGATGATTTTCGTGCGCAGCATATGCAGATTACGCCGCCGTGCTCCACTGCGCCAGAAATTGCTCGGATTTGCGGTGATGATGCCGTATTCGTCTGCGGAAGCGACCAGATTTGGAATCCATACCTCTATGATCCTTACTATTTTCTGGAGTTTGTGCAGGATAGCCGCCGCAAAATCGCGTACGCGCCCAGCTTCGGCGTGATGGAAATCCCGCACAGATGCCAGAAGCGGCTCCGCAAGGCGATTGCTCCGTTCCGCTACGTCTCTGTGAGGGAAAAGCGCGGGGCGGAAATCGTGCGTGAATTGACAGGCAAACAGGTGATGGTGGCGGTTGACCCCACGCTGTTGGTGAGCATGGCGCATTGGCAAACGCTTGCGAAGCCGATTGACAGCGAACAAAAGTACCTGTTCTGTTATTTTCTCAGTGAAAATGCGCGATATTTGGAAACCGCAGAGAAAATCGCACGGGAAAAGCATCTGACGATTCGGATGCTGCCGATGGTCGCTGCGGACTTCAAGAAGCCGGGAACCGTCAAGGAGCCTGTCGGCCCGTGCGAATGGCTCGGACTTGTGGAAAATGCAGATTATGTATTAACCGATTCGTTCCACTGCACGCTGTTTTCGATTCGCTTCCATAAGCAGTTCAACGTCCTCCAGCGGTTCAAGGAGGGGGACAAACGCGGACAGAACAGCCGCATTCATACGCTGCTGCAAACGGCAGATATGCAGAATCGGCTGATTGTGCCGGGCGAGGATGCCACAACGGAAATCATCAGCGACGGCTGTTTCCAAACCGCGGATGCGCGGATGGCGGCACAGGCAGCAGATTCCCGGCAGTGGCTTGAACAAGCGCTGCAGTCGTGGGAAGGCGCGGGCAATTCGGCGAAGTGACAAAAATGAAGATGGAATGTGAAGCAGCTTATGAAGATTCTGCATATTACCTATGGGTTTAACGGCGGCGGTGTTGGATTCGTGATTGCAAACTATTGCGCAAACCAGCCGATGCCGGGCATAACATTTGACATTGTTGGCGAGAGCATCGGCAAGCCGCATCTTTTGCAGGAACGGTTTGAAAAAGCGGGCTTTCACACGTTTTATGTCACGCCCAAAAAGCAAAGCCTGCTGAAAAATATCAAGGAAATGCGCCGGGTGATTCAACAGGGACACTACGACGCGGTGCATGTTCATTTTGAAGAATGGTCGTTTTTGTACCTGTGGATTGCCAAGCTGTGCGGCGTGAAAGTGCGCGTTTGCCACGCGCACATGGCGTATATGACCGGCGCTTCGGCCAAACCGCACTATCGGCTGTTCCGCGTGCTGCTGAATCGCTTTGCGACGCTCCGCCTGGCGTGAGCCAAGGATGCAGGCGACCACCTGGACTGCAAGCATCCGTATACCGTGCTGAAATACGCGATAGAGGCAGAGAAATACGTCTATCATCCGGAAACGCGCCGACACATCCGGACGCAAATGGGGTTGACAGACAAGTTTGTGGTGGGCGTGGTCGGGCGGCTGACGTATCAGAAAAATCCGCAGTTCACCGTGGAAATTTTCGCGAAAGTTAAAGAAAAAAGACCGAACGCGGTGCTGATGTTCGTCGGGCAGGGCGAATTGGAGGAGGAAATCCGCCGCTTGGTGCAGACGAAGGGGCTGACGGATAGCGTGCTGTTCCTCGGTCTGCGCACCGATGTGCCGGATTTGATGCAGGCGATGGATGCGTTTGTGCTGCCGTCACGCTTTGAGGGATTGGGCATTGTCTATATTGAAGCGCAAGCCGCAGGCTTGAAAACTTTTGCGACAGCGGAGGTTGTGCCGCAGGAAGCGTGCGTTGATGAATCGCTGTTCACCTATCTGCCGCGAGAGGCAACCGCGCAGCAGTGGGCAGATGCGCTGCTGGCGGCGGATACACCCCAGCGGGAGAACGAGCTTGAGGTGATTCAAAGCCACGGCTTTGACATCCATCAGGAAGCTGAAAAACTGAGAGCCCTTTACCTGAAAGGTAAGGCAGAAGGGGAAAAATGAGGTACTTCAGAAATCCGAATTTTATTTCGTTCTGTTTTTTAATCCTGATTAAGCCCGGCTGCATCAGCGGTATCCCCGCGCTGGGAATACTTGACACGCTGCTGAACATGATTCGCATCATGCTGGTGCTATTTACACTCATCGTATTGTTCAAAAACGCGCAATTACTTCCGGTTAATCGGCTATTTGGCGTAACAATGCTGGTGGTTGCGTCGATTCTCTGGGAGCCAATCTCCACGCTTACTGGTGGCGGCAGCATTGCGGATTTCGGCGCGCTGATGAATGACTTGGGCATCGCGCTGGTGTGCTATATTGGGCTGCGCGCGGGATACGATTCCTTCATCGAAGGTGTCGCAAAAGTTTCGGGCGCATATGTGCTCATCAACTGCCTGACCGTGATTTTGTTCCCGGCAGGGATGTATGCAACTACGAAGTATTCGCAAAACTTCTTCCTGAGTTACCGGACAGCGTGGTTCGTCATTTACCTGCTGGCGTTGACAACCACGCTGCGTTGGATTGCAAACGTGGGGTCGCGCGTCACAAAACGGTTTGCGATTGCCGTGGCTGTCGCGGCGACTCTGTCGATGATCTTGCAGTGGACGGCGACGGGGCTGTTCTGCTTTAGCATCGGCGGTCTCGTGCTGCTCTACTGCACATGGAAAAAAAGGAATCCGTTCAAGATTTCGATGGTGATGCTCACGGAAGCGGCGGCGTTCTGGGCAATCGTCATTGCCCGCCTGATGGACATGTTTTCGTTTCTTCTGGTGAACATTCTGCACAAGGACGTGACGCTGACGTTCAGAACGCGCATCTGGGATAACGCACTTGCAGCCATCCAGCAGAATTTACTAACAGGGGTTGGACGACTGGACGCAGCGCAGATGGAAGCTATTCTCGGCTATGGCGTGTCACATCCGCACAATCGATACTTGTATGTCACACTTTGCTTCGGCATCATTGGGCTGGCTTTATTCCTTCTGATTGTTTACTATGCAAACAAAGGCACAATCAACCCGCATAGGGTGCGTGAAGGCAGAATTATGATGGCTGCCTTCATTGCTCTGCTGAGCGCTGCGCAGGTGGAATCGCTCTCTGCCACGGGCGGTTATGCGATTCCGCTGTATCTCATTGCTGCGGCGCTCCATTGCAGGGAAGGCAGAAGAAAGGAAATGGGGGAGATTCCGCAGCACATGTTGACGGCGCGCGGAAAAACAACTATTTATAGTAGAAAAATCTAAGTGCTGAGACGGGATGCGCGTCGTGAAGGGAAATTAATATGGAGAAAAGAGTAACTTCCGCATTTGGCTGGAAGTTTTTTGAAAGGATATCCGTACAAGGAACTAACTTTCTGGTTACGTTATTGCTTGCCAGACTGCTTACACCGTCCGACTATGGAACAGTGTCAGTTGTAACAATTTTTATTGCGTTAGCAACGACATTTGTTCAGGGCGGATTTAACACAGCGTTAATTCAGAAGAAAGACGTTGATGGCAATGATTATCTCACGATTCTCGTGTTCTCTGAGATTGTCGCAGCGGCGCTGTATCTTGTGATTTTTTTCACTGCACCTTTTATTAGTAATATTTATCATACACCGGAGTTAAGCAGCCTCCTGCGCGTTATGGCAATCGATCTATTTCCAGATGCATTTAATGCAATACAAGTTGCCTATGTAACTAGAGATTTGCGTTTCAAAGTGCTGACCATTTCAAGCTTTGTGTCCGCTTTGCTGGCGGCGGCTGTCGGAATTGGCTTGGCGGTCGCAGGATTTGGCGCATGGGCGCTGGTGATACAGCAGTTGGTGAACCAAACCGCGACCTGCTTTGTCACATATTGTATTGTTCGGTGGATTCCTAAAGGAAGATTTTCAGTCCAGAGCCTGCGGCGACTTTTGCCGTTTGGCGCAAAAGTGTTCGCATCCAATTTCATTGTCGCCCTGTTTCTTGACATAAGAAGCTTGCTGATTGGCCAGATTTATTCATCAGAAGCTCTTGGATTTTTCAATCGCGGCAAGCAGTTTCCGCAAGCCGTTATGGAAAGTGTGAATGGTACGATTCAGACGGTGTTACTTCCCGTTTATTCCCAAAAGCAGGATTCTGTTAGCAGTGTCGCGAAAATGGTTTCCAAAACGGTGAGAATATCCAGTCTCCTGTTGTTTCCTATGATGGTTGGATTGGCAGCGGTCGCTGAACCGATGGTTTCACTGCTGTTGACGGACAAGTGGCTGGAATGCGTCCCGTATTTGCAGATTTTCGCTATTGGATACCTCTTTCAGGCGATACAGCTGGCGATTATTCAAGCGATTAAGGCGATTGGCGACAGCGGCACACCGCTAAAGCTGGAAATCATCAAAAAATGTGTGGAAGTCTTTTTCCTGATTGTTACGATTCGGAAAGGCGTGCTGATTTTCGCGTCTTCCTTGCTGATTTGCAGTGTGATTTCTCATCTGCTGAATATGTTCGCGGCCAAAAGAATTCTAAACTATACGGGTAAGCAGCAATTGATAGACATTCTCCCTGCCATCCTCTTTTCGGCAGTGACGGCGGCTTGCGTCAAGTGTGTTACTCAGCTTTTGAATGGCGCATTTGTAAGCCTTGTTGCAGGAATTGCAACTGGCGTGGCTGTCTACCTTCTGCTGTGCATGCTGTTCCGCGTTCCCGAAATCAAGCAGCTGAAAAATAAGCTATTCAAACGTAAGCATGCTTAAGGCGATGATGGTAGAAAGTGGCGGGCAAACGTCATGTTTCATAGCTGCCGCCACAAAATATGGGAGGAAATACGCTATATGAAGGGGATTATCCTTGCGGGTGGCTCCGGCACGCGCCTGTACCCGCTGACGAAAGTAACGTCAAAGCAACTTTTGCCGGTTTATGATAAACCGATGATTTACTATCCGATGTCCGTGCTGATGAATGCGGGCATTCGCGATATCCTGATCATCTCCACGCCGCAGGACTCGACACGCTTTGAGAATCTGCTGTGGGATGTCCGGCTGTTCGGAGTGCACCTGTCGGACGTGGTTCAGCCGTCGTCGGACGGGCTGGCGCAGGCGTTCATCATCGGTGAGGATTTCATCGGCAGTGACTCCGTGGCGATGGTGCTTGGCGACAACATTTTCAGCGGACATGGACTAAACAAACGGTTACATGCGGCGGTGCGGAACGCGGAAAACGGCAGGGGCGCCACCGTTTTCGGCTACTATGTGGATGACCCGGAACGCTTCGGCGTTGTTGAGTTTGACAAGGCCGGAAAGGCGATTTCCATTGAAGAAAAGCCGGCGCATCCGAAAAGCAACTATTGTGTGACAGGCTTGTATTTTTACGACAACCGCGTGGTTGAGTTCGCCAAAGACCTCAAGCCGTCCGCCCGTGGTGAACTGGAAATTACGGATTTGAACCGCATTTATCTGGAGGATGGTTCGCTGAACGTTGAACTTTTAGGTCAAGGATTCACTTGGCTGGACACGGGCACGCACGAAAGCCTGGTGGATGCGACGAACTTCGTGAAGACGGTAGAGCAGCATCAGCACCGTAAAATCGGCTGTCTGGAAGAAATTGCGTATCTCAATGGCTGGATCAGCAAAGAGGAGCTGATGGAGGTCTATGAAGTGATGAAGAAGAATCAGTACGGGCAGTACCTGAAAGATGTCATGGATGGGAAATATCAGGAACGTTTGTACTAAGAGGAGAAGCATAATGACGATTATTGTTACTGGCGGCGCGGGTTTTATTGGAAGCAACTTCATTTTCCATATGCTCAAGAAGTACCCGGACGATCGGATTATCTGCCTTGACAAGCTGACGTATGCGGGCAAACTGACCACGCTTGCGCCCATTATGGCCTCGGTAGCGGTCATTAAGGATTACCCGAATTTCTGTTACTTGTAGGCAGATATTTGCGACCGGGAAGCAGTCTACAAGCTGTTTGAGGAAGAACATCCTGATATTGTTGTCAATTTTGCGGCGGAATCGCATGTTGACCGCTCGATTGAGAACCCGGAAATCTTCCTGAAAACCAATATTATTGGTACGGCGACGCTCATGGATGCCTGCCGCGAGTATGGCATCCAGCGTTACCATCAGGTTTCGACAGACGAGGTGTATGGCGATTTGCCGCTTGACCGCCCCGACCTGTTTTTTACCGAAGAAACGCCGATTCACACCAGTTCGCCGTACAGCAGTTCCAAGGCAGGCGCTGCCCTTCTGGTTCAATCGTATTATCGCACCTACGGTCTGCCAGTGTCAATTTCCCGCTGCTCCAACAACTACGGGCCGTATCATTTTCCGGAAAAACTGATTCCGCTGATGATTGTCAACGCGCTGGCGGATAAGCCGCTGCCGGTCTACGGCGAAGGCTTGAACGTCCGCGACTGGCTGTATGTGGAAGATCACTGCAAGGCGATTGACCTGATTATCCACAAGGGCCGCGTGGGCGAGGTTTACAACGTCGGCGGGCACAACGAGAAGCAGAATATCGAGATTGTGAAAATCATCTGCAAAGAGCTTGGAAAACCTGAAAGTTTAATCACGCATGTCGGCGACCGCAAAGGGCATGATATGCGCTACGCCATCGATCCGACGAAAATCCACAATGAGTTGGGCTGGCTGCCGGAAACGAAGTTCGAGGACGGTATCAAAAAGACGATTCAATGGTATATCAACAACCGCGAATGGTGGGAGACAATCATCAGCGGCGAGTATCAGCATTACTACGCGAAGATGTACGGCAACCGCTGAACCGGAGGAAATGAACGTGAGGTTTTTTGTAACGGGCGTTGGCGGACAGCTGGGGCATGACGTGATGAATGAGCTGCTCAAGCGTGGGCATGAAGGTGTCGGCTCGGACATTCAGATGGCTTATAGCGGTATCATAGACAATTCACCGTTGTCAAAAGCGCCGTATGTGCCGCTGGATATCACAGATGCTGACGCGGTGGAGAGGGTCGTCACGGCAGTCAATCCCGACGCAGTGATTCACTGCGCAGCATGGACGGCAGTTGACTTGGCGGAGAACACGGAAACTCAGGAAAAGGTTCGCGCCATCAACGCGGGCGGCACGCAGAACATCGCAAATGTATGCAAAAAGTTAAATTGCAAGATGACTTACATCAGCACGGATTATGTGTTTGATGGGCAGGGAACTGCGCCGTGGAAGCCGGATTGCAAGGATTACAAGCCGCTGAACGTTTACGGTCAAACGAAACTGGAAGGTGAATTGGCAGTCAGCCGGACGCTCGATAAATACTTCATCGTCCGCATTGCGTGGGTGTTCGGCTTGAATGGAAAAAATTTCATTAAGACGATGCTGAACGTTGGCAAAACGCACGACACCGTCCGCGTCGTCAACGACCAGATCGGCACGCCGACGTACACGCTGGACTTGGCACGCTTGCTGATTGATATGAACGAAACCGACAAGTACGGATACTATCATGCGACCAACGAAGGCGGTTACATCAGCTGGTACGATTTCACGAAGGAAATCTATCGTCAGGCAGGGTAGACGACGCAAGTTGTGCCCGTGACAACCGCTGAATACGGGCTGAGCAAGGCGGCACGGCCGTTCAACAGTCGGCTGGACAAGAGCAAGCTGGTGGAAGCTGGGTTTACGCCGCTGCCGACGTGGCAGGATGCGCTGCGCCGTTATTTGCAGGAAATTGGGCAGTAAGGAGAGCGCCAAATGGGACAGATTCGAGTCGAAAAGAACGTGGGTGGCATTACGGGGCTTTGCGTAATTGAACCAGCGGTTCATGGAGATGCACGCGGCTACTTCATGGAGACGTACAACGAGCGCGACATGCGGGAGGCGGACATCGACGTTCACTTCGTGCAGGACAACCAGTCGATGTCAACGAAGGGTGTTCTGCGCGGACTGCACTTCCAGAAAAAGTATCCGCAGTGCAAACTGGTGCGGGTTGTGCGGGGCACGGTGTTCGACGTGGCGGTGGATTTGCGCGCCGATTCCGAAACTTATGGGAAATGGTACGGCGTCACGCTGTCAGCGGAAAATAAGAAGCAATTCCTGATTCCAGAAGGCTTTGCGCATGGTTTCCTTGTGCTGAGCGACGAAGCGGAATTTTGCTATAAGGTTAGTGACTTCTGGCACCCGAACGACGAGGGCGGCTTGGCATGGAATGACCCGACAATTGGCATCGACTGGCATGTGCGGGGCGAATATCGCGGCAGCGCAAGTGCAGACGGCTGCACGCTGGCGGACGGCACGCCGCTGAATTTGAGCGAGAAAGATCAGCAGTGGCTGGGGCTGAAAGATACCTTTAAGTTTTAAGACGAATATTATCGTAGGAGGAAGCTATGGCAAACGGGCACTTCCTCCTTTTTATTTTGCGGCAGCGGGAAAAATCGGCCATCAGCGTGCGGAAAAAACACAAATTCCAAACGGAAAACAAAACTTTGCATAAAATGTTCGGAAAAACGCTTGACAGCGGCGGAAGAATACGGTACAATAAAGTGTACCCAAACGGCGCGGGATGTGCAGTCTGGGAAATCGGCGAAGGGGGAGGAAACGTCATGACGAAGTGCAAGGGTGCAGTTATGATGGGTTCTCTTTCTTTCCGGGGACAAGCAGTTGCAGGAGCGCACCGTTCAGGGGACTGAACAGGCGGCGCTCTTTTGTTTGCCTGACGGCGAAGGAGGTTTCGACTTTCATGAAGAAAGTTGCAGTCATCATGGGCAGCGACAGTGACCTGCCGGTGCTGAAAGGGGCGTTTGAGCAGCTGAAAAAGCTGGGCATTCCCTTTGAGGCGCATGTTTATTCGGCGCATCGGACGCCTGCTGAGGCGGCGGCGTTTGCCGCATCCGCGCGGAAAAGCGGTTTCGGCGTGCTGATTGCGGCGGCGGGCAAGGCGGCGCACCTCGCGGGGGCGCTCGCGGCGCAGACGACGCTGCCGGTGATTGGTATTCCGGTTAAGTCCTCGACGCTCGACGGGCTGGACGCGCTGCTATCCACCGTGCAGATGCCAAGCGGGATGCCTGTGGCGACGGTTGCCATCGACGGTGCGGCGAATGCGGCGCTGCTCGCGGCGCAAATTCTTGCGGTCGAAGACGAGACCCTGGCGGAAAAGCTGCTGGCGATGCGCAAGGCGCAGCATGACGCGGTCATCGCCAAGGACGCGGCGCTGGTTGTTGAATAACATAAAACACGAACATTCTAAATCTGCAAGCATCATCTGCTGCGGCAGACAACCGTGATATAATAGGAGGAAACAGCAATGAAGAAGCTCGAACAGCTCTATGAAGGCAAGGCGAAGAAAGTTTTTGCGACGGATGATCCGAACGTTGTGCTGGTGGACTACAAGGACGACGCGACCGCGTTCAACGGCCTCAAGAAGGGCACGATTATGGGCAAGGGCGTCATCAACAACCGCGTGACGAATTTCCTGATGAAGATGCTGGAGAAGAACGGCATCCCGACGCATTACATTGAAGAGATTTCCGACCGCGAGACGCTGGTGAAGAAGGTTCACATCGTGCCGCTGGAAGTCATTGTGCGCAATATCGCCGCCGGTTCGCTGTCCAAGCGCCTCGGTCTGCCCGAAGGCACGAAACTCAAGCAGACTGTGCTGGAATACTGCTACAAGGACGACGAACTGGGCGACCCGATGGTCAACGAGTACCATATTATGGCGATGGGCTGGGTCTCCAAGCCGGTTCTTGACCAGATTGCCGCCTATGCCCTGCGCATCAACGAGCTGCTGACGGCGTATTTGAAGGAAGTCAACATTGAGCTGATTGACTTCAAGCTGGAGTTCGGCATCACGAATGACGGTCAGCTGGTGCTGGCGGACGAAATCAGCCCGGACACCTGCCGCTTCTGGGATACCCGCACGGGCGAAAAGCTGGATAAAGACCGCTTCCGCCGCGATTTGGGCAACGTGGAAGACGCTTACATCGAAATCCGCAAGCGCCTGATGGGCGAATAAGAATATCTGCACCCCGGATGGCAATCGACTGTCCGGGGCGCTTGTGTGGTAATCAAACACTGGTCAGCATGAAGGAGCAATGAAGATGAACAAGCTGGAGTCAGCCTGCTATCTTGCGGAGGCGGACGAAGCGCCGTTTGACAAGCTGCACGAGGAGTGCGGCGTGTTCGGCATTTACCGCGCGGATTCCGCCAACAAGAGCGTCGTCGCGGAGACGTATCATGCGCTGTATGCCTTGCAGCACCGCGGTCAGGAGAGCTGCGGCATTGTCGTCAACGATGATGGCGTGATGAAGGCGCACAAGGACAACGGACTGGTGACGGAGGTGTTCACGCGCGACGCGCTGAGCAAAATCCACGAGGGAACGATGGCGGTCGGCCACTGCCGCTATGGTACAACGGGGATGCACAGCCGTTCCAATGCCCAGCCGCTGCTGATTAACCATCAAAAAGGCGCGATGGCGCTGGCGCACAACGGAAATCTGACCAACGCGGCGGAGCTTCGCGAACAGCTGGAGAAGAATGGCGCGATTTTCCACTGCACGTCGGATACCGAGGTGATTGCCTACATTATCACGCAAGAGCGCCTGAAGTGCGGTTCGATTGAACAGGCGGTTTTGAATGCGATGCAGGTCATCAGGGGCGCGTATTCGCTCGTCGTCATGAGTCCGACGAAGCTGATTGCCTGCCGCGACCCGCATGGCTTCCGTCCGCTGTGCATGGGCAGAATCGGCGACGACGTGGTGTTTGCGTCGGAAAGCTGTGCGCTGGATGCCATCGGCGCGACGTTCGTGCGCGATATTGAGGCGGGCGAAGTCGTCGTCGTCAACGAAGAGGGGATTCATTCCTATAAGATGCCCGGCGCGTGCCACGACGGCATGTGCATCTTCGAGTTCATTTATTTCGCGCGTCCCGATTCCGTCATTGACGGCAGCAGCGTCCACGAGGCGCGCATCCGGGCGGGCAGCTTCCTCGCGCTTGACCATCCGGTTCAGGCGGATGTGGTCATCGGCGTGCCGGATTCCGGGCTGGATGCCGCCATTGGGTACAGCCGCACCAGCGGGATTCCCTACGGCATCGGCTTCATCAAAAACAAGTACATCGGGCGCACATTCATCCAGCCGGGACAGAAGCAGCGGCAGGACGCGGTGCGCATCAAGCTGAATGCTATTTCCGCCACCGTCAAGGGCAAGCGCGTCGTCATGGTGGATGATTCTATCGTTCGCGGCACAACCTGCGCACGCATCGTCCGCCTTCTGCGCGAAGCGGGCGCGACGGAAGTGCATGTACGCCTGTCCGCCCCGCCGTTCACCGACCCCTGCTTCTTCGGCACGGACGTGGACAGCAAGGAGAACCTGATTGCCGCACACCATTCGGTGGAGGAAATCGGCAAAATCATCGGCGCGGACTCCATCGGCTTTTTGTCCCTGGAGGCGTGCGACAAGCTGGCGGCGGACATCCACTGCGGATTCTGCAAAGGCTGCTGCTGCGGCAAATACCCGGTTGACCCGCCGCTGGTGACGGAGAAGAACAAATTCGACCAGCCCATTCACGGCGGCAAAGTGCAGGACGACGACTAACGCGACGAATGCGACAAAGGAGCAGACAACCATGATGAAGAGCGAGAGCGAAAGCTACAAGGCAGCGGGTGTTGACATTACCGCCGGTTACGCGTCGGTGGAACTGATGAAGAAGCACGTCGCGCGGACGATGACGGCGGGCTGCGTCGAGGGCATCGGCGGCTTCGGCGGCCTGTTTGCGCTGGACGCGGCGGGCATGGAAGAGCCGGTGCTCGTATCCGGCACGGATGGCGTCGGCACGAAGCTGAAAATCGCCATGCTGCTGGACAAGCATGATACCATCGGCATTGACTGCGTGGCGATGTGCGTCAACGACGTCATTTGCTGCGGCGCGAAGCCGTTGTTCTTCCTTGATTATATCGCCTGCGGCAAGAATGTGCCGGAGAAAATCGCGTCCATCGTCGCGGGCGTGGCGGAAGGCTGCGTGCAGGCGGAATCAGCGCTCATCGGCGGCGAAACGGCGGAACATCCCGGCATGATGCCGGAGGACGACTACGACCTCGCGGGCTTCTCCGTCGGCATTGTGGACAAGAAGCGCATCATCAACCGCGAAACGGTTCGTCCGGGCGACGTGATGCTGGCGCTGCCCTCCACGGGTGTGCATTCCAATGGCTTCTCGCTCGTGCGCAAGGTGTTCGCGATTGGCAACGGCGGCGAAAACCGCAATTATCCGGAGCTGGATAAGTCCCTCTGGGAAACGCTGCTCACCCCCACGAAGATTTACGTCAAGCCCGTGCTGGCGCTGCTGAAGGAATTGCAGCCCAAGGCAATCAGCCACATCACCGGCGGCGGCTTCTATGAGAACATTCCGCGCTCCCTGCCCGAAGGCTGCTGCGCGAAAATCAAGAAGAGCGACGTGCGCGTGCTGCCGATTTTTGACCTCATTGCCCGCGAAGGCAGCGTCCCGGAGCGCGACATGTTCAACACCTTCAACATGGGCGTGGGCATGACGATTACCGTCGCCCGCGAAGATGCTGACAAGGCGCTTGCTATCCTGCACCAGAACGGCGAACCCGGCGCGTATGTGCTGGGCGAAATCGTGGCGGGGGAAAAGGGCGTGGAACTGTGGTAAGAGCAGCTGTTCTCGTTTCTGGCGGCGGCACGAACCTGCAAGCCATCATCGACGCGAAGCAGGCGGGGAAAATCCCGTCCGCGGAACTGGCGCTCGTCGAGGCGTCAAACGCATCCGCCTATGCGCTCACCCGCGCGGAAAACGCCGGAATCGCCCATGCTGTCCTGCGCAAGGAAAAAGGCGAAGCGCCGGAAAATTACGGCGAACGTCTGCTGACGCTGCTGCGCGAAAACGCGATTGATGTCGTTGTGTTGGCGGGCTTCCTGACGATTCTGCCGGAGAACGTCATCCGCGCGTATGATCACCGGATTTTGAACATCCATCCGAGCCTGATTCCGTCCTTCTGCGGCGACGGCTTCTATGGACTCCATGTACACGAAGCGGCACTTAAACGCGGCGTGAAGGTCACGGGCGCGACGGTGCATTTTGTCAACGAAATTACCGACGGCGGCGATATTATCGCGCAGAAAGCCGTTGAAGTGCTGCCGGGCGACACGCCGGAAACTTTGCAGCGGCGCGTGATGGAACAGGCGGAGTGGATTCTGCTGCCGCAGGCGCTGGAGCAGGTGGCAGGCGAAATCGCAAAAAAGCGGGAGGAAAAGCAATGAAGAAGCAGGAATTGAACGATGTGCTGAGCAATAACACCTATCCGGGGCGCGGCATCTGCCTCGGCGTGGACGAAAGAGGCGAATATGCCGTGATGGTCTACTTTATCATGGGCCGCAGCGTCAACAGCCGCAACCGCATTTTTGAGGAGACGGACGACGGCATCATCACCAAGGCACACGACGAAAGCCTGATGACCGACCCGCACCTGATTATCTACGCGCCTGTCCGCGCGCTGCCGGGCGGCGAATACACCATCGTCACCAACGGCGACCAGACCGACACGGTCTACGACTTCATGCAGAATGGACAGACGTTCGAGGACGCGCTGCGTACCCGCACGTTCGAGGACGACCGCCCGAACTGGACGCCCCGCATCAGCGGCTTGGTGCGCGTCGCGGACGGCAAAGCATCCTACAAGCTGTCCATCATCAAGTCCGACGACGGCGACGAAAGCAGCGTCCTGCGCTATTTCTATGAGTACGCGCAGCCCAAGGCGGGCGAGGGACATTTCATCCACACCTACCAATGCGACGGCAATCCGATTCCGTCCTTCGCGGGAGAACCGGAGAAGGTGGCGCTGCACGGCGACATTGAGCAGCTGGCGCTGGATACATGGATGAATCTGAATGAGGACAACAAGGTGTCGCTGTACGTTTCCTATATCAGCTTGGCGGACGGCAGCAGCGATACCATCATCATCAACAAGCATGATCAGGAGGAAGAGGCATGAAAGAGCTGGAATTGAAGTACGGCTGCAACCCGAATCAGAAGCCGTCGCGGATTTATATGGAGCAGGGCGAACTGCCCCTGACCGTGCTGAACGGCAAACCCGGCTACATCAACTTTCTCGATGCGCTCAACGGCTGGCAGCTGGTCAGCGAACTCAAGCGCGCGACGGGACTGCCCGCGGCGACGTCGTTCAAGCATGTCAGCCCGGCGGGCGCGGCGGTGGGTCTGCCGCTGAATGACACCCTGCGCAAGATTTATTTCGTGGGGGAACAGGAACTGTCGCCCTTGGCGTGCGCCTATGCCCGCGCGCGCGGCGCAGACCGTATGTCCTCCTTCGGCGACTGGATTGCCCTGAGCGACGTGTGCGACGAAAGCACCGCGCGGCTGATTAAGCCCGAAGTGTCCGACGGCATCATCGCCCCTGGCGACACCGACGAGGCGCTGGCGCTGCTGAAAATGAAGAAGAAGGGCAATTACAATATTGTTCAGATTGACCCTTCCTACCGTCCCGCGCCCATTGAACACAAGCAGGTGTTCGGCATCACGTTCGAGCAGGGGCGCAATGAATTTGTGATTGATGAAAATCTGCTGAACGACATCGTGACCACGAATCACGACCTGCCGGCGGATGCCAAGCGAGACCTGATTGTGGCGCTGATTGTGCTCAAATACACGCAATCGAATTCCGTCTGCTACGCCAAGGACGGTCAGGCGATTGGCATCGGCGCGGGTCAGCAGAGCCGCATCCACTGCACGCGTCTGGCAGGGCAGAAGGCGGATAACTGGCTGCTGCGGCAGCATCCGCGTGTGCTGGCACTGCCGTTCGTGGAGAAAATCGCCCGTGCCGCCCGCGACAACACAAATGACGTGTTCATCTCCGACGAGCCGGACGAGGTGCTGGCGGACGGCCGCTGGCAGCGCTTCTTCACCGAGCGCCCTGAACCGCTGACGAAGGAAGAAAAGCGCGCGTGGCTGAATCAGCAGACGGGCGTTGCGCTGGGCAGCGACGCGTTCTTCCCGTTTGGCGACAACATCGAGCGCGCGCACCGCTCCGGCGTGACCTACGTCGCCCAGCCCGGCGGTTCGATTCGCGATGACAACGTGATTGACGCTTGCAACCTGTACAATATGGTCATGTGCTTCACGCATATGCGCCTGTTCCACCATTGATTGCATTCAGAAAGGTCAGGGAAGCAAGATGAAGGTACTCATCGTCGGCGGCGGCGGACGCGAACACGCCATCGCGCTGAAAATCAAGGAAAACCCGGAAGTGACGGCGCTGTACGCCGCGCCCGGCAACGGCGGCATTGCGCAGATTGCGACCTGCCTGCCCTTCAAGGCGACGGACGTGGACGGCATCGTCCGCTGGGCGGCGGAGAACAAGGTGGATTTCGTCATCGTCGCGCCGGACGACCCGCTGTGCCTCGGCATGGTGGATGCGCTGGCGGAGCAGGGGATTCCCGCGTTCGGCCCGCGCAAGAATGCCGCGATTATCGAGGGCAGCAAAGAGTTCTCGAAGAACCTGATGAAGAAGTACGGCATTCCGACGGCGGCGTATGAGACGTTTGACGATTATGACGCGGCGGTCAAGTATTTGCAGACGGCGGATATGCCCATCGTCGTCAAGGCGGATGGTCTGGCGCTCGGCAAGGGCGTGCTCATCTGCCCCGACCGCGAAAGCGCCGTGGAAGCCGTCGCGTCCATGATGAAGGAAGCAAAGTTCGGTGCGTCCGGCGCGCGGGTCGTCATCGAGGAGTCCCTGACCGGCCCGGAAGCCAGCGTGCTGGCGTGCACCGACGGCAAAACGGTCAAGCCGATGGTGTCCAGCATGGATCACAAGCGCGCGCTTGACCACGATGAGGGCCTCAACACCGGCGGCATGGGCACCATTGCCCCCAACCCCTGCTACACGCCCGAATTGGCGCAGCGCTGCATGGACGAAATCTTCCTGCCGACGATTGCTGCCATGAACGCCGAGGGGCGCACTTTCACGGGCTGCCTGTATTTCGGTCTGATGATGACGCCCAAAGGCCCGAAGGTTATCGAATACAACTGCCGTTTCGGCGATCCGGAGACGCAGGTGGTGCTGCCGCTGCTGAAAAGCGACCTGCTGACCATCATGCGCGCGACGGTGGACGGCACGCTGGCGGATACACCCGTTGAATTCGCGTCTGGCGCGGCGTGCTGCGTCGTACTGGCATCCGGCGGCTACCCGGTCAGCTACAAGAGCGGCTACCCGATTTCCGGCTTGGATGAAGCGGGCAAAACCGCGACCGTCTTCCACGCGGGTACGAAGCTGGTCGATGGGCAGATTGTCACCGCGGGCGGACGCGTTCTGGGCGTCACCGCGACGGCGGATACGCTCGAAGCTGCGATTGACAAAGCGTATCAGGCGGCGGACAAAATCACCTTCACCGACATGCACATGCGCCGCGATATTGGTCAGCGCGCCTTGGCATCACGAAAGGAGAGCCATTCATGAGCGTCAAACGCATTTATGTGGAAAAGAAAGCCCCCTACGCGGTGGAGGCGAAGCAGCTCCTGTGGGAAATTCGCCATATCCTGCAAATCAAGACGGTCACGGGTCTGCGCCTGCTGAACCGCTATGATGTCGAGGGCATCGACGACGCGCTGTACCAGAAGTGCCTGCCGGTCGTGTTCTCCGAGCCGCAGGTGGATGTGACGTACACGGAACTTCCGCAGGGCGCGAAGGCGGTTTTTGCGGTGGAGTACCTGCCGGGGAAGTATGACCAGCGCGCGGCGCCCTGCGAGGAGTGCATCCAGCTGGTGGGGCAGTGCGCCCGCCCGACGGTGCGCAGTGCGCGCGTGTATCTGCTGGACGGCGATTTCACGGCGGATGAGTTGGCGCGCGTGAAGAAGCACGTCATCAACCCCGTGGAGGCGCGCGAAGCCGAGTTGGGCGAAAAGACGACGCTCCAGCAGCAGTACGACACGCCTGACCATGTGGAGACGCTGACGGACTTCACGGCGATGAATGCCGATGAGGTGGATGCGTTCGTCAAGAAGTACGGCTTGGCGATGGATGACGACGACCTTGCGTTCTGCCGGGATTATTTCGCGTCCGAGCACCGTGACCCGACGCTGACCGAAATCCGCATGATTGACACCTACTGGTCGGATCACTGCCGTCACACGACGTTCCTGACGACCCTTGACGCGGTGGACGTGCGCAAAGCGGCGGTCGAAAAGGCGTTCCAGCGATATTTGG
>ENA-ORLH01000074-ORLH01000074.1-human-gut-metagenome-genome-assembly--contig:-NODE-74-length-18563-cov-9.3532_pt1 | contig 18563 bp, 18 predicted proteins | sample MGYA00243069_ERZ508828 | MGnify/ENA primary metagenome ERZ508828 (study PRJEB26277, sample SAMN04329793) | human gut metagenome | biome: human-associated habitat | host: Homo sapiens | place: USA... | reverse complement strand
TCCCAAAATCCAGGAAATTACGGAGTCCGTGTTTGAAAACACCAACTATGCGAACTACACCGACTCCAAGGGCGAGCCCCTCCAGGCCGCCATCACCATTGTGGACCCCTATACCGGCGACGTGGTGGCCATGGTAGGCGGCACCGGCGCCAAGGAAGTGGACCGGGGCTGGAACTGGGCCACCTCTGCCCGGCAGCCGGGCTCCGCCACCAAGCCCGTGTCCGTATACGCCCCGGCTCTGGATGACGGCACCATCACCGCCGCCTCCGCCATCGACGACTATCCCGTCCGGGACCTGCCCGGCTACGGCGCGTGGCCCTCCAACTCCGGCAGCGGCTTCCGGGGCCTGACCACGTTCTACACCGCCCTGGTCCGCTCGCTGAACACCTGCGCCGTGCGCACGGTGGAGCAATACGGCACCTATAAATCCTATACCTTTATGGTGGAGAAGCTGGGCTTCACCACCCTGACCCAGGCCGACAGTCAGCAATCCGGCAACATGGGTCTGGGCGGCTACGAATACGGCGTCACCACCGAGGAGATGGCCGCGGCCTATGGGGCCTTCGTCAACGACGGCGTGTATACCCCGCCCCGGACCTTCTACCGGGTAGAGGATTCCCAGGGCAACCTGGTGTGTGAGAACAACAAGGAATCCCATGTGGCCATGAAGCAGACCACCGCCTACATCATCCGCCAGACCCTCAAGAGCGTCATCACCAGCGGTACCGGCGGCGAGGCCCGGTTCTCCGGCATGACCATCGCCGGCAAGACCGGTACCACCGACGAAAACCGCGACCGCTATTTCGCGGGCTTCTCCCCCTATTACAGCGCCGCCGTGTGGACGGGCTATAAGTCCAACGAGCGGTTCTCCGAGTCCCTGGGCAACCCCTCCGCCGTTCTGTGGCGCGAGGTCATGCGCCGCATCCACGACGGGCTGGAGAACAAGGATTTCAACAGCTGCTCCGGCCTGACCCAGGTCACCGTGTGCCAGGACAGCGGCCTGCTGGCCACCGAGGCCTGCACCCACGATCTGCGCGGCAATCGCGTCACCACCGTCACCGTGGCGGCGGACACCGCCCCCACCCAGACCTGTAATGTTCACAAGATGGTGCGCTACTGCAAGGACGGCAAGCACCTGGCCACGGAATACTGCCCTGCCAGCAGCGTGGTGGAGATCGCCGCCCTGGATTGGAACCGCGAGATCATCAGGAACATCAAGGCCCAGGACGACGAGTACCTGCTCCAGACCCTCACCGGTAAGGACGGCGAGCTGTGCCCGGTCCATAACAAAAAGCCGTCCATCTTCCCCATCCCCGGCGGAGACGACGATGACGACAGTGGCTTCGGCTCCTGGCAGGACTGGTGGGACAAGCTCCGCCCGTAAAGCGGCATAAAATCCCAGCCTGCCGGAAATGGACGCTCCAGGCAGGCCGCTGTAAAGCTCCATGCCGCGGATACGGAAGCAGTCCATCGTCAGCAGACACAAATGTAGGAAGCCACCGGTTCTGTTCGGAACAGAACCGGTGGCTTCCGCTTGCCAACGAGACCTTCTTCCGGTTGCAGGCCGGAGAAAAATCGTGTATGATAAAGGGGAACGACTAAGAAGCGAGGTACTTCCCATGAAGATCATGGCCATTGACTACGGCGACGCCCACACCGGCATCGCCATATCCGACGCCACCGGCACGCTGGCGGGGTTTTCCACGGTCATCAACAGCCGCCGGGCAGAGACGGTGGCCCAGGAGATCTGCGCCCTGATCCCCCAGCACGGGGTCACGGAGCTGGTGCTGGGCTATCCCAAGAACATGGACGGCACTGTGGGTCCCCGGGCGGAGAAGGCCGCCGCCTTCGGCCAGACGCTGCGTCAGCTGACGGGGCTGCCGGTGACCCTGTGGGACGAGCGGCGCACCACCATCGACGCCCACAACATTCTGTTCAACAACGGGCAGAACGCCAAAAAGCGGAAGAAAACCGTGGATGCCGTGGCGGCGGCCCTGATGCTGGAGGGCTATCTCACCCGGAAGCGGCTGGAGGCGGAGAGATGACCGTGCTGATTATCGGCGGCGGCGCGTCGGGCATGGCGGCGGCCCTGACGGCGGCCCGGGCAGGCCACCAGGTGGTGCTGGCGGAGCGGCAGGCCCGGGTGGGCCGGAAGCTGCTGGCCACCGGCAACGGCCGCTGCAACCTCACCAACGAAAACGCCCGGCCGGACCGGTATCACGGAGAGGATCCGGATTTCTGCCGGTTCGCCCTGGAGGAGCCGGAGCTTTCGGCGGCGGGAACGCTGGCCTTTTTCCGGCGCCTGGGCCTGGTCACCGTCACGGAGTCCGGCGGCCGGGTGTACCCTCTGAGCAATGCGGCGGCATCGGTGCTGGATGTGCTGCGGTTCGCCCTGGAGCAGCAGGAGAATATCCGGGTGCGCACCGGCTGCGTCATCCGCCAGCTGAAGCGCCGGGAGGGACAGTTCCTGGCCCGGACGGAGGAGGGCGACACCATCACGGCCCAGCGGTGCATCCTGGCCGCCGGCGGCGCTGCCGGAGGAAAGCTGGGCGGCGGCATGGACGGCTATCAGCTGGCCCGGCAGCTGGGCCACCACCGGACGGCTCTGTATCCCTCCCTGGTGCAGGTGTGCACCGACCCCACCTATCCCCGGGGTCTCAAGGGCGTGAAGGCCCAGGCTGCCCTGACCCTGACCCGGGAGGGTGAGACGCTGACCGCCGGTCAGGGAGAGGTGCTGTTTACGGAATACGGCGTCAGCGGCCCGGCGGTGTTCGACCTGTCCCGCCGGATTTCCACCGGCGGCGACGGCATCGCCCTGCACCTGGATTTTCTGCCCGGGTGGAGCCGGGAGGATACCCTGACCTGGCTGCATAGCCGGCGGACGGCCCTGTCCCGGCAGGAGGCCGGTGCGCTGCTGACCGGCAGCGTCCATCCCCGGCTGGGACGGGTGCTGTGCAAGGCGGCGGGCATCAACGGCGGCGCGGCGATATCGGAGGTAACGGACCGCCAGCTGGAGGCGCTCTGCCGCCGGGTGCGGGACCTTGCCCTGCCCGTCACCGGCACCTGCGGCTTTGACCAGGCCCAGGTCACCGCCGGCGGCCTGCGCACCGGGGAGTTTGACCCCCGGACCATGGAAAGCCGATTGACGCCGGGATTTTACGCCTGCGGCGAGGTGCTGGACGTAGACGGCGACTGCGGGGGCTTCAACCTGCAATGGGCCTGGGCCTCGGGCAGGCTGGCAGGCCGCCTTCTGTCAAACACATCACTATAACAGGAATATAGGAGAATTTGCCTATGCAGCGCCAAGCGCTATGGAATAGACTGTACCTGTCCGGCATCGACGGCCGGGCGGCGGACCTGGCCCGGGAAAACGGGCTGGGCCTGGAGATTGCGGCGTTCTGCTATGCCCCCAATCTGGAGGACCCGGCGGTGCTGTCCGCCGTCCGGGCGGATATGGCGGGGCTTCACCGCTTCTGGCTCCACGCCCCCTTTGCCGAGCTTTGCCCCTGCGCCATTGATCCTCTGGTGCGGCAGGTAACGGCCCGGCGGTACCGCCAGGCCATCGCCCTGGCCCGGGACCTGGGCGTCCGGCAGCTGGTGATCCACGGGGGCTTCGTGCCCCAGGTGTACTTTCCGGAGTGGTACGTGGAGCAGTCGGTTCTCTTTTGGCGGGAGCTTCTGGCGGAGCTGCCGCCGGATATGACCATCGCCCTGGAAAACGTCATGGAGCCGGAACCCCTGCTGCTGGCGGACATTGCCCGCCAGGTGGACGATCCCCGGCTGGGCCTGTGCCTGGACGTGGGCCATGCCAACACCTTCGTCAGCCGAGTTCCGCCTCTGGAATGGGTGGCCCCCATGGCCCCGTGGCTGCGGCACGTCCACCTGCACAACAACGCAGGGCACAATGACCTCCACGACCCCCTGGGCCAGGGGACCCTGGCTATGGAGCAGGTGCTGGACACGGTGCTGACCCTGTGCCCCGCGGCCACGTTCACATTGGAAAATCAGGACTGCGGCCCGTCTCTTGCGTGGCTGCGGGAACATGGATACGGAGCGAAACAATGACAAGGCAAGAATTGACAGCATATATAGAGTCCATTCTCCCGGCGGACCGGGAGGCCATGGACGCCGCCCGGCGGCGGCAGGCGGAGCTGGCCAAGCCCCCGGGCAGTCTGGGGGCCCTGGAGGATATGTCCATCCGGCTGGCGGGGGTCCTACGGACGGCCCGACCGGAGGTCCGGCGGTGCCGGGTAACGGTGCTGGCGGCGGACAACGGCGTGGTGGCGGAGGGCGTATCCTGCGCCCCCCAGTCGGTGACGGTGCAGCAGGCGGTGAACATGACCCGGCACAAAACCGGCATGTCCGCCCTGGCGGCGTACTTCGGCGACCAGGTCCAGGTGGTGGACGTGGGCATCTGCGTGCCGGTGTCCTGCCCCCAGGTGCTGGACCGGAAGGTCCGCTTCTCCACCGGCGACATTGCCGCAGAGCCCGCCATGACGGAGCAGGAGGCCCTCCGGGCCCTGTCCGTGGGCCTTGACCTGGCCCACATGGCCAAGGAGGAGGGCATAGACGCCGTGGGCGTGGGGGAAATGGGCATCGGCAACACCACCACCTCCGCCGCCGTGCTGGCGGCCCTGACCGGGGCCTCCGTGGAGGAGGTGGCAGGCCGGGGCGGCGGCCTGACGGATGGGGGCTTCGCCACGAAAAAGCGGGTGCTGCGGCAGGCCCTGGCCCTGCATCATCCGGACCCCGGCGACCCGGTGTCCGTTCTGGCGGCGGTAGGCGGCCTGGACCTGGCCGCCATGACGGGGCTGTTTCTGGGCTGCGCCCATGAGGGGCTGGCGGCGGCGGTGGACGGGTACATCTCCATCGTGGCGGCCCTGTGCGCCGTGCGGCTGTGCCCCCGGGTGCGGGATTATCTGTTTTTGTCCCACGCCTCCTATGAGATCGGCTACCGGCTGGCAGCCCGGGAGCTGGGGCTGGAGCCGTGTCTGCTGCTGGGCATGCGCCTGGGCGAGGGCAGCGGGTGTCCCCTGCTGTTCCGGATATTGCAGGGGGCCTGCGCGGTGCTGGACGGGATGGCCACCTTCCCGGAGGCGGCCATTGCGGACGAATATCTGACCCCCATCCGGCAGGGGGACGCATTCACGGTGGACAAATCATGAGAATTTTACTTCTGGGCGGCAGCAAAAGCGGCAAAAGCATGCTGGGCCAGCGGCTGCCCCGCCGTCTGGCAGACGGCGGCCCCATGATCTATAGGGCCACCCTGGAGCCCCGGGACGGCGAGGACCGGGCCATCGTCCGCCGCCATCTGGCGGAGCGGGAGGGCTGGGGCTTCCAGACCCTGGAGCGGGGCCGGGAGCTGCCCCGGGGACTGGCGGCGGTGCCTCCGGAGAGCGCCGTGCTGTTCGACAGCGTCACGGCGTGTCTGGCCTGCCAGATGTTCTCCGGCCCATCGCCGGACGCCGCTGCTCCGGAGCGAACGGCGGAGGAGCTGCTGGCCGTCAGCCGGCGCGTCCGGCACCTGGTGTGCGTGTGCGACGAGATCTGGCGGGACGGCGTGACCTACGAGACCTGGACCGAGACGTATCGCCGGGGCCTGGCGGCGGTGTGCCGGGCCCTGGCGGCGGAATTTGACGCCGTGGCGGAGCTGAGTGCAGGCTGCGTGCGGATGTGGAAGGGAGAGCTGCCGGATGCGTGATTGGGTATACGGATTTTTCATGGCCTGGGGAATGTTTCTGGCCATCCCCTGCCCCAAAAAGCTATGGAGCGAAACGGCCCGCCGGAAAATGCTGGTGTGCCTGCCTCTGGTGGGCCTGCTGGTGGGCGGCATATGGGCCGGTGCGTGGCTGCTGCTGCGGGGCGCGCCGGGGCCGGTGCGGGCGGCGGGGTGCGCCGCCGTGCCGTGGCGGGGCACGGGGTTCATGCACCTGGACGGATACATGGACGTGTGCGACGCGGTGCTGTCCCGGCGGGACCTGCCCACCCGCCGGCGCATTCTGAAGGACTCCCACTGCGGGGCCTTCGCCGTGATCTGCCTGGTGCTGCTGGCCCTGGGCCAGTGGAGCCTGTTCCTGTCGGCGGAGAGCATTGTCTGGCAGGCGCTGCTGCTGATCCCGGCGGCAGCGCGGGCCTGCGCCGGGCTGGCGGTGCTGGGCCTGCGGCCCATGGACACCAGTCAATACGCCGCCATGGGCGCGTCCCGGGGCGGCTATCTGGCGGCTCTTGCGGTGCTGCTGGTGCTGGCGGCGGGACTGCCCCTGTGGCTGTGGGGCAGCTTCGCCCCCCTGGCGGCGGCGGCGGGCTATGGCCTGGCGGTGTGGTACGGCTACCGGAATCTGGACGGCATGTCCGGGGATATCTCCGGCTTTGCCCTGACGCTCGGCGAGCTGTGCGGCTGCGCGGCAGCCATTCTGTGGAGGTGACGGCATGGATCTGATCATCGGCGGCGCGTACCAGGGAAAGTGTACGTTTGCCGCGGAAAAATACCGCCTGACGGCGGCGGACATCTGCGACCTGGCAGCAGACGCTCCCGCCCCTGCCCGGTGCTATGTCCACCTGGAGGCCCTGACCCGGCGCGGCCAGGCAGCGGAGGCCCTGCCCCTGCTGCTGGCGGCGGAGGTGGTGGTGGCCCGGGAGATCGGCAGCGGCGTGGTGCCCATAGACGCCGGAGAGCGGGCGTGGCGGGAGCGCCACGGGCGGCTGCTGCGGCAGCTGGCGGAAAGCGCCGGTCATGTGTACCGGGTATTTTGCGGACTGACGGAGGAATTGAAATGAAGCTGACCCTTCTGCGCCACGGGGAAACCGACGGCAGCCGCCGGGACCTGTACTACGGCGCGGCGGATATTCCGGCCCTGCCGGAGTCCCTGGCGGCCCTGCACGAAAACGCGGCGGCCTATCCCCGGGCCAGGCGGTACTATACCAGCGGCCTGCTGCGGACGGAGCAGACTCTCCAGGCGCTGTACGGCGACGTACCCCATGTGCAGCTGCCGGGCCTGCGGGAGATGGACTTCGGCGATTTCGAGATGAAAAGCTATCAGGAGCTGAAGGACACGCCGGCGTATCAGGCGTGGATCGCCGATGTGGAGCACAACCCCTGCCCCCACGGGGAAAGCGCGCCCCAGGTGCTGGAGCGGAACCGGGCCGCCATGGACCGGGTGCTGGCAGCCGGGGAGGATGCGGTGTGCGTCATTCACGGCGGCGTCACGGCGGGGCTGATGATGACCTGGTTCGGCGGTGGGCGGTATGACTACTCCGTAAAGCCCGGCACGGGCTTCACCGTCACATTTGAAAACGGCCGCCCTGTGTCCTACATCCGTGTGCCGGAATAACGACCAAAACCTCCGGCCAAATGCGGGTGGTCGTAAGACAGTTTCAGTCCCGGCAGTAATGTCTGCCGGGACTGCTATTGCATATTTCAAAGCCACATGATAGAATCAAACAAAGTAATAAGTCGGAACGATGCAGTAAACTCCAATTTGCCGAACTGATAAAGGGCGCACTTCTACACCTTTCGGTGTACCGTGCGAGCATCCCTTGCCTCTCCCCTTGGGAGAGGTGGCCGAGCGTAGCGAGGACGGAGAGGGCAACCAATGACCATACCAAAAGACAATGCTCAATTAGAAAATGCCCGGCGGCTTCGCAGGGAGATGACACCCCACGAACGGAAGCTCTGGTACCTTTTTCTGCGCAAATATCCAGCAAAAATTTACAAACAGCGGATTATCGGCAGATTCATCGTGGACTTTTACTGCGCTTCGGCCAGACTGGTCATTGAATTGGATGGCTCGCAACATTATGAACCTCAGGGGCTTGCTTATGATGCGGAACGTTCTCAATTCCTGATGTCTCTTGGGTTGGAGATTCTGCGATTCTCCAACCGGGATATAGACAGGGATTTTCGTGGTGTGTGCACAAATTGATCTTATCATTCGAAAAAGGCTGCAAGACCCTCTCAGTCACCTGCGGTGACAGCTCTCCCAAAGGGAGAGCCAAGGGGCTGCGCCCCATTACATAGTATGTTGACATGAGAAATGGAGCGTATCTGTATCGATACGCTCCATTGACTGTTTTATGAACACCCATCCAGGCCGGAGGTTTTGATTTCGGGGTAGTCCCAAACCCATTGGACAACCGACAATGCGTCATGCTCTCCTAAGTCTTTGCCCCATTGCGGTTTGCTTTCTTCTCTTCCCGCTTCACGCGCCAGACGGCAAGTGTGCGCACAAGCAAAACATTGACCAGCGCCAAACGCCCATAGCTGTACAGAACGCTGAGGAAGGAATACAGGGAGAAATCGCTGTCGTTGTGCAGATTATCTCTCCACAGCGGCATGATGCCGCAGCTCATCAAAAGCGGAAGCACAACCAGCGCAGCAAGCCATCCGGCAATAAGCCATGTGACCTCTTTTTTCGTCGCGGGCAGCCGAAGCGTCCGGTAGGAGCGCATCGTGCAGACGATCATCAGGACCATGACGAGGAACTGCGCCCACGCGATGGCAAGACGCCCATAGTTCAGCTCCGCCGTCCAGAAGCGCGTCACGAAGATGGCCATCCATGAAAGACCGGTCGCACAGCGAAGGTATAAATCCACGCAGAGATAGACCGCCCAACCGCAGTAGAGACCAGTGTGCCGCTTCACCGCAAGGAAGATGATGCCGCAGATGAGAAACGGTGACGCGAACATCAGTCCCGTCAGCAGATCACCGGTGAGCAGCAGCCAGAGAACCAAAATGACCGCACCGGTACACAATAAAGCTGTTCCGGCGATGGTATGGCGCTTTTCCCGCTCGGGTGCCGCCTGCGGTGCAGAGGGCGCAGGCACAGATTCTGTCTCCGGCGCGTCTTCGCCGTGCACCAGCTGGTCAAGTGTCACGCCGAAAAGCTCCGAGAGCTTTATGAGCTTTTCCAGTTCGGGGATCGAGGTGTCGGTCTCCCATTTGGAAATGCTCTGGCGCGAGATGCCCAGTGCGTCGGCAAGGTCGCCCTGCGACCAGTCTTTCTGTGTGCGCAGGCGTGCGATATTCTCTCCAAGTGTCATGGGGGGATCCTCCTTCGCAGATTTTCTGTGTTCAGTTTACCAAATGGGGCACGAAAAGTCCACCAAGCGGGGTTGAAAAGTTAGCAACCAGCGGTTGCACCTCATCAAGGGGACTGTGAAATAGTCGTTTGATGCCAAAACGGATTGCCGCGGCCAGTCTGCGGACTGGTCGCCCAATGACAAGTTTTTATGCTCTCTTTGCTTCAGCGTCAGGTCGTCGCTATCGGTGGCGATGATCGGCACCGGCAGCGGAGAAAATCAGAATTTTTCTCCGGAAGCTTCACGCATAAAGAATACATCCTGTATGAATATGCCTCTATGATAACATCCTGTATTGGAAATAGCAACTCCTGTCTCTCCCCGCCCCTTGCAAATCCCGGGCAAATAGGATATACTGACCTTGAAATTCAAACAAAGGAGCATGCATTATGGTCGTTTTGAATCATCTGGAGCCCCAGCGTGTCTTTCACTTCTTCGAGGAGCTGTGCGCCATTCCCCACGGTTCCGGCAACACCAAGGCCGTCAGCGACTGGCTGGTGGACTTTGCCAAGGCCCGGGGCCTGCGGTATGTCCAGGATCAGCTGAACAATGTGGTGATCTTCCAGGATGCCGCCCCCGGCTATGAGTCGGCGGAGCCGGTGATCCTCCAGGGTCACATGGACATGGTCTGCGAAAAGGAGCCCGGCTGCACCAAGGACATGGCTGTCGAGGGCCTGGACCTGGTGCTGGAGGGCGACACCGTTTCCGCCAAGGGCACCACCCTGGGCGGCGACGACGGCATCGCCGTGGCCATGGCCCTGGCCATCCTGGACGATACCTCCCTGTCCCACCCGGCCATCGAGGCCATCTTCACCGTGGACGAGGAAACCGGCATGTACGGCGCCGAGGGGCTGGACGTCTCCGTGCTGAAGGGCCGCCGGATGCTGAATATGGACTCCGAGGACGAGGGAGTTTTCACCGTCAGCTGTGCCGGCGGCGCCCGGGCTGACTGCTGCCTGCCCATCCGCCGCCAGCGGTTCGGCGCCCCGGTGCAGGAGATCGCCGTCACCGGCCTGGTGGGCGGTCACTCTGGCGCGGAGATCGACAAGGGCCGCGCCAACAGCAGCATGCTGCTGGGCCGGGTCCTGTGCGCCCTGGAGCAGAAAACGCCCCTGCGGGTGATCTCCGTCAGCGGCGGCCTGAAGGACAACGCCATCCCCACCGCCTCTGTGGCCCTGGTGGCCGCCGACGCCGGCGCCGTCCAGGCCGTCTGCGCCGAAATGGACGCCGCCTTCAAAAAGGAATACCGGGTCAACGACCCCGCCATCACCGTTTCCGCCCGTCCGGCGGAGTCCTCTCTGCTGCCCATGGACGAGGCCTCCAGCCGCAGCGCCGTGTGCCTGCTTGCCTGCCTGCCCAACGGCATCCAGGCCATGAGCGCCGACATGCCCGGCCTGGTCCAGACCTCTCTGAATCTGGGCATCCTCACCACCGGTGACGATGCGGTCCACGCCTCCTTCAGCGTCCGCAGCAGCGTCGCCACCCAGAAGCAGATGCTCATCGACCGCCTCCGCTGCCTGACGGAAAGCCTGGGCGGCTCCGTCAGCACCCACGGCGAATACCCCGGCTGGGAGTTCATGCCCCAGTCCCCCCTGCGGGACCTGATGGTCCAGGTGTTCACCGACCAGTACGGCTACGCCCCCAAGGTGGAGGCCATCCACGCCGGTCTGGAGTGCGGTCTGTTCTCCGCCAAGCTGCCGGGTCTGGACTGCGTGTCCTTCGGCCCCGACCTGAAGGAGATCCACACCTTCCGGGAGTCCCTGTCCGTGTCCTCCGTGCAGCGGGTATACGCCATGGTGGTGGAAACGCTGAAGCGCATGCACTGACCCGCCCTTGTCCCGGCCTGTCCCGGCGCTTTACCGGGACAGGAGCGGGACATCCCGCCGTGTATCGGGACAATTTTTACGATATTTGAGGTAATATTATGTTCTCTATCTGGTGGCCCGCATATGTCTTTCCGTGTATCATGGTGCTGTGCGGCCTTGCGGGGCGGCTGCTGCCGGGCCGCAAATACCGCAGCCCCCTGGGTCCGCTGACGAAAGAACGCCAGGAATTTGCCGACCGTCTGCTGCTGAAGCTGCTGTGGCAGTTCGGCCTTGCCTTTGCGGCCCTGTCGTTTATGATCATGCGTTCCGTGCGGCTGATGGGAAGCAGCGGCCAGCAGATCCTGCTGTACATCGCCATTATTCTGCAAATAATCGGGGCATTTGCCTTGATTTTGCCGGTGGAACGCAATATGAAGGCATATTTTGACGAACAGGAGGACGAATGATGGGCATCACCGAGCTGGCTCCGGCCAAGCTGAACCTGACCCTGGACGTGGGAGCCCGCCGCCCGGACGGGTACCACGACATCACCTCCATCATGCAGAGCGCCGCCCTGTATGACGTTGTGGCGCTGGATTTCTCCGAAGCAGGCGGTATTGCGATAGAATGCCCGGGCACGGATCTGCCCACCGGCCCCGACAACCTGGCCTGGAAAGCGGCGGATGTCTTTTTCCGGGAGACGAATATCCCCCGCGCAGGGATTTCTATCCGATTGGAGAAAAAAATCCCCTCCCAGGCCGGTCTTGGCGGCGGCAGCAGCGACGCAGCCGCCGTGCTGCGGGGAATGCGTCGTTTGTTTCACGCAGATGTATCCGATAAGTCGTTAGAAGCCATGGCCGCCCGGGTGGGCAGTGATGTTCCCTACTGCATCCGGGGCGTTACGGCTCTGGCCCAGGGCCGGGGCGAACGGCTTACCGTTCTTCCAGCACTGCCTATGTGCTGGTTCGTTATCGTGAAGCCCCCGGTGGCCAACTCTACCGCCGCCATGTATCGGAAGCTGGACGAAATTTCCATCTCTGAACGCCCAGATTCCGATAGAATGGTGGACGCACTGAAAAACGGCGACCTGGCGCAAGTCTGCCGCCTGGTGGGGAATGTATTTGAACAGGCCCTGCCGCCGGACAGTGAGGTTTTCGCCATCCGCCGCCAGCTTTCGGAGCTGGGTGCCGACGCAGCGTGTATGACTGGCTCCGGCTCGGCGGTCATGGGCCTGTTCCGCCAGGAGGAAACCGCCCGTCTGGCGGCCCGGGAGTTGCAAAAGGCCTATCCCCTGACCTTTTTTGCCCCCCGGCTGTAAATCCCGGTATAAAAATAAAAAACGCCGTCTAAACTGTAGGAAACCAAAGAAAAATCTACAGTCTGGACGGTGTTTACTTATGAAAAATGCGAAAAATACAAGACTCCACGTCTGGGAGCTGGCGCTGCTGCTGGCATTGGCCGCCGCCATTCTGTGGGGCGCGGCGTCCCTGAGCCGCCAGGAGGACCTGGGGCGAAAGGTCATCCGGCTCCATGTGATCGCCAATTCCGACAGCCCGGAGGATCAGGCCCTGAAGCTGCGGGTCCGGGACCAGGTGCTGGCCCGGGCCCAGGAGCTCCTGGAGCAGTCGGCGGACATGGCCCAGGCCCGGGAGGTCCTGACCTCCGCCCTGCCGGAGCTGACCCGGGAAGCCCAACAGGTCCTGGCGGCGGCGGGCTGCGGCGATGGCGTCCGGGCCCGGCTGGAGCCGACAGAGTTCCCCACCAAGGACTATGACGGCTTCTCTCTGCCCGCCGGGAAATACCTGGCCCTGCGGGTCATCATCGGGGAGGGCCGGGGACAGAACTGGTGGTGCGTGGTGTTTCCGCCGCTGTGCACCGCCGCCGCCTGCGATTGGCAGGACGCCGGACGGGACGCCGGGCTGGCCGAGGACGACCTGTCCCTGATGGCGGAGGAGGACCAGGGCTATCAGCTCCGGTTCCGGTCCGTGGAGCTGTGGGAAAAGCTGCGCCAATGGCTGGGAAAATAAGCGGAAGCCTAAACAAGGCCCGCAGGCAAAAGCCTGCGGGCCTTGTTCGCTTGTCAAAAAAGGCAATGCCTTTTTTGACAAGCTGAAGGTCATTCTGCGAAAATTTCTCCCGCCAGGCTCAGCACAGCCCGGCCGCCTACCCGGATCAGGGCGTCGCCCTTTTCCACCGTCAGACGGCTGCGTATTTCCGAGGGGCGGCGCATATGCTCCCCCTGGAGGAACACGTTTTCCCGGTCCGGCTGCACCAGGCCGCAGCGGTACAGATAATACGTCAGGGCTCCGTTGGAGGTACCGGTGGCGCACTCCTCCGGAATGTCATACAGCGGAGCGAAATTGCTGCACCAGGCGGTGCAGGTGTCGTCCCCCAGGCAGAACATGTGCACGCCCGTGACCTTCTGCCGCCGGGACAGCTCCGCCACCAGCGTCTCGTTCTGCCGGGCCCGCAGCAGCGTCTCCCGGTCTCGCACCGGCATCATGATATCCGCCAGGCCCGTGGACACGATCTGGGGCGTCAGGTCCCGGGGCCGGTCCGCACCGGTCAGTCCGAAGGCCCGGTACAGGGGTTCCCACTCCACCCGGGTCAGCTCCCCCAGCCACCGGGGCGGGGCCATGTCCATCCACACCACGTCGCCGTCCACGGAGATCTGCAGCTCCCCGGCCTTGGTGCGGGCAATGTGGCGTCCGTCGGACAGCCGCCCCAGCCGCCGCAGCAGGGCAAAGGCGGCAATGGTGGCGTGGCCGCACAGCTCCACCTCTCCTGCCGGGGTGAAATAGCGCAGGTCCACGCTGCCGTCCTCCTGCGGGCGGACGAAGGCCGTCTCCGAATGCTTCAGCTCGGCGGCGATCAGGCGCATGGTCTCATCGCTGACGTCCCCCTCCGGCAGGGCTACCCCTGCCTGGTTGCCTCCAAACAGCTTGGCGGCGAATGCATCCATGACATATATTTTCACGGCAAAAACCTCCCCAAACTCTCTTTTTATTTATTATACTAAACTCTGCGCCGGTTTTCAAGCGTCCCGGGACTTGACTGGCTGGAAAATTTCGGATATAATGGCGGTAGAATTTGCGGTACGCCGCTGAAAGGAAAGGAAAATCATCCAAAATGCTGAACAAGCGCAGTCTGCTCTCCCAGTTCCTCCACTTCTCCGCCGCCACGGTGGCCTCTCTGATGGTGTTCTCCCTGTACTCCATTGTAGACGGCCTGTTCGTGGCCAAGGGCGTGGGCGAATACGCCATGAGCGCTGTCAATCTGGCCGTTCCCTTTATGAATGTCATGTTCTCCATTGCCGTGCTGTTCGCCGTGGGCACCAGCACCATCATCGCCATCTATCTGGGCGAGGGCCGCCGGGAAAACGCCAACCGTCTGTTTTCCCAGAATCTGGCGGTTCTGGTGGTTATCGGCCTGGTGATCACCGGGCTGGTGCTGGTGTTTCTGGAGCCCTTCGCCATGCTGCTGGGCGCCAAGGACGTAACGCTGGAGTACACCAAGGACTATCTGCGGGGACTGGCGCCCTTCGCCGTGTGCTTCATCGTGTCGTACAACATGGAGATCCTGGTGAAAACCGACGGACGGCCTACCCTGGCCATCGTCACGGTGATCACCGGGTGCCTGACCAACTGTGTGCTGGACTATGTGGCCATCTTCGTGCTGGACTGGGGCGCCTGGGGCGCGGCCTTTGCCACGGGTCTTTCCCAGCTGCTGACCTGCGTCATGTATCTGACCCACTTTCTGGGAAAGCACACCACCTTCCACCTGGTGCGCTTCCGGCCGGACCGGCATATTTACCGCCGCCTGCTGCCCATCGGCGTGGCCGACGGGGCCACGGAGCTGTGCAACGGCCTGATGATCTTCCTGTTCAACCGCACCATCCTGCGCTGCATCGGCCAGGACGGTCTGGTGAGCTACACCATCATCGCCTACATCAATACACTGATCCTGAACATCATGCTGGGCGTGTCCCAGGGGTCTCAGCCGCTGGTCAGCTATCACTACGGGCAGCGGGACCGGAAGGGCTGCCGCCGCCTGCTGCAATACGGCCTGGTGACGCTGGCGGGTATGACGGTGCTGTGCTTCGGCGCGGTGCAGCTGTTCGCCCCGCAGATCGTCCACATCTTCCTGGGCGACAACAACGCCGCTCTCAGCGACGTGTCCGTGGGCGCTCTGCGGCGGTACGGCCTGTGCTATCTGCTGGTTGGCTTCAACGTGCTGATGGGCGGATTCCTGACGGCGGTGGAGCAGCCCCGTCCGGCTATCTGCATCTCCACCGGCCGGGGGCTGGTGCTGCAGGCCGGAGCCCTGCTGGCGCTGGCCGCCCTGTGGGGCGGCGAGGCCATCTGGTTTGCACCGGTGATCTCCGAGGTGGTGTGTCTGGTCATGGCGCTGGCGTTCATGGTACGCTTCTGGAAATCCAACCGGACGCTGGCTGCGGCGTGATACAATTTATCAAATGAGCGAGGCCGCCGGGAAAATATCCTCCCGGCGGCCTCTTTTGTTGCATTTGCAGCTGCAAACTGTCTTGTCATACTATATATTGTAGGTGACAGAGGGGTCAATACTCCCATATCTTGTGTCCATTGTACAGAATGGACAAAATATCCCGGGGATTTTCGTCAGGCATTTTCCCCATATTTAGGGCTTTGGGCTTGCATCAGCACAGGATATGGTATATGATTAAGAGGCTGATTGACCGCTGCCCATTGAGGCAGCTTTTCCTGTGGAGAGAGAAAAATCTGAGGAGAGGGAGGACGTTACACATGAAGATCATCAAGCGCAACGGAGCGGAGGTTGCTTTTGACATTCAGAAGATCGAGCGGGCCATCACCAAGGCCAACAACTCTGTGACCGAGGCGGACCGCATGACTCCCGTGCAGATCGGGCGCATCGCCGAGTCCGTGGAGCTGCAGTGCCAGAAGATGAACCGCGCTCCCACGGTGGAGGAGATCCAGGATATGGTGGAGCACCACATCATGGCCCATGGGGCCTTTGAGGTGGCCAAGCACTACATCACCTACCGCTATACCCGGTCCCTGGTGCGCAGGGCCAACACCACCGACGACAAGATCCTCTCCCTCATCGAGTGCAACAATGAGGAGGCCAAGCAGGAGAACTCCAACAAGAATCCCGTGGTGAACTCCACCCAGCGGGATTATATGGCCGGCGAGGTGTCCCGGGATATCACCAACCGTCTGCTGCTGCCCCAGGATATTGTGGAGGCCCATGAGGAGGGCATCATCCATTTCCACGACACCGACTATTTCGCCCAGCATATGCACAACTGCGACCTGGTGAACCTGGAGGACATGCTGCAAAACGGCACCGTTATCACCGGCACCATGATCGAAAAGCCCCATTCCTTCGCCACCGCCTGCAACATCGCCACCCAGATCGTGGCCCAGGTGGCCTCCAACCAATACGGCGGCCAGTCCATCAGTCTGACCCACCTGGCCCCCTTTGTGGAGGTCAGCCGCCAGAAGATCCGCCGCATCGTCCTGGCGGAGATGGCGTCCATCGGCGTGGATCCCGGCGAGGAGAAGATCCATGAACTGGTGGAGGCCCGTCTGCGGGAGGAGATCCGCCGGGGCGTGCAGACCATCCAGTATCAGGTGGTGACCCTGCTGACCACCAACGGACAGGCCCCCTTCATCACCGTGTTCATGTACCTGAACGAGGCCCGGGACGAGCGGGAGAAGAAGGACCTGGCCATGATCATCGAGGAGATGCTCCTTCAGCGCTATCAGGGCGTGAAGAATGAGCAGGGCGTGTGGGTGACCCCCGCCTTCCCCAAGCTGATCTATACCCTGGAGGAGGACAACATCCATGAGGACTCCCCCTATTGGTACCTGACAGAGTTGGCCGCCAAATGCACCGCCCGCCGCATGGTGCCGGACTATATCTCCGAAAAGAAGATGAAGGAGCTCAAGGGCGACGTGTACACCTGCATGGGGTGCCGCTCCTTCCTGACCCCGGACCGTTTTACCGACGCCGGGATCGGCAACGTTGCCAACGCCGGGAATTACGAGCCCGGCAAGCACAAATACTATGGCCGGTTCAATCAGGGCGTGGTCACCATCAATCTGCCGGACGTGGCCCTGTCCTCCGACGGAAATATGGACAGGTTCTGGCAGATCTTCGAGGAGCGGCTGGAGCTGTGCCACCGGGCGCTGCGGTGCCGCCACGAGCGTCTGCTGGGCACCACGTCGGACGCCGCCCCCATCCTGTGGCAATACGGCGCGCTGGCCCGGCTGAAAAAGGGCGAAACCATCGACAAGCTGCTGTATAACGGCTATTCCACCATCTCCCTGGGCTATGCGGGCCTGTATGAGTGCGTGAAATACATGACCGGCAAGAGCCACACGGACCCCGCCGCCACCCCCTTCGCCCTGGACATCATGCAGAAGATGAACGACAAGTGCAAGGAGTGGAAAACCGCCGAGAACATCGACTATTCCCTGTATGGCACGCCTCTGGAGTCCACCACCTATAAGTTTGCCAAGTGCCTGCAAAAGCGCTTCGGCGTCATCAAGGGCATCACCGACAAGGGCTATATCACCAACAGCTATCATGTCAATGTCACCGAGGAGATCGACGCCTTCACCAAGCTGGAGTTTGAGGCCCAGTTCCAGCACCTGTCCCCCGGCGGCGCCATCAGCTATGTGGAGGTGCCGGATATGCAGAACAACATCCCCGCCGTGCTGGAGGTGATGAAGTTCATTTATGACCACATCATCTACGCCGAGCTGAACACCAAAAGCGACTATTGCCAGGTCTGCGGCTGGGACGGCGAGATTCAGATCGTGGAGGAGGACGGCAAGCTCATCTGGAAGTGTCCCCAGTGCGGCAATACCGACCAGGACAAGATGAACGTGGCCCGCCGCACCTGCGGCTATATCGGGACCCAGTTCTGGAATCAGGGCCGGACCCAGGAGATCAAGGACCGGGTGCTGCACCTGTAAGAGGTTCCCGCTTCGGTCGCTGTTTGGTAGTATATATTACCCAAAAGGAGCAATATCGTGTACTATGGCAACCTGAAAAAATGTGATATTGCCAACGGCATCGGGGTGCGGGTGACGCTGTTTGTGTCCGGCTGCACCAACCACTGCCCCGACTGCTTCCAGCCCCAGACCTGGGACTTCCACTTCGGCAGGCCCTTCACCGCCGACACGGAGCGGGAGATTTTCGCCGAGCTGGACAAGTCCTATGTGGACGGGCTGACGGTGCTGGGGGGCGAGCCCTTCGAGCCGGAAAACCAGAGGGACCTGCTGCCCTTTCTGCGGGAGGTCCGGCGGCGGTACCCGGGAAAGACCATCTGGTGCTTCACCGGCTTCCGGCTGGAGGATGAGCTGCTGCGGGAGTGGCCCCATCCCCGGTGTGCCGTGACGGACGACCTGCTCTCCTGCATCGACGTGCTGGTGGACGGACGGTTCGTGGCGGCGGAAAAGGACATCAGTCTGCAATTCCGGGGCAGCCGGAACCAGCGGGTGCTGGACCTGCCGAAAACCCTGGCCGCCGGGCAGCCGGTGATCTGGGAAAAGCTGAAAAAATGACAAGAGCATGCCCTGGGCGTTGTGCCCAGGGCATGTTTCAGCTTGTCAAAAAAATTTTTGACAGGCTGAAAAGCATTTTCAAAACTTTCATAAAAGTTCTGAAAATGCG
>ENA-ORLH01000073-ORLH01000073.1-human-gut-metagenome-genome-assembly--contig:-NODE-73-length-18687-cov-4.19424_pt1 | contig 18687 bp, 16 predicted proteins | sample MGYA00243069_ERZ508828 | MGnify/ENA primary metagenome ERZ508828 (study PRJEB26277, sample SAMN04329793) | human gut metagenome | biome: human-associated habitat | host: Homo sapiens | place: USA... | reverse complement strand
GTTGCCGTTGCGCGAAACAAAGTCCAGATACCTGTTCGGCTCTATTGGCGGCAGAGTCATCATAATAGGCTGCACGCCTTGCGCGCGCAGTTCCTCTGTCATGGCGGCTATGTTCTGCTTAAAATCGGCCATGCTGGTCAGCGGCAGGTGTTCCTTATCCGGCTCCATGCTTATTTCGCTCCATTTGAAGTCGCTGTCGTTCCCGCCGAATTCGACGAGCGCCAGCTCGCAATCTAATCCTTCGTCAATATCGCGCAGCAGTATGCTGTGCCCACGCTTCACGGTTATGCCGAAACGGGCGCGGTTTTCAGCCTCTATGCCGAAACGCTCATACAGCCTTATCAAATATTCGTTCATTATGGCATGGTAGCGGTATCCGGCATCAAGTATGGTGCCTTTCATTATGGAATCGCCGTATATCTTGGCGCGAAGTATCTGCTTCATATCATACGCTCTCCTTTCACATGATGTACAATATTTCTACATATTCTGTTAATCAAAACGCCAACATCTAATTTAGAGAATTAGGCTATCTGAATTATATTACCTGAATAGAAAAAAGTCAATGAGCAAAACTGTAAACATAATGAAAAAAGGCGCATTTTGGCACAAACTATGTTTGCAAAAGGAATTGGGTTGTGATAAGCTATACTGACGGCGGTATGTCCGCCTGTTTGGCAACGATTATTTATTGTTCGGAGGATATTATGGCAAGTTTTGAAAAGCTTGAGGGCAATCAGGTGAAGCTCACTATGAGCATTCCCGCTGCGGATTTTGAAAAGGCGATAGACAGCGCGTATCTTAAGCTGCGCAAGACCATCGCGATACCCGGCTTCCGCAAGGGACATGCGCCCAAGGGCGTTATCGAAAAGACCTACGGTTGGTATGTATTTGTGGACGATGCGTTTGATATAGCGTATCCTGCGGTTTACGAAGCCACCGTTAAGGAGCACGATGTTAAGCCCGTAGACAGGCCGGAAATAACCATTCTCAGCGCCGAAAAGGGCAAGGATGTGGAGTTTGAGGCTGTTGTTACCGTTATGCCCGAGGTCACTTTGGGCCAGTATAAGGGTATAGAAGTGGCAAAGCAAGAGTATAATGTTACGGATGAAATGGTGGACGCCGAGATCGAGCGCGAGCGCGAGAAGGTCGCCCGCATGATAGACGTTGAGCGCCCCGTTGAAAACGGCGACGAAGTTGAGCTTGATTACAGCGGCACAGTGGACGGCGTTAAGTTCGACGGCGGCACGGCAGAGCATCAGCAGCTGACCATCGGCAGCGGCATGTTTATACCCGGCTTTGAAGAGCAGATGGTAGGCATGAATGTTGGCGAGGAGAAGGATCTTAACGTTAAGTTCCCCGATGAATACCACAGCGACGAGCTCAAGGGCAAGGACGCCGTGTTCCACGTTAAGGTACACGCCATCCGCACCAAGGAGCTGCCCGAAATAGACGACGAGCTGGCCAAGGATGTGTCCGATTTTGACACCATGGAGCAGTTCCGCGCCCATAAGAAGGAAGAGCTGGAAGAAAAGGCCAAGCAGGAAGCCAAGATAAACAAGGAGAACGAGGTGGTGGCCAAGGCCGTTGAGAACGCGACCGTTGACATTCCCAAAGTGATGATAGAGCGCCAGATGGACCGTATGCTCAACGATATCCGCTATCGTCTCAGCATGCAGGGCATATCGCTTGAAGATTACTGCAAATTCACCGGAACCACTATGGACGCCATGAAGGCCGAGATGAAGGGCGACGCGGAACGCCGCGTTAAGACCCAGCTGGTGCTGGATGCCATAGTAAAGGCGGAGGATATAAAGGCCGATCCCGAAGCCGTTGAAAAGAAGCTGGACGAATACTGCGCTCAGTTTGGCGACAGGGCGGCGGAATTCAAAGAAAAGCTGAGCGAGGACGACAAGGCATACTTCGAAGATCAGGCCGTGCTTGACAAGACGCTGGAGATGCTTTGCGACAGCGCAGTGGAGAAATAAGCGCATAAACGCGCTGACAATAACATAAAGGAGGCGCAAAAAATGGGCCTTATACCTATGGTAATAGAGCAGACCAATAAGGGTGAACGTTCATACGACATTTACTCAAGGCTGCTTAAAGACAGGATAATATTCCTTGGCGGGGAAGTGACGGACGACGAGGCTAACCTTATCGTTGCGCAGATGCTTTTCCTTGAGGCGGATGACCCGGATAAGGACATAAGCCTGTATATAAATAGCCCCGGCGGAAGCATAACCGCCGGCATGGCGATATATGACACCATGCAGTATATCCGCTGCGATGTATCGACGATATGCATTGGCATGGCGGCAAGCATGGGCGCATTCCTGCTGGCAGCGGGTGCGAAGGGCAAGCGCCGCGCGCTGCCCAACGGCGAAATACTTATTCATCAGCCCCTTGGCGGTGCGCGCGGACAGGCGACGGAAGTTGCCATACACGCGGAGCAGCTGATAAAGACCAGGGAAAAGATGAATAAGATACTGGCTGAACGCACGGGCCAAACCGTTGAACAGATAGCGCTGGATACCGAACGCGATCATTATATGACCGCCGAGGAAGCGCTAAAATATGGGCTGATCGACGAGATAATCCCTCCAAGGAGGTAAATTGATGCCAAAAAGTGACGACAATGGAACGATCAAATGCTCCTTCTGCGGCAAATCTCAGGACGAGGTCAGTCGTATAATAGCCGGGCCGGGCGTATACATATGCTCTGACTGCATAGCACTGTGCAAGGATATTATTGACGATGATTATCCCGAGGAACCAGAGGAACTGAAGGATCTGCCCAAGCCCAAGGACATAGTTGACGTATTGGATCAATACGTGGTTGGTCAGGCGGACGCAAAGCGCGCACTTGCCGTGGCCGTATATAATCACTATAAGCGCATAAACGCGGACGATTCCAAGGACGAAGTTGATCTGCATAAGAGCAATATTGTCATGCTTGGGCCTACGGGCAGAGTCAAAACACTGCTTGCGGAAACGCTGGCGCGTGTGCTGCAGGTGCCGTTTGCCGTGGCCGATGCCACAAGCCTTACCGAGGCCGGCTACGTTGGCGAGGATGTGGAGAATATATTGCTCAAGCTTATTCAGGCGGCGGACTTTGACGTTTCCCGCGCTGAAAAGGGCATAGTGTATATCGATGAGATAGACAAAATTGCCCGCAAGAGCGAGAATCCATCCATCACGCGGGACGTAAGCGGGGAAGGCGTTCAGCAGGCGCTGCTGAAAATAATCGAAGGCACCGTTGCAAGCGTGCCGCCGCAGGGCGGGCGCAAGCATCCGCATCAGGAGTTTATACAGATAAATACGTCTAAAATACTGTTTATCTGCGGCGGTGCGTTCGCGGGGATAGAGGATATCATTTCCCGACGCACGGCGAAGAAGCTGCTTGGCTTCGGCGCGGAGGTATCCAGCCAAACGGAGAAGAACGTGGGCGAGATACTGAAAAAGATACTGCCCGAGGATTTGCTCAAATATGGCCTGATACCGGAATTCATAGGCCGCGTGCCAATAATCGTTACGCTGGAGCAGCTTGACGAAAACGCGCTTATGGACATATTGACAAAGCCCAAGAACGCATTGGCGCGGCAGTATAAGCGGCTGTTTGAAATGGACGGGGTGGAGCTTAACTTCGACGAGGATGCGCTGAGAGAGGTTGCTCACATGGCGATAGAGCGCAAAACCGGCGCACGCGGATTGCGCGCCATACTGGAAAACGCCATGATGGACATAATGTACGACGTACCCTCGATGCCGGATGTAAAAAGCTGCGAAATAACAAAGGGCGTTATAGACGGCACATCCGCGCCGGTATACGGCAGGGGCAAAGCATTATTGCCGGAAGAAAACGCGGTAAGCTGAACGCATAAGAAACAAAAGCAACAGGCGGAAGCATAAAGCTTCCGCTTTTTGTATGCCTGTAAATTCCGCAAGTAAGTTCGAATAAGCTTTAATAAAATCTGGATTATTATACATATTTCTGCTATGCTTTAATAAAGGAGTGGATTACGGGCTGAAGGAGGATAAATATATGCTGAAAATGATTGCTGTAATAATAGAAACGGTTGTTTTAGTATGTGCGCTGTGGCTTCTGTCCTTCATGGCCATATTCATGCATGAGCTTGGACATGCGCTGGGCTATATGCTTTCGACGCTGAACAGGCATTGGCATATACGGGTAGGCTCGGGGAAAAGACTGCTTAAAACAAAAAGGCTGACTGTTAAATTGCTTATGTTTGACGGCGAATTCACCGTCGCCGGGAATACCGTGGATTCAAAAGCAAAGCTTATATCCACGCTTTCGGGCGGCCCGATTTTATCCTTCATATCGGTTGCGGTGCTGTTGCTTTTGCGATTCGGCGGCATGGCGTTCGATTCGGATATTATCCTATCAAGCGCGATAGAATATTTTATAAACTACGCGCTTATAAGCAATATCTTTATATTTCTTACATCCGTTCTGCCGTTTCGCTATTTCTTGGGAGAGATAAAGGGCGAGGAGAGCGACGGATTAAAGCTGATCAACGCAATAAAAAGCAAGCGGACTTAAGACTGGACAATAAAACAAGCGGCCTCCGATGTTGTTCGGGAGCCGCTTATGTGTGCTATGCTTTGTTTATCAGACCTTGAAGTTTACGCTGGTATCGCCCTGCTCATCCTTGCCGAACTCGTAGTCCTTGCCGGGAAGAATGGCGTTGAGCAGTATGCCCACTATGCTGGCAACAGCCAGACCGGACAGGCTTACGCTGCCTATGGTCACGCAGCCGGCATCGGAGTTGGAGATGCCGAGGGCGAGCACCATTATTATTGCCGCGATTATAACGTTGCGGGACTTAGTGAAGTCAACCTTGTTTTCAACCACGTTGCGCACACCGACCGCGGATATCATGCCGTAAAGAACCATTGATACGCCGCCGATGGTAGCCGCAGGCATTATGCGGATGAGAGCCGCAAACTTGGGGCAGAAGCTGAACACTATGGCAAGCACTGCCGCTATGCGGATTACGAAGGGGTCATAAACCTTGCTGAGTGCAAGCACGCCGGTGTTTTCGCCGTAAGTGGTGTTGGCAGGGGCGCCGAACAGGGCGGCGAGGGAGGTGGCCAGGCCATCGCGCAGCAGGCTGCGGTGCAGGCCGGGGTCGGTTATGAAGTTGCGTTCGCCGGTGGAGGATATGGCGCAAATGTCGCCGATATGCTCAACCATGGTGGCGAGGGAAAGGGGCGCTATGGTGAAGATAGAGGTCACGAGCAGGCCGGTATCAAGGTCCGGCTTGGAGAGCAGACCTATTACGGTATCCTGCATCTGGAAGGGCAGGCCTATCCAGGCGGCCTCCTTAACGGGGGTGAAGTCAACTTCGCCGCAGATGGCAGCCACAATGTAGGACACAAGGAAGCCGAGCAGTATGGGGATTATCTTTATCATGCCCTTGCCCCAAATGTTGCAGATTATTACGACCGCGATGGCAAGCAGCGCTATGAGCCAGTTGGTATTGCAGTTATTGATGGCGGAAGATGAAAGGGTGAGGCCGATGCAGATTATGATGGGGCCTACCACGATGGGCGGGAAGAAGCGCATAACCTTCTTCATGCCGAAAACATTGATGCAGGCGGCAAGGATGACGTACATCAGGCCGGCTAGCAGCACGCCGAAGCAGGCATAGGGCAGAAGCTCGGTATTGGGCACGTTGAATACGCCGGGGTTTGCCGGATCCTCAAGCATGGGCGCTATTGCCGCATAGCCGCCGATGAAGGCGAAGGAAGAACCCAGGAATGCGGGGACCTTGCGCTAGGTCAAAAGATGGAACAGCAGCGTGCCGAGACCGGCGAACAGCAGCGTGGCCGATACGCTCAATCCCGTAAGGGCGGGCACGAGCACCGTTGCGCCAAACATGGCAAACATATGCTGGAAGCCGAGTACGATTGTCTTGGGCCAACCAAGCTGGCCTCTGGCGTCGTAAATGCCTTCGTTTTTCTGGTTCATTGCGAAAGTTACCTCCTGCGTGATGAATAAATATTATTGCGAGCGCCCTGCGGCCCATAGCATACATAAAAAAAAGACGGATATTAAATCCGTCCGTTAAATACTGAAAAGCGGGAATAGGGAAAGAAGGTGGTAAGGGGCGTTCTGTTCATGAAACCAAGCATTTTTTGCACCGTCCTTTCGCTTCCGCATTTTTTCTGCCGATTACTATATCATGCTGTGGGGGTAAAATGCAAGCAGAAATTATGTTTAATCGCAAGAATTTTTTTTAGCAGGCTCCTTGGCATCCAAAATCAACCGCGGGGCGAAGCCTAAATGATCCGCGGAACAGAGCGAATACTGTATTCCGTTACGTTCGCCTTCAAACGCACCAAGACAGGCTTTGTTGTGAAGATGGGCATATATAAGATAATTTATGCCGTATTCTTCGGCAAGCTGCGTAAAACCGGAATCCTGCCGCTTTTCATTGAAGGGAGGAAAGTGCAGCATCAATATGCGCACCGTGCCTTCCGGCAGGCGGTTAAGGCTCATCCTCAGCCGAATAAGCTCGCGTTCATATATGGCCCTGTCCTTTGTTTCGCTGTACGCCGAAGAACCGGGACATACCCAGCCCCGGCTTCCGCATACGGATATATTGTCAATGGTAAAACAGTCGTTTTGAAGTGCAAAGCAGCCATTGGGCAATGCGGCGCGAACCTTGCCGAGCGCGCTCCACCAGTAATCATGATTGCCGCGCAAAAGCAGCTTTGTGCCGGGTAATGCGCCTATGAATTCAAGGTCGCATATCGCGTCCTCCAGCCGCATTGCCCAGCTTATGTCGCCCGGTATCAGCACAATGTCGTTCTCACCAACGGCGCTGCGCCAAGCGGAGATCACGCGCTGCGGATGATCGGCCCACGTTGGGCCGAACACGTCCATCGGCTTATTTGAGCTTCCGCTTAAATGTAGATCTCCTATGGCGAATACCTTCATTTGGTGATATCACTTTCTCCTGCCGCGCTTGGGTTTCTGCTCCGGCTCGGGATCGGGCACGGGCACTGTTTCTTCTTCCTCCAACTCGCTTTCGGGAATTTCACTGTCACTGGGCTTGGGCACCGCTATTTCGTCCAGCCCAACGCTGCCAAGTACGAGTTCCTCAGGATCCGTTATCGGCTCCGCAACGTTGCCGGATTGCATCTCCTGCCTACGGGCTTCCCTAAGGCATATCGCGCAAAGGTCGCTGCCCTTAACGGCGGGATTCTCGCCGCACTCGCTGCACATTACTATGCTGTCCTCCGGCTCGCTGTCCCCGCCCTTCATTTCGCGGCGGCACACATTGCAGTATTTTTCATCGTCTTTTATATAATTCAGTTCGCAGCGCGGGCATTTTCTCAAAGCCATATTGCCACATCCTCCACAGTTTATTTTTTACTTCCACTATTATGCGTACAGCATATAGTTATGTCAAGTAGCATATGCAAAAAGTCTGCAATATTTGTGCATTACTTTGCATTTGACAAACTGTCGTTCACTATTGCGCCAATTCTGGCCACCAATTCTTCGCGTCCATCGCCTGTTTCCGCGCTGTAACAGAGCGCCCACGGCGGCGCGCCGAGCAGTTTGGCGTTTGCATTTGCCGCCTGCTGCCGCTTTGAACGGGAAAGCTTATCCGCCTTTGTGGCAATGAGCGTATACGGAATGCCGTAATATATTATCCATTCAAGCATCTGCTTATCGGCGGCGGTAGGCTCGTGACGAATATCTATAAGCATGAATATATGGCTTACGCTTCCGCCGGAAAGGTAACTTTCCATCAGCTTGCCCCAGCTTTCCTGCTCTGCCTTTGAGACCTTGGCGTAGCCGTAGCCGGGAAGGTCAACAAGATAAAAGCTGTCGTTTATCCTGAAATAGTTTATCAGCCGCGTTTTGCCGGGGCTTGCGGATATGCGCGCCAGCTTTGAATTGCGGCAAAGCGAATTGATAAGGCTGGATTTGCCCACGTTTGAGCGGCCAACCATGGCTATCTGCGGGCCGTCCTGTATAAACTTCCCGCCAAGGCCGAAGCTGGTTTCAAATACGGCTTTTTTTATATCAAACTTTTCCATAATGCTCCCTATTGCGCGGCTGCCGCGCCGGTATGCGCATGCTGTGGTATAAATGCATTTGCCGCCTTCTGGGGCCTATGCTCAAGCGCAAGAGGAATAACGTCAAATGCGCTTGCAACGCCTATTATTTCCATGTTGGCCTTCACTTCGTCCGGCACGTCGCTTAAATCCTTTTCGTTGGCCCTGGGAATAAGCACGCGCTTTATGCCCGCGCGGTACGCCGCAAGCAGCTTTTCCCTGAGCCCGCCTATTTCAAGCACGCGCCAGCGCAGCGGTATTTCGCCGGTCATGGCTGGGTCTGCCCGTGCGGGGATGCCGCGCAGCGCGCTGAGCATAGCCGTCATTATGGTTATGCCGGCGCTTGGGCCGTCCTTTGGCACGGCGCCTTCGGGAACGTGCAGATGTATGTCCTTTTTGTCCAGCGGCAGCGTTATGCCGAATTCTTCCGCATGGGCCTTTATGAATGTCAGCGCAGCCTTTGCGCTTTCCTGCATAACATCGCCAAGCTTGCCGGTCAATATCACCTGGCCGGAACCCGGCACTATCTGAACCTCTATTTGCAGCGTTTCCCCGCCGAAGCTTGTCCATGCAAGGCCGTTTGCAAGGCCTATTTCATTTATGGCATCTATTGCGCCGTGGGTATACTTTGGCGCGCCAAGATAGGCCGCAAGCTTTTGCTTGCCTACGCGCACGCGGGTTTTGCCGCTGCCTATACCCATTGCGGCCTTGCGGCAAACGGCGGCTGTTTCGCGCTCCAGCTCCCTTACGCCTGCTTCATGGGTATAACCGCGTATCAGTTCAACTATCGCTTCATCCGCTATGGTAAGCTGGCATTTCTTCAGCCCGTGCTTTTCAAGCTGCTTGGGGATAAGGTGACGCTTGGCTATTTCCACCTTTTCGGTTTCAAGGTAGCCGCTCAGCTCTATCACTTCCATTCTGTCCAGAAGCGGGCGGGGGATGGCGTCCTTATCGTTTGCCGTGGTTATGAACATGCCCTTGGACAAATCGTATTCCTGCTCCAGAAAATGATCGCGGAAGGCGAAATTCTGTGCGCTGTCCAATACCTCCAGCATGGCTGCGGCGGGGTCGCCGCGCATGTCTGCGGTAAGCTTGTCTATTTCGTCAAAAAGCAGCAGCGGATTTATGCTGCCCGCTTGGCGCATCGCGGCGATAACACGGCCCGGCATTGCGCCTATGTATGTGCGCCTATGGCCGCGTATCTCGGCCTCGTCATGTATGCCGCCGAGGCTCATCCGCACAAAGTTGCGCCCAAGCGCCCTTGCAATGCTGGATGCAATGCTTGTTTTGCCAACGCCCGGCGGGCCTACAAAGCAAATTATCTGCCCGTTCACTTTGCCCGTAAGGCGCGCAACGGCAATGTGCTCCAATATGCGCTGCTTTACCTTTTCCATGCCGTAATGGTCGTTATCAAGTATTGCGCGGGCGTGCTCAATGTCCAAATCATCCTTGGTTTCTTCGCTCCACGGCAAATCGAGCATGCATTCTATATAGTTTCGCATGGGCGGCTGCTCGTGCGATGCGGCGGGCAGGTCGCCAAAGCGCGCTATCTCGCGCTCTAGCTTTTCGCGCACGGCCTGCGGCATTTCTTTTTCCTTAAGCCTGCGCGTGTATTCTTCTGCTTCGTTCTGCTCGGTTTCGCCAAGCTCCTTGCGTATGGCCTTTATCTGCTCGTGCAGATAATATTCGCGCTGGTTTTGGTCCATGCTGCGCTTCACTTCTGCGGCGATGCGCTTATCAAGCTTTGTTATTTCAACTTCGCCCATTACGCCCGCAAGCACGATTTTCAGCCTTTCTTCAACGCTTATTGCGTCCAGCGCGGCCTGGCGCATGTTTGACTTAACAATCACGGCGTGGGCTTCCGCATCGGCATACTGGCCCGCTGAGGGCAGCTGGCGTATATTTTCGGCGGTTTCTGCATTTATGCGGGTGGTCACGCTGAGGTAATCGTTAAAGGAAGAATCTATCCTGCGGCGCAGCGCTTCGGCTACCAGCGGGTTGCAGGGCTCGTCCTCGATTGTTTCCACAGTAACTGTGGTATAGCTGCCGTACTGCGCATCCTTTATACGCGCACGGCAAAGCCCCAGCACAAGCGCGCGGAGCATGCCGCCCGGCATATTGACGGTTTGCCGTATGCGGCATATCACGCCCATACTGAATACGTCTTCGGCCTTAACGGTGGTTTTTGCGCTGTCCTTCTGCGTGGTAAGGAATACGAAGGAGTCCTTTTCTTCGGCCGCGCGGACGGCACGGCGGCTTTCCTCCCGCGCTATGTCAAAATGCAAAAGCTCACCCGGCAGCATTACCAGCCCTCTCAGCGGTACGCCGGGCAGCTTCATTTCCCTATCAAGTGTAAAGCTTTCCAAATTCGTGTGTTCCTCTTTCTCGGCGGAGTACGCATCCGCCTGTATACATGATTATACATATAAATGCGGCAGGATACAACAAAAACAATGCGCCGGGCGATATGTCATCGTCCGGCGCATTTATGCATAGCTTTTCAGCTTACTGCTTATTTGTTGGCAAGGTATTCGTCTATGGCCTTGGCAGCGGTTTTGCCCGCGCCCATGGCGGATATGACGGTAGCCGCGCCGGTAACGGCATCGCCGCCGGCATACACGGCGTCACGGCTGGTCTTGCCGGAGGCTTCCTCAACGATTATGCCGCCCTTGCGGTTGACCTCAAGGCCTTTGGTGGTGGACTTGATAAGGGGGTTGGGGGAGGTGCCCAGCGCCATTATGACGCAGTCTACATCTATATCATATTCGCTGCCATCCACGGGTATGGGACGGCGGCGGCCGGAAGCATCGGGTTCGCCAAGTTCCATCTTCTGGCAGTTCATGGCGCATACGCTGAACTTGTCATCGCCCTTTATGGAAAGGGGAGTGGTCAGCAGGCAGAATTCAATGCCTTCTTCCTTTGCATGCTCAACTTCTTCACGCCTGGCGGGCAGCTCGCTCTCGCTGCGGCGATATACTATCTTGACCTCGGCGCCGAGCCTTCTTGCGCAGCGCGCGGCATCCATGGCAACGTTGCCGCCGCCAACTACCGCAACGTGCTTGCCGTGCATGATAGGAGTGTCACTGTCTTCACGATAAGCCTTCATCAGGTTTATGCGGGTAAGGAACTCGTTGGCGGAATATACGCCCTTCAGGTTTTCGCCGGGGATGTTCATAAACATGGGCAGACCTGCGCCGGAGCCGATGAACACGGCCTCGTAGCCCATGTCGAACAGCTCGGCTATGGTCAGGGTCTTGCCTATTACCATGTTAGTCTCTACGTCTACGCCGAGCGCGCTCAGGTTGTCTATTTCCTTCTGAACTATGGCCTTGGGAAGACGGAATTCCGGTATGCCGTATACCAGCACGCCGCCGGCGGTGTGTAGCGCCTCAAATACGCTGACCTTGTAGCCTTTGCGCGCCAGATCGCCCGCGCAGGTGAGGCCGGAAGGGCCGCTGCCGACTATGGCAACCTTGTGACCGTTGGAGGCGGGAATATCGCTGGGGGTGGTGGAATGGGCGTTATGCCAATCGGCAACAAAGCGCTCCAGACGGCCGATGCCGACGGGCTCGCCCTTGATGCCGCGCACGCACTTGGATTCGCACTGGGTTTCCTGCGGGCAAACACGGCCGCAAACCGCGGGCAGGCTGGAATCGCGGGAAATCACCTGGTATGCGCCTTCAAAGTCCATTTCGCGTATCTTTGCGATGAATTCGGGAATGTGTATGTTTACCGGGCAGCCGTTTACGCAGGGCATATTCTTGCAGTTAAGGCAGCGGGCGGCCTCGTCAAGGGCTATCTCCTCGGTGTAGCCAAGGGCAACTTCTTTGAAATTATGGTTGCGAACGTCCGGCTCCTGGGAGGGCATGGGGTTCTTCTTGGGGTTCATGTTAGGCATTTTATTTTACCTCCTGCTTAAAGAGATTGCATACATGCTCATGCGCCGCGCGCTCGAACTCCTTATAGGTGGTTCCGCGGGACATGGCCTCGTCGAAGTCAACTTCATAGCCGTTGAAGTCGGGGCCGTCAACGCAGGCAAACTTGGTTATGCTTTCGCCATCGCGGTGCAGCGTCAGGCGGCAGCCGCCGCACATGCCGGTACCGTCTACCATGATGGGGTTCATGGATACCGTGCAGGGGATGCCGGTGGGCTGAGTGGCCTTGACCACGAATTTCATCATTATCAAGGGACCGATGGTTATGACTTCGTCAAACTTCTCGCCTTCGGCAAACATTTCGTTAAGCGGTACGCACACGTTGCCATGGCGGCCGTAGGAACCATCGTCGGTCATGAGGAACATCCTGTCGGACACGGCGCGGAAATCATCCTCAAGTATTACTATATCCTTGGAGCGGAAGCCGATTATGCTGGTGACGTTGCAGCCCATCTCGTGCAGCTTCTGCGCTATGGGCAGGGCGATTGCGCAGCCAACGCCGCCGCCGACTATGCAAACCTTCTTAAGGCCGTCCAGCTTTGTGGCGGTGCCAAGGGGGCCGACGAAGTCATGTATGCTGTCGCCCACGTTAAGGTGGTTCAGCTTTTCGGTTGTTGCGCCGACTATCTGGAATATTATCCTTACGGTGCCGTTCTGGCGGTCGTAACCCGCAACGGTGAGCGGTATGCGTTCGCCGTCGGCGTCAACGCGCAGTATTATAAACTGGCCCGCCTCAGCCTTGGCCGCTACATACGGAGCTTTGATGTCCATAAGAGTAACCGTCGGGTTCAGGTTTTGCTTGTTAACAATTTGGTACATGTCCCTTTTCTCCTTATTTTGTTGTGCGCAGGCGCATGTGCAGCCCGCGCGGAAGCCATAATTACCATCGTTAATGATAACGCAGTATCGACACAAAATCAAGCCTTATAGGGGCATAAGTTTTGGAATATATAGAATAAATGCGTAATTGGGCGAATAAGCACAAAGCCCCTTCCGCAGGGGGCGGAGGGGGCTTTGCTTAGAGAGAATATGGATTAAAAGTCAACCTCGGTATCATAGTAGCAGCACTTGAGCAGCTTTTCCATTTCCTCCTGGGTGGGAATACGGGGATTGGAGCCGGTGCAAGCGTCGCCAATGGCGTTCTTGGCTATCTCAGGCAGCCTCTCGAGAAATACGTTCTCGGGGACGAAGCCATGTTCGGTGGGATAGCTGTCCGCGCCGTAGTTCTTTATGCAGTGCGGGATATTGAGCGCATCGTTCATGCCACGCAGGTACTTGATGAGCAGGGCGACCTTTTCATCGTCGTTGCTGCCGCCAAGGCCCATATAATCCGCTATTACGCCGTAACGCTTCTTAGCTTCTTCATTCTTGGCATTGAAGGCGATGACCTTGGGCAGGTACATTGCGTTGGCCGCGCCATGGATGATGTGCGCACCGTAATCGGCAAAGGCAGCGCCGGTCTTATGCGCCATGGAGTGGACTATGCCGAGCAGGGCGTTGGAGAAGGCCATACCGGCAAGGCACTGGGCATTATGCATGGTGTCGCGCTTGGCCATATCACCATTGTAGGAATCTACCAGATCGTTTTCAATCATCTTTATGGCGAATATTGCCAGAGGATCGGTATAATCGCAGTGCGCGGTGGAAACATAGGCTTCGATAGCGTGGGTCATGGCGTCCATACCGGTGTGGGCAACCAGCTTCTTGGGCATGGTCTCGGCCAGATCGGGGTCAACTATTGCCACGTCAGGGGTGATCTCGAAGTCCGCTATGGGGTACTTGATGCCCTTGGAGTAATCGGTAATGATGGAGAACGCGGTTACCTCGGTAGCGGTGCCGGAGGTGGAGGAAATGGCGCAGAAGTGAGCCTTTTTACGCAGTTTGGGCAGGCCGAACACCTTGCACATATCCTCGAAGGTTACCTCGGGGTATTCATACTTTATCCACATGGCCTTGGCCGCATCTATCGGCGAGCCGCCGCCCATTGCAATTATCCAATCAGACAGGAACTTGAGCATGGCATCGGCACCTCGCATACCGGTCTCAACGGAGAGATCAAGCTCTATCAAAAAGTTCAACATCCATGCCGGCTTCCTTCAGTTAAGAAACAGCTCTGTCGAGGAATCAGAATTTCTTCATGCTGCCTCCGCCATCGCAAATCATTGCGCGCTTGCCTTCAAATGTTTTCAGCGCCTCAAGGGATCCTTTTCCGTGGTAAAGATCACGGGGTAGAGTAAAACGTGCCATAGTCAAAATCCTTTCCTGACTTGTTTCAGTCATGTTTGATGATGTTATTATAATACACTTATATCGATAAAGGAAATACGATATGCCGATAACGATATAACAATATCGATATAGTTAAAATAATTAAAGCTTAGCAGCACACGGCACACGTATGTTTGCGTGGCGGCGCTGTGCTTGGCCGTGATAATTGGCTTTACGGCGCTGCATCTTTGGGTGTAGGGGTACTTTTACATAATGGGGAAGGATACTGCGCCGGGCGGCGAATGGAGCATAACGCTGTACAGCCGCGCCATGGGAACGGGAAGCAGCAATCTGCCGTGGGTTCGCGGCGGATATTCATACATTGTGCGCAATGCGGATAAAAGCAGGGGCGAATATCGAGTGACATACCCGAAGAGCGAATACATGGGGCATTGGTGGTCGCCGGACGGGGAAAGAATGGTAATGGAAAACCGCGAAGGCGGCACAATATGGATATTGATGACCACATGGGGGAAAGGCGGCACGCATATTATGAATGGTGAGTTCCCGTATGCCGATACCGAATACAGGTTCCTGCAATGGAGCAAGGACGGCAGAATGCTGCTTATATATTATTGCATGGAGGACGAAACGGAAGGCTACTTCTGGTACGATGTTGAAAAGTGGGATACGGTTGCCGAGGTTGAGATGAAGTGAAAGAAAAGCCGGATATATCACGTGGTATATCCGGCACTATATTATTAAATGTAGTCAGAAATATATGGCATTTCATGCAGCAACGCATCGTCAAGCATAAGTATTGTCTGCTCATTTGCGGTTATACGCCCCAGCTTATATAGCTTAGCGGCCGTTTTATAACCAAGCAGCAGCGTTGTAAGCGTTGCTATGGACAGCGTTACCTTATGCGAAGGTTCGGATTCAAGCAGAGTGCATTCGCCGTTATTGAAGCATACTGATATGGTGCGGTTATTCCACGGCAAAAAGCTATCGGCTATTTCGAACGCTATGCGAATATCATTGGCGGACGGCGAGCAATGATACTTTGTAAAAAACTGTTCCACGTCCACTATGCGTCCCATTATATAGGGGCGAATGGTTTCGCAAATATCGCCATCGTCAAGTTCGAACGCTATCAAATCACTGAAATAGGAACTTCCCGTTACTTCATCTATCATTGAATCATGCGCCCTGATATATTCCCACAGGCCCTCCTGAGCCTCTCTGTTGAGATATATCATCTCCTTTATGTGCATAACATCGTCTTTAATAAGATAGACCATATATCCGCACGGCTTGCCGTTTACATCATAATATATTGCTACCATGGTATCGTCCGCATCCCAGCGCCAGTATTCTTCCCACGCAAGGGCGTTGCGGAACAGGCAGCCGTGCGTTAAGGCTGCAAATTTAGCATGCAGATTGCGAAAATCCTCGTTTTCCCAATCAACGCGCCGCACTATGCCGGGCGCGGAAGCTTTCGCAGGAAGCTGCCTATCCTTTACTGTGTATGTTATTTTGTTTGAAACTATTTCCCAGCCCATTTTTCGGTATAGCGGGATGGAATACGGGAACAGGAGCGCCAAGGACTGCTGCCTTTGGCGCATATGGTGAAGGCTTTTCAGCATAAGCTGCTTCATTATGCCCCGTCCCGTATATTCGGGATATGTGCAAACGCTGGTGACGAAACCGATGGGGTACACGGCACCATATATATTCATCTTCAGCGGATAAACCGCTATTTGCGACACAAGGTTATCATGGTCAAAGCAGCCTATAACATCGGCGCGTTCCAATATAGGAAATTTGGATTGCTTTATTTCTTCATCCTGCCACCCGCATTGGTATAAATCCTGCTCGGTTATCTGAAAAGCGTAACGCAAAAGAGCATTATACTGCTCCACATCATCGGTGGTCAGATAACGTATTTCATATTCCGTATTTAATGGCATAAATATCCTTTCCTTTTCTACGATATTATAATTTTACCATACAATTATGAATAAGTAAACGTAGGCAGAACGCGCTTAGGCACGGAAGATATGATATAACGCAAAAGGGCGGGGGAGAAGCCCGCCCTTTGTGTGTAACGTTTGGCTGATTATTTATTTTCCGAAGCCAGGGGAAGTATCGTTTCCCTGAAGAAACTGCCCGCTGCTTCGGGGGATACGCCATATTCCGTATCGTTAACCGTTACGGAAACGCCATTTTGACAGCAGCCGGTGCAGAACCGTCCGGCAAGATTTATCTTGTCGTGCAGATTGTATTCCTCGATGAGCTGCTTAAAGCTCATCATAACGTTATAGGAGCCGTGCAGATGGCAGGACGTGCCTATGCAGACCTTTACCTCTACCATTTACTCATCCTCCTTATGATTGTAATGCACATGCAGCAGCTCGTGCACGCGGCCCTTGAGTACGCCGTCGTACAGGCTTATCATCAGCGGGTTCTCCTCGCTGCGCTTGATGCTGAGCATCTTGTCCGCGCTGTAAAGCGCCTTGCCGCGCACTTCCTTGGTTGCATTGGTGCCGAAGGGTTGTCCGCCGCCGGCTACGCAGCCGCCGGGGCAGGCCATGACCTCTATGAAGTCGTAATGCTCGCCGTTCTTGAGCGCCTGAATTACGCTTTCCGCGTTCTTAAGGCCGCTCACTATGGCAATGCGAACTTCCTTATCGCCGTAAGGAATGGTGGTTTCCTTACCGCCCTTCATGCCGCGCACGTCGTTGAAGGCAATGGACATGAGCGCCTTATTGCTCTTGTCGGTGGAAAGGCGGCGGAGAACGGCCTCGGTAACGCCGCCGGAAGCGCCGAATATGACGCCCGCGCCGGTGCAGGTGCTGAACACGGAATCGACCGCTTCGGGCTCCAGCTCTTCAAATACTATGCCGGCCTTGTGTATCATCTGTATAAGTTCCTGCGTGGTGATGACGTAATCGGTTTCGGGTACGCCATCGTGCATGAACTCCTCGCGTGCGCACTCGAACTTCTTCGCCGTGCAGGGCATGACGGCTACGCATACCACGCGCCTTGATGACGTGGCATACTTGGCCTTTATGACGGAGGAGAACATCTGCATGGGTGATTTGCAGGTGGAGATGTTCTTCATCAGCTCCGGATGGTTCTTTTCGCAATACTGTATCCATGCCGGGCAGCAGCTTGTGATAAGGGGCAGATTCTCGCCCGCCTCTATGCGCTGAAGGAATTCGTTGGATTCTTCAAGCACGGTAAGATCGGCTCCGGTGGCGGTATCGTACACCTCGTCGAAGCCGAGGCGGCGCAGCGCGGCGGTGATGCGGCCCATGGAGTTTTCGTTTTCGGGTAGGCCGAATTCTTTAGCCATGGCGACGCGCACCGCGGGAGCGACCTGAGCCACAACCTTGGTGTTCTTGTCGTTAAGCTCGGGCCATACGCGGCCGGTATCCTTGCGGATGACTATTGCGCCGGTGGGGCAAACGGCGGCGCACTGGCCGCAGCCCACGCAGGGGGATTTGGCAATGGGTTCGTTGAACGCGGGACCTATGACCATTTTGGAACCGCGGTGCACGAAGTCTATCGCGCCAACGTTCTGGATTTCGTTGCACATGCGCACGCAGTCGCCGCACAGTATGCACTTGTGAGCGTCGCGAATTATGCTCAGGCTTGAAGTGTCAAGCTCGGGTTCGGGCTTGAGATTCTTGAAGCGTATGCTTTCCAGCCCGAACAGGGAGGCAAGCTCCTGCAGGCGGCATTTGCCATTCTTCTGGCAGGTGGTGCAGTCGCGGCAATGGTTGGCCAACAGCAGCTCCAGTATCATCTTGCGGTGCTTATGCAGCCTTTCGGTGTTGGTATATATCTCCATGCCGGCCTTGGGCACGGTGGAGCAGGCGGCTTCCATGCCGCCGTGGCTGTTTTCTACCATGCACATGCGGCATGCGCCGTATACGGAAAGCTCGCTGTGGTAGCAGAAGGTGGGCAGCTCTATGCCTGCCTTGCGTATAACCTCCAGCAGGTATTTTTCGCCGTTTATCTCAACGGGATTGCCGTCTATGAGCATGTATTCTTTGTTTTCCATTTTGCTCAGTCCTCCTTAATGGCGTGGAATGCGCAGGTGGATACGCACGCGCCGCACTTTATGCACTTCTTCTCGTCAATGACGAAGGGGGATTTAATCTGGCCGGATATGGCGCCCACGGGGCAGCCCTTGGCGCAGCGGGAGCAGCCGCGGCAAAGCTCCGGATCGATATGTATGCGCTTGAGCCTGGGGCATGCGCCTGCCGGGCAGCGTTTATCGTAAATGTGCGCCTCGTACTCATCGCGGAAATACTTTATGGTGCTCATTACGGGGCTGGGTGCGGTTTTCCCCAGTCCGCACAGCGCGGCTGCGGAAATGGTGTCCGCCAGATCCTCCAGCAGTTCTATGTCGCCGTCCTGACCTTTGCCGGCAACTATG
>ENA-ORLH01000066-ORLH01000066.1-human-gut-metagenome-genome-assembly--contig:-NODE-66-length-19524-cov-9.0095_pt1 | contig 19524 bp, 18 predicted proteins | sample MGYA00243069_ERZ508828 | MGnify/ENA primary metagenome ERZ508828 (study PRJEB26277, sample SAMN04329793) | human gut metagenome | biome: human-associated habitat | host: Homo sapiens | place: USA... | reverse complement strand
AGGGGGTGTCGGCTTCGGTGTAGTTGATGACAGCGTTGCCCTGATTGTTGGGGCAGGCCAGCGTTTCGGTTTCAAAGCGAACGCTGCGGTACTGCTAGGTGCCCAGGGAGTAATCAAAATAAGCGTCAATGGGGCCGGTGTAGATCACACGGTCAGCCAGAGCATCCAGTTCAGCCTTGTTAGCCAGGTAGTTCACACCCAGGCGAACTTCCACACCCTGCAGCATGTTGGCCACCATCTGGGTGTAGCCGCCGTTGGGAATCCCCTGATACAGCGCATTGAAGTAGTTGTTATCAAAAATCAGGCGCACCGGCAGGCGCTTGATGATGAACGCCGGCAGCTCAGTGCAGGGGCGGCCCCACTGCTTTTCGGTATAGTGCTTGACCAGCTTTTCGTTTATATGTTTTCTGTTAAGGTTGATGTCGCGCTTCTGATGGTTTTTTGTGTAGGTTGTATAGTGGTGTGGGCGGTGGTACTCTATGTTTGGCTCGGCCTCGGCGGGGGTCACAACGCCCCACATCTTGTTGAAGGTGTTCATGTTGAACGGCAGGTTGTACAGTTCGCCCTTATAGTTTGCCACCGGAGAGTTGGTATAGCGGTTGAACACAGCGAACTGGTTCACATAGTCCCACACTTCTTTATTGTTGGTATGGAAGATATGTGCGCCATAGCGGTGGACATTGATGCCCTCAACATTTTCGGTGTAGATATTGCCGGCAATGTGGTCGCGCTTATCGATCACCAGGCAGCTTTTGCCTGCCTTGGTAGCCTGCTGTGCAAACACTGCGCCAAACAGACCAGCGCCGACGATCAGGTAATCATACTGTTTCATGGGGAACCTCCTTGTTATTTGGCAGAATGGCTGAACGGATCAGCGGAACGGTTTTTCCACTGCTGCACCTGCTGCAGGTGGAATTCAAAATCGCGGTCATCCTTTGTCAGCTGGCTGGAAAGGATCACGCCGGAAATAAACAGCAAAAGCGCCGCCACCAGTACGCAGGCACACACGATCAGCGTAGGGAAGCGCGGCACAAGGCCGGTGGCAAAATATTCGCCCAGAACAGGGGCCAAAAAGCACAGGCTGATCATGCCAAGCACCGCAGCCAGGGTGCTGAAAAAGCCGAACGGGCGGTAGTTTTTATACAGCCGTGCAATGGTGCGCAGCACGCGGAAGCCGTCCGAATAGGTATTCAGCTTACTTTCGCTGCCTGCGGGGCGGTCACGATAGTCAATGATCACATTCTCCACCTGCATGTTGCGGTGCAGGGCGTGGATGGTCATTTCGGTCTCGATTTCAAAGCCGCGGCTCAGCACCGGGTAGGTTTTGACAAACTGGTAGCTGAACGCACGGTAGCCCGTCATGATATCCTTGATTTGGCCGCCGAAGAGGTTGTTGGTAAAAAACCGCACCAGGTCGTTGCCAAAATTGTGGAACGGGCGTTTGTTCTGGGTGTAATAGGTGGAGGAAAGCCGATCCCCCACCACCATATCAGCCTGGTGTTCGGTGACGGCTTTGACCATTTCCGGGGCCGCTTCCGCCGGGTAGGTATCGTCGCCGTCCACCATGATATAGGCTTCGGCGTCAATTTCGCGGAACATGCGGCGGATGACGTTGCCTTTGCCCTGCTGGTATTCGTGGCGCACCACGGCACCGGCTGTGCGGGCCAGGTCTGCCGTGCCATCGGTAGAGTTGTTATCGTACACATAGATCGTAGCTTCCGGCAGAACGCGGCGGAAATCCATCACAACCTTTTGTACTGTCTGAGATTCGTTATAACAGGGGATAAGAACTGCTATTTTATCCAATGATATTCACTTCCCTTTTGCGGGTAGATTTTTGTGTTTCAGGTGCGTGATTTTGGGGTATGCAGCGGGCGCACAATGTGCGCCCCTACGGGGTGGGTTATACAGCTTGATGCACGTAACATCTGTGCACAGCGTAGGCGCACCGCATGTCCCCCTGCGTAAGAGGTATTTTCCTATCCTGCAGGGTTCGGCAGCCCCACCCTGCCGAACCGTTATGTGCTTCTATTTTTCGGGGGCTGTCCCAACTGCTCTTACGCTTCCGCGCACTTTTTGATCTCGTCCAGCCAGAACCGTGCGGTTTTCTCCCAGCTGTACTTGGCCAGCACTTTGTCCGGCGGGGCCGCAGGCTTGGCAAACAGCGCATCAAGATCCACATCATAGTCATAGGGGTCAAAGTAGCGGGCGGTATCGCCATACAGCTCCGGCAGGCAGCTGGCACGGGCCAGGGCGATGGGTGCCCCCAGGCTGAGCGCTTCCAGCGGCGGAATGCCGAACCCTTCAAACACAGCGGGGTGCAAAAAGCCTTTGCAATTCTGCATCAGCGCGTAGCTCTCGCCGTCTTTCACATAGCCTGTTTAAAAGATATTGCTGGTGTTTTGGGCAGCATCTGCTTCGGCGCTGCCAAAGGCAGCAAGGTCCTTGCCGCCGGCCACAACAAAGGTTTTATCCGGGTTGCGGGCGGCAACCTCGCGCACCCACTTAAAGTTTTTGTGCCCGGCCAGGCTTCCCAGTGCGTAATAGTATTCTTTTTTCTTCACGCTAGGCAGCTTGTCAAACACCGTCATATCCGGCTGGACGTTCTGCAGATGCTCCCAGCCGTTATAGGTCACACCGATCTTATCCAGTGGGATGCCCAACCGCTCGCTGATCAGGTGGCGCTGGTTATCACTGACGGTGAACACCCGCCGGGCAAACCATTTGGTGGAAAGGCAGTGGAACCAGAACTTGAAGCGGAAAAACGCACGGTCGGTTTTCATTACCAGGGGGCGGATATCATGCAGCACCACCACGCTGCGGCGGGTCATGAGCATATCGCTGGCAAGGCCAACGTAAAAGGCGTGGTGTTTGCGCAGGTAACGCGGCAGCACCACCAGATTGTAACTATACTTAATGGCCTTGAGCGGAACAATTTTGATGTTTTTCAGTTCGGGCAGGTGCAGCGGGCGGCCATCGTCCCGGTAGCACAGCCGCACATCCAGGCCGGTGCTCTCCAGCAGGGGGTCCAGCCGGGTCACAACTTCATACACAAAGCGCGGAATGCCCGTGATGGGGTCACACAGCACTGTGCCATTGATCACAATGGGGTTCACTCTTCGGCCTCCTTGGCGGTTTCGTGGTGAGAGCAGGCTTCCAGCTCACGCTGCCAGTCCGCATAGCGGCGGGTGCAGTAATCCCGCAGCTCGTCCTCAAAGCGCTGCTCACTGAAGCTGCGGCTGTGTTCCCGGATCTGCTGTGGGGGATAAGCCACGCCTTCGGTCTCAAACTTCTGGATGCAGGCTTCCAGGCTTTCGGGTGTCTGCTCGTCAAACAGCAGGCCGGTTTTGCCGTCCAGCACAGTCTCACAGGCACCGCCGCGGCCAAAGGCCAGCACCGGGGTGCCTGCGCTCTGGGCTTCCACAGGGGTAATGCCAAAATCCTCCTCGCCGGGGAACAGGAACGCCTTGGCGCGCAGATAATAGCCGCGCACCTCTTCGTCGCTCAGGCCGCCGCCCAAAAAGCGGACGGTCGGGCCAGCCATGGCGCGCAGCTTGTCGCCCTCGCCGCCGCCGCCGATCACGATCAGCGGCTTGTTCAGCTTGGTGCAGGCTGCCACAGCCAGGTCAATCCGCTTGTACCAGGTAAAGCGGCCCACCACAAGGTAAAAATCCTCTTTGGGCACAAAGGGTTCTTCGTTGATATGCACGCAGGGGTAGATCACATCACTGTCGCGCCGGTAATATTTTTTGATGCGCTTGGCAATATAATGCGAGTTGGCGATAAAATAGTCCACCCGGTCCGCGGCGCACTTATCCCACTGGCGCAGCTTGAGCATCTGGCCGGGCATGACCGCCCGCACCAGCGCGTTGGCATTGTTGCGGTAGGTATAATAAAAATCCCAGACATAGCGGGTGGGCGTATGGCAGTAGCAGATATGCACGGCGTCCGGCCGGGTGATCACGCCCTTACTGCAGGAAGAGCAGGACGAAATGACCATATCGTATTCCGAAAGATCCAGTGCTTCAAACGCGCGGGGCATCCACGGCAGCATGGCACGGTACAGCTTGGTGGCAAAAGGCAGCTTTTGGAGATAGGTGGTGCGGATATCATAATCCTTGAACCACGCAGGCATGTTGTTTTCGTCATAGACGAGGGTATAGATGGGTGCATCAGGGAAAACATGGTGCATACAGTCCACCACGCGGTCTGCACCGGCGTATGCCACCAGCCAGTCATGCACAATGGCTACCTTCGGCTTGCCGTTTTTCATCCTCAGCCCTCCTTTGGTTGGTTACTGGATCTTTTCATCGTTGACCATTTTGCCGCCAAACACGGTGCGGAACAAAATTTTGATATCCAGTGCAACGGTCCAGTTTTCGATGTACCAGATATCATAACGGATACGCTCCGCAATATCAGTGTCACCGCGCAGGCCGTTGATCTGCGCCCAGCCGGTCAGGCCGGGGCGCACCTGCTGGCGCACCAGGTAACGGGGAATTTCTTCCTTAAAATGCTCTACATGGAACGGGATCTCTGGCCGCGGGCCAACCAGGCTCATATCCCCTTTTAATACATTGAAAAACTGCGGCAGTTCATCCAGGCTGAATTTGCGGATAATGCTGCCGAACCGCGTTTTGCGCGGGTCGCTGTTGGTGCTCCAGGCCGAATCCTCGGCGGCGTTCACCCGCATGGAGCGGAACTTATACATCATAAAGGGGCGTTTGTTCAGCCCCACGCGCTCCTGCTTAAAGATGATCGGCCCAGGGCTGGACAGCTTGACGCCGATGGCTACCCCCAGCATGATGGGGCTGGTGAGCACGATCAGCACCAGGCTGCCCACCACATCCATGGCGCGCTTGATAAAGGCGTTCAGGATATTATCAAACGGCGTCTGCCGGATGTTGATGAGCTTACAATCGCCCAGCACATCAATGGTGGGGCGGGCGGGCAGGTAATCGTTATAAAACGGCACCATGGTAATGCGGGTGCCGTGCTTATCGCAGGCGGCAAAGGCGCGGGTCAGCATGTGCATCTCGGCGGCATCCAGGGCCACCACCACCTCGTCAATGCCGGGTTCATCCAGCGTGACTTCCATTTTGTCATATCCGCCCAGGTAGCGCACATCCAGGTCCGGGTTGGCATAAGGCGCCAGGTAGCCATCCACATGAAAGCCATAATACGGGTTATGTTCGAGTGCCAGCAGGTACTCGGCAGCCATATCGCCGCCGCCGACCAGTAAGATATGGCGCAGGTCCTCCCCTTTCCGGTTGCGGGCACGGTCATACCAGCGCTTGATCATCCGCTTGAAGATCAAAAAGCCGGTGCTGAACTCGTACAGCAGCAGCATGACCCCGCGGGAGAAGTTTTGCAGGCGGAAAACGAAGAGCAGCGCCATAAAGCCCACCACGCCCAGCGCGTTGCCGAACGCAATGGTGGTGCTGCGCTGCCACAGCCCCCGCAGGCGGGAGGGGTTATACAGCCCGCGGCTCCAATAGAGCAGCACCATCACCACGGCGTAGCCCGCCCACCCCAGGGCAACCATAGGGCTGCGGGCAATATCCAGTGCCGGGCCGGCGCCGCCCTCCTCAAAAAAAGGCAGCCAGTTAAAGCGCAGGAAATTGGCCAGCAGGTATGCGGCAATCAGCAGCACAATATCAATCACACTGCTGATCAAGCCCCTGATACGCTGATTTTCACTGAGCAATCCTGCTGCCCCCTCTCTGTACGCCATATTTCAATCGTTTTAGTATATCATAAAATCCATCCGGTTTCAACCAACGGCGGTTTTGCTGCGGCGCTGAAGCAGATTTTACAACTTTCCACTCCCGCTGCCGGACCTGCAGTTTTTTCCGCGTTACTCGAAGAAGTACTCCCAATCCTGATACGTCGCATTCACTTCAACTGCGTTTATCTGCGGGTACACGGTGCCGCTGCCGGATTTTGCCGTCAGCAGAATTTGCCCCACACCGTTGGAAATGGTGATAGGCACCTCGTAACTGTCGCGGTCGGTGGGCAGGTAGAAATCGCCCTGGTTGGTGTCGCGTTCCGCGGCGGCGCAGAGTTCGTTTTCCGTCACACAGGTCACATGCAGGAACTGCCGGTCAAACGGGTGGTCCATGCTGTCAGAGCTGACCAGCCCATAGTGCAGCGTTACATCCGCCACACCGCAAAAATCCGCGTCCGCCGCCGTTACGGTCACCAGCACAGTGCCATCTCCCTGCAGGGTGGCAGCAGTCGTGGTTTCCACGTTCAGATTGTTATCGGTTCCGGTGCGCTCCCAGAAAAGGTGCATGCCGCCGGACTGGAAGGTGTTTGCCACCGGCTGCCAGTAACGGTACAGCTCCCGGTAGAACCACCAGTTGGCGTTGCGGCTCCACCGCTCCGGCGGGGCCACCTTGGGGCTGGGGGTCACGACAATGTCAAAATCCCCCTGCTGGAAGGTTTGCAGGTACGCCAGGCGTTGGCGATCCCCCAGGGCATGGATGATGTAATCCGTGCCGGTAGGCTGCAGCTGGCCAGTCATGGCTTCCAGCGCACTGGAATAGGTGCCAAACAGCCGCTTGCCCGCCGTCAGTTCCTTTTCAGTTGCCAGCTTTTCGGCCTGGTCACCGATCCAGCCGCCCAGCTCCGGCACAAAGGTATAGCCCTCGTGCCCGCCAATGCGGGTCTGCACCTGCCCGGCCATGCCAACGGCCAGCACAGCGGCCCCCAGCACCGCACAGCCTGCGGGCACAATGCGCGCTGCAACCTGCGGAAAGCTTACCTTTTGGCAAACAAGCAGCACCGCTTTGATGATACACGCCGGGGCCAGTACGGCAGCCAGTGCCGCCGCGCCGCCCGTGGGCCCATTGTTGGAGGCACTGACCATGCCGTACAGCAGGTTCCACAGCACCATGCCCAGTGTCAGGGCAAAGCCCCCGGCCGCCAACACAGCAGAGCGTTTGCTGCGGCAGACAAAAATACCGATGCCAAACGCCAGTGCCGCCGCAAGGCAGAACACTGCCGCGCCCGGCCAGTGCAGGTCTGCCACGCCGCACACCCGGTCGCTGAGGGTATTGCCGTAATACCAAGTCTGGTAAGCGCTGGTTCCGCGGGTCTGGCGCAGCCAGGCCAGCGGGTGCCCCCAGCTGATGAGCAGCACCGAAACGCCAAGCCCCACCACACTGGTAACGATGTAGCGCAGTGTCTGCACCACAATTTTACCGATGGAACTGCGATACAGCCGGATGAGATACAGCCCATACCCCAGCGCAATGGAAATATAGGCAGCGCCGCCCATATCATTGCTCCAAGGCACAAAAAAGCCTGCGGCAAAGGGCACCAGCACCGCCGGGGCCAACAGCCGCCTGCTTGTATCCTGCTGCCAGAAATGCAGTCCCAGCAGGATGACCAGTACCGCCAGTGTTAAAGCGGCGGAGCGCATCATGCGGGCGCTGTTGCCGTTGGCGGCGGCATAGCTCAGCAGGGTGTTCACCTGACCGGCAAACGGCAGGTTTGCCCCCTGCACATAGGCAAAAAACACGCTGCACAGCGCCAGCGCTGCCGCGCGGGCCGCACGGGCAGTGCCGATGACCACCAGGCAGACCGCCAGCACCAGCAGCTCAAAATAGAACCAGGTGCAAAAGTTTGTGGCGAACATGCTGCGGCCAAAGCTGTTGCCCAGCACCAGCAGCAAACCGCCCACGCTGTACAGCTCGCCCGCACCAAGGTAGACGGTAAAATCACGATAAGGTACCTGCCCGGCCAGCAGGTGGCGCACCGGGTTATAATTCTGGAAGTCGCCGTTCATGATCTCGTACCCGATCTCATAATTGGCGGCAAGACCGCGCACTGCGGCAAGCCCGGCCAGCACCAGCAGCAAAAACAGCCACGGTGCTGCGCGTTTGAGCTTTTGTTTTGCTGTCTGCATCAGCGGTAAAGGCCCTCCAGCTCATCCAGCTTTTTCTTCATTTCTGCACGCACGCTGGGTGGGTCCAGAATTTCGATCCCTGTGCCAAAGCCGGCCACCCAGCCGTAAAACCGGGGGCTGACCTGCACATTTACCACCACATTAAAGTGGTCGCCATCCGGGTTGCGCACCAGGGTAACCCCCGTGCCAAACCGGTCGATCATCGCCCCGGCCAGGCGGTTTTCGCACCGCATGGTCACTTTGCGCACCGGGCCGTTGAACATATCAAACATCTGCTGCATATACTGGTTTACGTCAAATTCGGCGTATTCCTCAGCACCTTCACGTTCGGTATCCGGCAGCAGCTCCACCTTGCGCATTTTATCCACGCGGTAGTGCTTCAGACGGCCTTCGGTATAGGCGATCATATAATAGTTTCCGTTTTCCCACACCATCACCCAGGGGCTGACGGTGTACAGCTGGCCTTCATGACGGGGCACCATCTGCTTTTGCAGGTCCCAGTCACAGTATTTGAACCGCACCTGGTTGCCCGCGGTGATGGCGCTGTGCAGGGTATCCACGCTGTAAAGGATCTTTTCCTCCTGGCTTTTCACCCGGCCGGAAACCAGCACCTTGCGGTCCAGCTCCTCCTGGCGGTAGCGGGAGGTGAACCGTCCCAGCTTTTCGATCAGCACCTTGCTTTTGCGCGCGGTGATGAACTTGCTGGCATACACAGCGTCCACCAGCAGTTTCAGCTCCGCCAGTTCAAACGGGGTATCCACCATATAATACCCGCCCCCGCGGCCGCGCTGCTGCACGATCTCAAAGGGGGTATCCGGCATTTCGTTCAGGGTCTGGATATCGTCATACACGCTTTTGCGCTCTGCCACAATGCCGCGCTCTTTCAGCAGTTCTACCATGCGTGGCACACTGATGGGGTGCTTTTCGTCGGTTTCCCGCACAAAAATTTCCAACAACGTAAGCAGCTTTAATTTCTGTCCTTCTTTACGGGGCATAAAGGCCGCCTCCCTTCCGGCAAAACAGACCGGCTTCCCGGTTATTTTTTATCAAATGCCTTGCGGCGCTCGGTGGAAAGGCGGAACATTTTTTCCAGCCCTTCGCGGTCGTCATCCACCAGTTTCTGGCGCATGGTGGCAAGTGCATCACTGAACATATCGATCTCACTAATCAGGTTATCCTTGTTCCACAAGAACAGCTCCGCCCACATTTTATCGTTGATGCGCGCAATGCGGGTCAGGTCGCGGAAAGAGTCCCCGGTATACTTGGCAAGCTCGGTGTTATCGCTGGCGCACATCAGGCTGACGGCAATGGCATGGCACAGCTGGCTGACATAGCCGATCATGTGGTCATGCTCTGCCGGGCTGAGCACGCTAATGCGGGCAAACCCCAGTGTGCGGGCCAGGGTACGGCACCATTCAATGGCTTCCGGGGTGTTTTTTTCGGTGGGGGTAATGATAAAGTTTGCCGGGGCAAAGTTTACCTCGGCACTGTGGGCCACGCCGCTGGTCTCACGGCCGGCCATGGGGTGGCTGGCAATGAACTCCACGCCCTCCGGCAGCATCTGCTGCACCGGCTCCACCACGCCGCGCTTTACGCCGGAAACATCGGTTACCAGCGTGCCGGGGCGGACCAGGTGGCCGTACTGCTTGACCCATTCCAGCAGCACAGTGGGGTACAGGCCAAAGATGATGTAATCCGCGTTCTGCACCAGGTCGTCAAAGTTTTCGTTGCGGCCCTCGCAGATATAGGCGTGTTCCAGCGCATAATCCAGCGTGCTCTGGCTGTGGGTAATGCCGGTCACGCGGTAGCCTTTCTGGCTGAGCACCTGGGCATATTTGCCGCCCAGCAGGCCCAGGCCCACAATTAAAAACGTTTTGTTTTTATCCATCCCGTCCATTTTGCTTTCACCCCTGATTTGTTACATGGGCCCCCAGGCCCTTGATGACCTCAAAGAAATCCGGCCAGCTTTTATTGACCGCGTTGGCCCCCTCGATGACCGCCGGCTGGCCTGCGGCCAGGGCAGCAACGGCCATTGCCATTACAATGCGGTGGTCGTTATGGCCGTTCAGCGGCGCCGTGGGCTTGTGCAGGGCGCAGCCCTCAATTGTCAGGGTATCGCCGTCCGCTTTTACCGTGCCGCCCATCTTGGCAAGCTCTTCCTGCATAGCGGCAATGCGGTCACACTCTTTAATGCGCAGCCGCCCGGCGTTGCGGATGATGGTGGTGCCGCTGCAGAAGCACCCCAGGGCGATGAGCACCGGGCCAAGGTCTGGGCAATCGGCCAGGTCGATCTCCACCGCCTTCAGCAGGCTGCGATGGAAGGTCACATGGCTGCCGCTGCGCTCAAACTTTGCGCCGCACTGCTTTAAGATATCCAGGATCACCCGGTCTCCCTGGTGGGAACCGGAGGGCAGACCCGTTATCGTAATGCCGCCCACAGTACTGCCCAGCACGGCCAAAAACGCCGCCTGGCTGTAATCGCCTTCAACATCCATGTCTGCTGCCGCATAATGCTGCGGCGCTGCCACTTTGTAGGTGGCGGAGCCATCCTTGCGGGCGCGGACCGAAACTTTAACGCCAAATTTCTGCATCGCGTCTGTGGTCAGGTCCACATAGCTGCGGCTTTCAAAGGGAGCGCGCACCTCAATGGTGCTGGGGGCTTCCATCAACGGGGTGGCAAACAGCAGCCCGCTGATGAACTGGCTGGACACATTGCCCGGCAGCGTAAAGGTACCGGGGCACAGGCGGCCAAAAATCGTAATGCCCTGTTCGTTCTGTTCAAAACGCAGCCCCTGGCGCTCAAACAGCTGGGCATAAATTTCCTGCGGGCGCTGCATCAGGCGGCCTGCGCCGGTAAAGCGCACTTTTTGGGCCGTCAGGCTGAACAGCGGCAGGATAAACCGCAGTGTGCTGCCGCTTTCGTTGCAGAACACCGGGCGGGTAATGGTGGCAAAACCGTCCGCATTGCCGCGGCCGGTAATGGTCAGCTCATGCTCGCCCCGCTCCACCTTGGCCCCCAGCTGCTGGGCAGCCCCCAACGTGGCCAGAATATCCTGCGAAAATTCCACATTGCCAATGTGGCTGGTACCGGCGGCCAGGGCCGCGCACACCACAGCGCGGTGTGCCGCGCTTTTGCTGGGCGGCACGGCAGCGGTGCCGGCCAGGCGGCCCGGTTCAATGGCTGCAACGGTTGCTTCCACGGTGTTCCCCTCTTTCGTGCCGTTCAGGCATCAAATGTTGTTTCAAACGCCTGCACGGCGGTTTCTACTGTGTTTTCCAGGCGGCCGGTGTTATCCACCGCGGCATCGGACGCTGCGCGGTAAAGCGGCATCCGCTCGGCTTCCATCTTGCGCAGGGCGTCCAGCCCGGTGGAACGCGGCCGCCCGCCGGTTGCCAGCCGTTCGACCGGGCGCTGCACCCACAGCACAGGGCCGTTCTGGCGCAGGGCGCGGGCGTTGCCCGGTGTTTTGATCACCCCGCCGCCGCAGGAGATGACCTGCCGTGTCTGCTTGCTGATCTCCGCCACAGCCTGAGATTCGTACTTGCGGAACGATGCCTCGCCTTCACGCGCAAAGATATCCGGGATGGGCATTCCGGTGTTTTTCTCGATCACTTCATCCAGATCCACATAGGTTTTGCCCAGTGTTTTGGCCAGGGCACGCCCGATGGTGGACTTGCCGCAGCCCGGCATTCCGATGATGGCCACGTTGGAAAGATCTCGCTTGAGCTTGCGGTGGGTGTCAGCGATCACAGCTTCCGGCAGCTTTTGGCCGGTAAAGTGCTCCGCCGCGTACACTGCCTGCGCCACCAGCATCTCGAACCCACAGTAGGCGGGCACGCCAAGTTCCTCCGCACGGAGCAAAAGTTCGGTGCGGAACGGGTTATAAACGCAGTCCAGCACGGCTTCCAGCTTGGGAAAGGCATGCAGGTCCAGCAGGCAGCTGCCGTTGTTGGGGTACATGCCCGCCGGGGTGGTGTTGATAATGATATTGATTTCCGGGTGCTGCTGGGCTTCCTCATAGGTCAGGGCACCGTCCTTGCCGGTGCGGCTGGCGGTCAGCACCTGTTTGGCTCCGGCGTCCTGGCAGACAGCCGTGACGGTGTTGTGGGTGCCGCCGGTGCCCAGCACCAGCACCACAGCCCCGGCAAACTTCACGCCGTGGCAGCGGGCCAGGTAGGCAAAGCCGGTATAATCCGTATTATAGCCATACAGCTTGCCATCCCGGTTGACCACGGTGTTCACTGCGCCGATGGCCGCCGCACGTGGTTCCACCTCATCGCAATATGGGATGACCAGCTTTTTGTACGGGATGGTAACATTGATGGCTTTGAACGCCTTTGCCTGCATAAAGGCATGGGCTTCTTCCTCCGTGGGCAGCGGATGCAGCTCATAGGAATAGCCGCACACGGCCTCATGGATGATTTTGGAATAGCTGTGGCCCAGTTTGGCTCCGATCAGACCGTATTCCATGTTGCGCTTCCTTTCTGTTTGCTTCAGCTGTATTACTTTTGCCCCAGCGTACCGTAACGCACGGTCAGCAGGTCCAGCACGGCAAATGCTGCCAGGGTGTTCTGCACCACAGCAGCACGGGGCACAATGCAGGGGTCGTGCCGGCCCTTGATCTGCAGTTTTGCATCTGCCTTGGCGATATAATCCACGGTATCCTGTTCTTTATAAATGCTGGGGGTGGGCTTTACCGCCGTGCGGAACACAATGGGCATGCCGTTGGCAATGCCGCCGTTGATGCCGCCGTTTTTGTTGGTGGCCGTTACCACTTTGCCATCCCGCATGGTAAACGGGTCGTTTGCCTGGGAGCCGCGCAGGTCCGCAAAGGCAAAGCCCGCGCCAAACTCAATGCCTTTGACAGCGGGGATGGCAAACGCCAGGTGGGCGATCTCACTTTCCACACTGTCAAAGAACGGTTCGCCGATGCCCGCGGGCACCCCGGTGATGACAGTTTCCAGAATACCGCCCACGCTGTCGCCCTCGGCCCCGGCTGCGCGGATGGCTGCCTGCATGGGGGCTTCTTTTTCGGGGTCCAACAGGGCAAAATGGCCCGGCTGTGGTTCCGCCATAATCAAACCGGCAGAGCTGGAAAGCGGAGCATCCTCCACCCCGGCACAACGGGCAATGTGGGTATACACCTTAATACCGCGCTGTGCCAGAATGTGCTCACAGATCGAACCCGCAGCCACGCGGGCTGCGGTGATGCGGCCGGATATGTGGCCGCCGCCGCGGGCAGGCTGCCAGCCTTCATATTTGGCATATGCCGTGTATTCTGCGTGGCCGGGGCGCAGCAGATCCGCCGTTTTTGCATAATCTCCGCTGCGGGTGTTGGTGTTGCGGATCATCATGGTGATGGGGGTGCCGGTGGTATGGCCGTTGACCACACCGCTCAAAAACTCCACCACATCCGGCTCGGTGCGGGCGGTGGAAAGCCCATCTCCGCGGGCGCGGCGGCGGTCCATCCGCTCGGCGATGTACGCTTCATCCACCGGCACCCCCGCGGCCAGGCCGTCCAGCACAGCGCCGATGGCGGCACCGTGGCTTTCGCCAAAAATGGTCAGGCCCAATGCATTGCCAAAGGTATTTTTCATCGGCTCAGTCCTCGTTTTCCTTGATGCCAAGCAGGGCGGGCAGTTCGGTCATGGGAATCTTATCGGCGCGCCAGCAGCCCAGGCCGGGTACCTTGATGACGGTAATGGTGCTGCCCGCGCTCTTTTTGTCGTGCTGCATATAGCTCAGCACCTTATTTTTGTCCACACCCGTGCGGGTGGGCAGGCCCAAAGTGCGGTAGATGGCGCGGGTGCGGCGCACAAGGGATTTATCCTCGATCATAGGCAGCATGCCAAGCGCCACGCACTCGCCATGGAACAGGCCGTTGGTGCGGCGGCCGCGCACCCCCTTGACAGCCTCAATGCCATGGCCGATGGTATGGCCAAAGTTCAGGCAGGCGCGCTGGCCCTGCTCGTGCTCATCGTTTTCCACCACGTTCTTCTTCACGCGCAGGGAACGGTAGATGATGCGCTCAATGTTTTCTTCGGGGTGTTCACACTCAAACAGGGCAAACAGCTCCGGGTCAGCAATCAGACCCGCCTTGATGGCCTCCGCCAGGCCGTTGACAAAGTGGCGGTGGGGCAGCGTTGCCAGGGCATCAAAATCCACCAGCACCACCTTGGGCTGCCAGAAAGCGCCAACAATGTTTTTGGTTTCGCCCAGGTCAATGGCGGTTTTGCCGCCAATGGAGGAATCGATCTGGGAAAGGGTGGTGGTGGGGCAGTTGACAAAATCAATGCCGCGCATATAAGATGCCGCGCAGAACCCGCCCAAATCCCCCACAACGCCGCCACCGACGGCCACCAGCAGGTCCTTGCGGGTCATGTTGAACTCCAGCATGGCCTGCAGCACCTGGCCATACACTTTCAGGCTTTTGCTGGCTTCGCCCTGGGGCACAGTGTACACCATTCCATTGGGGCACTGGGCCAGCACGGTCTGGGCATACTGCTCCGGTACGCCGGAATCCGTCAGGATAAACACCTTGCGGTTGGCAACATTGGCAAACTGGTACAGGTTGGCCAGGCACCCGCTTTTCAGGATGATATCATAGCTGCGGCTGCCAAGCTGCATGGTCAATTTCATAACAATTCCTCCCGTGTTTTTCCGTCATTTACAGGTCAAATACACCCAGTATCCGCACCGTGCGGCACACGTTTTCCAGCTCATGCACCAGCTTGGCGCAATCGTCCGTTGCGGCATTGGCCGGGCAGACAAGCTGAACATAAAAATAATATTCAAACTGAACATGGGGCAGCGGACGGCTTTTGATGGTTTCCATGTTAAAGCCGCGCTCGCCGATGATCTGGATCACCCGCGCCAGCCGCCCCGGCTTATGGTCCACCGTAAACAGCATCGAAAGCCGCTGCCCCGGTGCGGCGGCGATTGGCTGCCGCTGGGCGCCCTCTTTTTCAATCACGATAAAGCGGGTGGTGTTGTCGCCGTCCTCGTTCACGCCCTCGGCCAAAATCTGCAGCCCGTACAGCTTGGCTGTTTCGGCGGAAGCGATAGCTGCCAGGGTTTGGTCGCCCTGTTCCGCCACATAGCGGGCGGCATCCGCTGTGTTGCCCCAGGCTTTGGTGGCAAAGTGGTGCAGTTTCAAGAATGGCCCACTCTGCGCCAGCGCCTGCTGGTGGCTGATGACCGTTTTGATCTCGCTCAGCTGCGCGCCCGGCAGCGCCAGCAGGTCCTGCCGGATGGGCAGGTCGCACATGCGGGCTACTTTCAGGCCGGGGTGGGCATACAGCAGGTCCAGCACAGCGGAAACATCGCCCGCGTTGGAATTTTCAAACGGCAGAACACCGCAGTAAGCATCGCCCCGCTCCACGGCTTCCACCACCTCGTTCCAGGTGGAGTACGCCTGTGCCTTGGCAAAGGGGAACAGCTGACGCAGCGCAATGTGGGACCACGCGCCCTCCACCCCCTGGTAGGCGGCAACATCCTGCCCAATCAGAACATGCTGGTACGCGCGGGAAACCGCCAGCGCTTTTTTCAAAAATTCGCGGTAATAGGGCTGAAGTTCCGGGTTCTGCACGCGGGCGGTATTCTTTTCCAGCACAAGGGCTTCGCGTGCCGGGTCAAACACCTGTTTGCCGGTGCGCGCCTTGTATTGTGCCACCTGGCCCACTGCCTGCATACGCTGTTCAAACAATGCGGCCATCTTTGCGTCGATCTCGTCAATCTGCGCACGGGCCTGCTGCAACTGATCCATAGACAGGTTCCTCACATTCCATGGTTATTCATATTTTACTATACTATAAAACGGTCTGTATCGCAATAGGGCACCATCAAAAAAAGCAAAAAAGCAGGGCCGAAGCCCTGCTTTTTGATTGAAAGAATAGTGAATAAAGAATAATGAATAATTTTGGTGGACCGCGGCGCGCAGCGCCGCTCAGAAAACATAAACTTCCTGCCATTCTTTTATGCGTGCCCGCAGCCTGATATCTCAATCCGTGCCGCAGGCACACCTTCATTTTTCTTTATTCTTTATTACTTTTTAATTTCTTTTCCTCTTCCCTCGCCTTCCGCACCAGATCCTCAAAGCTTGGCATGGGGGTAAAGATGCGGTGGTAGGGGTTTTCCGGCATGGGGGCCGGCTTTTTTACCGGGCGGTAGCGCATCACTGCTGCCCCACGGTGGAAACGGCACCCGCGGTCAAGATGTTCCACAGGGCATCATAGGTTTCGCTTTCCAGCGCGGTTTTGTCGGTATAATACGCGCGGCGGCCTATGTAGGTGTTTTTCATGATGTCCTGGTTTTCGCCCTGGAGGTCATCCACCATCGTCAGGCCGGTGTAGGTGCCCAAATCCAGACCGGTCAGAGCCGGGCAGTCCGTCCAGCGGTAAACCATCTTGGTCCAGTCCACGATCACATTATCATCTTCATCCACATTCTCCGTGTCGGGCATGGTGCCGTCCAGGTACTGCAAATCGCCGGTGGTTTCCGCAAACTGTTGCGCGTAATCGGTATCCTGCATGATAAAAATGTAAGGCCCATCCTCACTGGATAAATCCGCCGAAAGCCGGGTCACATCAGCCATCTGGGTGTATGCATCGGTGTTTTCGCTCTCGGAATCAAAATCCAGGTTATACTGCACCAGCTCCACTACCACCTTGCCGTCGCCATTGCGGTCATCACAGTAGGCGGCCAGCGTGTTTTCCAGGGCCGTTACCGTATCAGTCGGCAAGTTGCTACTGCCCGCATAGCCAACGCGGTAGTCCGGCCGCACCCGGGTAACAACATCGTGCACCATCCACACCACCAGCACCACGGCGATGACCGCAATGCCAACGTACAGCTTGTGGTAATACCACCAGTTGGCAGCTTTTTCCTGTTTGGTATATTCTTTTTTCGATTCGGGCGTTTCATACTGTTCAACGCTGTCTTTTGTGACCCATGCCATCTTAAAAACTCTCCTAATCTTTTTAACGTAAGTGGTATTATACCATAAATTTATGTTGGAATTGTAAAATTATTTTGACCATCCCGTGCCCGCTGCCTTGCATAACCCGCTAAAAAACGCTATGATAAACTTGTAATATTGTAAGCAGGGCTGCAAAAGCTGCGGCAGCGCACTGCCGCCCAGTCCGCTTACCCCCAATTAAAGACACAGAAAGGTCATTTTTGAATATGGCAATGGAAGACAAAAATCCCCCCGTGCAGCCCAATGCTGTGGAGGCGACCGAAACCCGCGGACGCAAAGTTGGCGCGGCCCGCTTTTTTGAGCTGCTGGGGCGCGATTTGTGGCCGTTTTATAAAGCCAGTATTTTGTGCGTGCTGGGCTTCGCCCCCGGCTATGCCGCTGTTTTGTTCAGCACTATGGCCGCCAGCCTGCCGCTGTGCCTGCTGTCCGGCGCTGTAGGCGGGCTGATTGCCGCACCTGTTTTTTGCGGCATGCTGGATACCATCCTGCGCGCTCTGCGCGATGAACCCGGCTACTGGTGGCACACCTACCGCATGGCCTGGAAGCAGAACTGGCGCGAAAGTCTGCTGCCCGGTGCCGGGGCGGGGTTTTGCCTTGGGCTGTGGGCCTTTTTGCTGTACGCCCTGCCTGATCTGGAAAACGTGCCTATCTCGGTATGGATCTGCATGGTGCTTGGCATCTTCTTTTTGCTGGTGTTCTGCCTGTATCTGTTTGCGCAGGTGGTTCTGGTCAGCGTGTCCCAGGCGGAGCGGCTGAAAAACGCCGCGCTGTTCATGATCGGATTTTTGCCGCGCACCCTGGCAGCCGGGGCAGTGCTCTGCATCTATTGGGGCGTGATGCTTGCCTGGATGCCCTACACCATCCCGGTGGTGTTGATTCTGGGTTTCTGGCTGCCCTGCACCCTCGCTTTGCAGATCATCTATCCGGCACTGGATAAAGCGTTCCACCTGGAAAAGACCATCACCGCCCGGCGCGAGGATGAGATCAACGACCTGATGGAGCAGCACGGGCACACTTCCGTTTGATACCAACCAGATAAGGCGGCAAACCTATGGAAAGTAAGAACACTTTTATTCTGCATGAAACCGAAGCGTTTATGCGGGGCGAGCTGGATAACGTTACCGTTGCCCACGGGCGCATTGTATTGGACCTTGTCTCCGGCGGGCATGTGCCCTATGGGTGCTACACCAGCCCCGCCGTACCGCTGCCCACCTTTGACGCCCTGCGCGTGAGCTGGAACGCCGGCACCCCGCCGGGAACTGCCGTGGAAGCCCAGGCCCGCGTGATGGTGGACGGCAACTGGACCAGCTGGTCCAGCTTTGGCCGCTGGAGCCCCTATCTGGAGCGCGAAGGCGCAGCCCCCGTGACCAAAGGCGCTGTAAACCTGCTGCCGGACAGCCTTGTGCTGGACAGCAAAACCGCCACCCAGGCCCAGCTGCGCATCTACCTGTATACCAAAGACGAACACACCACCCCTTCCGTCAGCCTGGTGGGGGTCAGCGTGCGAGCGGTAGATGTGATCCCCGCGGGCGGGCGGCCCATCAACGCACGCCTGCACCTGATGCCCTATGCCGTTGCGCGGCGCGCCCCGGCGCTGCAGCCCGTTATGGACCTTGCCATCTGCCTGGCCAGCCTGACCAACCGCTGGGGCGCAGATATCCTGCCCGAAGAATTTGCCCTTGCCATGCGAGACTGCCGCAGTACTGACGCTGAGCGTAATTTAAGCTTTGCCGCCGCCGCCGCCGGGTGCTGGGGGTTCCCCTGCTGGGCCTGCTGGGGCAACCTTGCCTTGCTGCGCAGTGAGGTACGCGCTGGGTACGGCGTGATCGTGGGGCTGGAATCCACCCCCGCACAGCAGGCCGCTGGAATGCCGCCGCTGCGCTATGCGGCACTAAGGGGCTTTCGCCAGGGGGCACAGCCTGCCGCCCTGTTGGTGGATCCCTATGCCGCAGCGGAAGATTTTGACACCGAAACCGAGCTTTTGCTGGATGACTTTTTGGTTGCCTGGAACAACACCGCCCTGTGCATGCGCAAGCGTGACCCGGACGGTGCCCTGCCCGGCTGCCCAGCCCGCACCTCCGCCTGGCTGCGCCGGGTGCCCAAGGTTGCACCGGATCTGTTTGCCATGTACATCGGCAGCACCCAGCACGTTCTGCCGGATGATTTCTGCGCTGCACTGCCTGCCCCAGCTGCACCCGCCGCGCCGGAAGAAGCTCCGGCAGAAGATGCCGCCCCCACCGATGCACCGGATACTCCAGATTCCCCGGCCGAAATTCCCGTTCCGCAGGAGACTGCCTCCCAGGCAGCACCGGTACATGGCGGCATTCTGGCGTGGTCCACATTGGATGAGCACCCCCATGCCACCACTGCGCACCGCCAGTTCCACTATGTCACCCCGGAACAGGGCTGCATCCGGCTGGCCGTTCCCCCGCCGCCGGGTACCCGCGCAGAACCGCGCAAGTACACCGTTTACGCCATCGAACCTTCTGGCTCTATGCTGGTGGGCGATGTGATGATTTAAGGCAATACCGCATAATTCTAAGTGCCGATACGGCGAGCGAGGTGCGGCAGATGCCAAGCCAAAAGCGCAGATAATACTGGATGCTGCAAAGGTGAGCGCCGCCAGTGGCGGAA
>ENA-ORLH01000053-ORLH01000053.1-human-gut-metagenome-genome-assembly--contig:-NODE-53-length-22290-cov-9.07834_pt1 | contig 22290 bp, 19 predicted proteins | sample MGYA00243069_ERZ508828 | MGnify/ENA primary metagenome ERZ508828 (study PRJEB26277, sample SAMN04329793) | human gut metagenome | biome: human-associated habitat | host: Homo sapiens | place: USA... | reverse complement strand
GACCTGCTGAAAACCGTGGAACACTCTGCCGGAACCTCCAAACCGAACTAAGGCAGCGAGAAAACCGTGTAAAAGAAAAACAGGGCATGCACCCCTTTTTTGCCGCGGTTTGTTGCCCTGGCAACATTCAAAATGCCGGAAACTGGCTATACTAAAACCGTCGGATATGATAAAATATTAACGACCGAGCCGGAGTGTGCCGGAAAACAAAAGGATTCCGGTACGCCGCAACAAGAGGACGCCCGCAGGGCAGAAAAGGGAAAAGTATGAAGATCATTTTTTATGGCACCCGTGATTACGACCACCTGTATTTTGACGTTCTGGCCGCTGACCCGGACTATGGCTGCACCATCAAGTTCCTGGCAGCAACCTGGACCCGGATACCGCCCAGCTGGCCGCGGGCGGCGATGCCGTCTGCGCCTTTGTCAACAGTGATTGCGGTGCCGAAACGCTGTCCGTGCTGGCCAAAGCGGGCATCAAGCTGCTGCTGATGCGCTGCGCGGGCTACAATAACGTGGATCTTGCCGCCGCCAAAGCCAACGGCATTACCGTTATGCGTGTGCCGGGCTACAGCCCGGAAGCCGTTGCCGAGCACGCCATGGCGTTGGCCCAGGCCGCAAACCGCCGCATCTGCAAGGCATATATCAAGGTGCGCAATAACAACTTTGCACTGGACGGCCTGTTGGGCCAAAACTTTTATGGCGCCTGCGCCGGCATTGTGGGCACCGGCCGTATTGGCGCCGCCATGGCGCGCATCTGCCACGGTTTTGGCATGAATGTGCTCTGCTATGACATGTACAAAAACCCCGAAGTGGAAAAGTTTGCCCGCTATGTTTCGCTGGAAGAACTGCTGCAGAAAGCCGACCTGGTCAGCTTGCACTGCCCGCTGACCGAGGGTACCCATCACATGATTAACAAGGATACCATCGCCATGATGAGGGATTCTGCCATCCTGGTCAACACCAGCCGCGGCGGCCTGATCGACACCGACGCCCTGATCGAAGCCCTGCGCGCCCGCAAGTTCGGCGGCGTGGGCCTGGATGTGTACGAGGATGAGGATGACCAGGTGTTCCAGGATTTCTCCGACGTTGTGCTGGAAAACGAGGTGGTGCCGGTGCTGCTCAGCTTCCCCAATGTGGTCATTACCAGCCACCAGGCGTTCTTTACCCGCACGGCATTGCAGAGCATTGCGGCCATCACGCTGGAAAATGCCCGTGCCTTTGCCCGCGGTGAAGAACTGAAAAACGAGGTAAAAGCGTAAAAAACTATTATTTGTGTGCAAATGGGATACACTTGCCGCTATTGCACAAACAAAAATTTTCAAAAAATATTGTCAAATGCACTTTAGCGTGCTAATATAAATACCGGTGAAAGAAATAGAGGACCGCGCGCTTTCCGCCAGTTTCAAGGGGTCCGGCAGTGCGGCCGGAAGCGGAAAACAGCAGCCCACCAAAAAGGAGAGTGTATACCATGTCTATCAAAAATGCTTATCTGAACGAAGTGTACCAGGACCTTGCAAAGCGTAATGCTGAGCAGAAGGAATTCCTGCAGGCTGTTGAGGAAGTTCTCGAAAGCCTGGAGCCCGTTGTTGAGGCCCATCCTGAATATGAAAAGGCAAGCCTGATCGAGCGCCTGGTTGAGCCGGAGCGCATCATCATGTTCCGTGTGCCTTGGGTGGATGACGCCGGCAAGGTGCAGGTCAACCGCGGCTACCGTGTGCAGTTCAACTCTGCCATCGGCCCCTACAAAGGCGGCCTGCGCTTCCATTCTTCTGTTAACCTGTCTATCCTCAAGTTCCTGGGCTTTGAGCAGTGCTTCAAGAACAGCCTGACCAGCCTGCCCATGGGCGGCGGCAAGGGCGGTTCTGACTTTGACCCCCACGGCAAGAGCGACGCCGAAGTTATGCGCTTCTGCCAGAGCTTTATGACCGAGCTGTACCGCCACATTGGCCCCGATACCGATGTGCCCGCCGGTGATATCGGCGTTGGCGGCCGTGAGATCGGCTTCCTGTTTGGCCAGTACAAGCGCATCCGCGACGAGTACTCCGGCATCCTGACCGGCAAGGGCATCCCGTTCGGCGGTTCCCTGGCCCGTACCGAGGCTACCGGCTACGGCCTGTGCTACTTTGCCAAGGAAATGCTGGCTGATGCTGGCAAGAGCTTTGAGGGCCAGCGTGTGGTCATCTCCGGCTCCGGCAATGTTGCTACCTATGCAAACCAGAAAGCTACCCAGATGGGCGGCAAGGTTATCGCCATGAGCGACTCCAACGGCTACATCGTGGACGAGAACGGCATTGACTACAAGGTCATCAAGGAAATCAAGGAAGTCAAGCGTGCCCGCATCAAGACTTACCTGGATTACGTTCCCACCGCTAAGTACGTTGAGGGCAGCAAGGGCATCTGGACTGTTCCCTGCGATATCGCTCTGCCCTGCGCAACCCAGAACGAGCTGCAGCTGGAAGGTGCCGAGGCACTGGTTGCCAACGGCTGCTACGCTGTTGCCGAAGGTGCTAACATGCCTTCTACCCCGGAAGCAATCGCTTACCTGCAGAGCCACGGTATCCTGTTCGCTCCCGCTAAGGCAGCCAACGCCGGCGGCGTTGCTACTTCCGGCCTGGAAATGAGCCAGAACAGCTTGCGCCTCTCCTGGACCTTTGAAGAGGTTGACGAGCGCCTGCACAACATCATGGTCAACATCTACAAGAACGCTGCCGATGCAGCCGAGCGTTACGGCATGAAGGGCAACCTGGTTGCCGGTGCCAACATCGCAGGCTTCGAGAAGATCGCCAGCGCTATGATGAGCCAGGGTGTGGTTTGATATTTCCCCCACGCTTCAAACAGAATATAGCCTGAAATAACACACCGGGCCGCATGCAATATTACATGCGGTCCGGTGTTTATTATGTGCTTAAAAATTACTCAAAAATAAAAATCTCCTCGATCGGTGCTTCTACTGTGCGGGAGATATCCACGGCCAGCTTCAGGGAAGGGTTGTACTGCGCCTTTTCCAGCCGCATAATGGTTTCGCGCCGCACGCCCACGGCGCTGGCCAGCTGCTCCTGTGTCAGCCCTTTGGCAAGGCGGAACTGCTTCAGCCTGCAGGTAAAGTCCGGCATGGGTCAGTCCTCGCTTTCGTCAAAATCTTCTGCGGGCAGGTCATCGTGGTCATAGCGGTACAGCAGGTACTCACTCAAAAACAGGTAGAGCGCCAGCGTGAGGGAAAGCACGATCAACAGCGCAATCAGCACCGCGTCCCCGCCGCGGCCCTGGGCCAGCAGAATGACCGCCACAAAAATAATGCTCAACGCCGTTTTTGCAGCCGTCAGCTGCGCTTTGGCGCGGTTTTCGGTGTAGCGCTCGTCCATCAGCGTGTGGGACATTTTGCCCTCAAAAAAGAACCCGAAAAAGCCAAGGAACAAAAAGAACGCAAAGGGAAAAACTTCCCCGGTCTGCGGGTAGACCCAGAAGCCCAGTAAGCCTAAAAAGCCCAGCAGCCCCAAAAAACCAAGCCGCGGGTCAATGGCGCGGGTCGTGGCGGAGCTGTTTTGCTGCTGCGCATGCTGAAAACCGCGCACAAACAGCCAAAACAAGTAAGCAGCGCACAAAATACAGGCAAGCATCAGCGGCAGGTCCTGCACCCGGAAAACGTAAGTGGAAAAATCCGTGGGAGCAATCAGCCGGGAATGATTAAAAACAACGCTGTACCAAACCGAAGCTCCCAAACAGGCAGCGCAGAAAATGCCGGGCAGAACAATGTTCTTCAAGGTGGAGTGTTTCATGGCAATAACCTCTTGTGTGATATATTTGTATCTTTGAGAGATAAATATATCACTATATAAGAACCCTGTCAAGCCGCTTGCCGGGAATTTTCGCCATCCGTTTGCACCGGTGCGCGGCAGGTGCTATACTGTTTACAGAACCCATGCGAAAGGAAGTAGCAAACGCCATGAACGATGCAGAACTGGACAGCCTGATGGGAAAGGGGGCACCCGTATGACGACCGCACAGCGCCGGGAAGAAATCTTGGCCCTGCTTAACCAGGCCGATGCCCCCATTGCCGCCAAGGACCTGGCCGCGCGGTTTGGGGTCAGCCGCCAGGTGATCGTGCAGGACCTTGCCGTGATCCGGGCATCCCGGCCCAATATCATCTCCACTAACCGCGGCTATATCCTGCAGCAGCAGGAAACCGGCTGCCTGCGGGAGTTTAAGGTCCGCCACACCCCGGAGCAGGCCGGGCAGGAGTTGAACCTGATCGTGGACCACGGCGGCCGGGTGAAAAATATCAGCATCAGCCACCGCGTTTATGGGCGCATCACCGCGGAAATGGATATCCGCTCCCGCCAGGATGTGCAGGAGTTCTTGCAGGCATTGGCAGGCGGCGCTTCCACCGTGCTTTCCACCGCAACGGACGGCTACCACTACCACCTTGTGGAAGCCGCCACCCCCGACCGCCTGGATTTGATCGGCCAGGCATTGCAGGATGCCGGTTTCCTGGCACCATTGCAGCCGTGGGAAAAAGAAAAGTAAGTAAAATAGAAAAGCGGCCGTTTGAGCTTTTGGGTTCAAACGGTCGCTTTATTTTTGGCTTTTTTCGCTGTAAGGGCTGTGCGGTTCACCCTCGGCAGGCTCAACATAGGTTATCAGGTCCTCAACCCGGCAGTGGAAAATCTGGCAGAAGTCGTCCAGCTTGGCCGTGGTAATGCCCTGCCCCTTGCGGATGCGGTCAATGGTGCCGCTGCTGATGTTGTAGTGGTTGATCAGCGTATAAGTGCTTTCCCCGCACCGCTTCATCGTTTCCCAGAATTTGTCGTATACAATCATGGTTACGCTTTTTCCTCGGCCCCAAAGCTATACCCCATCTCGCGGTAGAGAGCGTAGGCTTTGCGCAGGAAATCTTCGGTCACGCAAAAGTATTCGGCAGCGTCGGCAAGGGTGTCGCCGCTGCGCAGGCGGGCGGCAAGTTCGGGGTAGGGGATGTGCTTGAGCACGGCGGCTTTGTCGGCCCGGTATTCGGCCTGCGCTTTGAGCTGGTAGGGCGAATACGGCAGATAGAACGCGCCGCTGGCAAAGTGCCCGTCCTCGTGGATCAGGGCGGTGCGCACCTCGGCGGAAGAATCAAACCGCGCGGTGTTGATGCCCACAATGCGCCCGTTCTGCAAAGAAAGGCAGCGCATGCTGCGCAGCGGGCATTCCGCCACGGTAATGCCTTCCCGGTCCATCTCGTCCAGTGTGGCTGCAAGGGTATATTTGAACATTCGTGCCCCTCCCGCAAGCGCAGGCCCGGCCAAAGGCGGCTTACTGCTTGCCCTGGTTGATCTCCGCACGCAGGCGGATCAGGGTGGCAATATCGGCCTTGTCCTCTTCGGTCAGGTAGCGCTTCAAGTTCTCATAAGCGGCAATGGGCTCATCGCGGATCAGGTCCGAAACGGCATCCGTCTGGTCCGGCTCGGTTTCCAGCGGTTCATCCCCGGCAAGCTGGGCGATGGTAACGCCAAAATACTCGGCAATGGGCCGCGCGTGCTTCAGCGTCAGCTGTTTGGTGCGGCCGGATGCCAGCTCCGACAGGGTGCTGCGCGGGATTTTCAGCGCGCGGCACATTTTGGTTACGTCAGTGCCGTCGCGGCGGCACAGCTCCTGGATGATATCATACATTCTGCTCATGGCGGGAGCCTCACTTTACCTGCACTGCGCGGGGCAGAACCGCGCAGTGATTAAATTCTGTTCCTGTATTCAGGATACCCCCGCCGCAAGGGAATGTCAAGCCTGCTGCTTACATTTTTGCCTTGGGTGTACCTGAAAAGGCGAAAATAAACGGTTTTTCGCAAGTGCAGTTTTGTGGCTTGCGCCTGCAAAACAGCCGTGATTTTTTTCAGATACACCCGAATACCCTCATTATACCACAAGGCAAGGGTGATAAACCGGACTTTGACGGGCACAAACGGAAAAAAATATTGATTTGTGTTCCCAATTATGTTCAGGAAAGGGTATACCCCACACGGTAAATGGTCTGGATCTCCTGCTTCAGCCCCAGTTTGCGGCGCAAATGCTGGATATGTACATCCACCGTGCGGGTAATGCCGATGCAGGGGTAACCCCAGGCGGTATGCAGCAGGTCGCCGCGGCTTACAGCCTGGCCGCGGTGGTCAAACAGCACTTGCAGCAGGGCAAACTCCTGCGGGGTCAGGAGAATATCCTCCCCGTGGCGCGTAACGGCGCGTGCCTGCCAGTCAATATTCAAATCCTTGTAATGCGTTGCGGTATAAGTGCTGTGCATTCCCATACGATAACCTCCTTTGGCGGAAAATTTCAACCTTCTATAATATATAAACGAGGCATGTAACCAAGATGTTACAACTGTAAATGTAAAAGATTTATGTCTTTGAACAATGTTTTCAACTTTTCCACAGTGGAAACGGTGGGAAAATCTGTGAAAAACGTTGAAAACTCAGAGTTGCAAAATTGCGCAGGAATAGATGACGAAATATCGTGTGATTATTTTGCAGAGATAGTGGAAAACTGACCGTAAACAGGAGAAATTATCCGCAAAAAATGTGGTCAATGTTGAAAACTGCCCTGTGGCAGGGTGGGAAATGGGGAACTTTTGCCGGAAATGTTGTGCGCGGGAGGGAGACATGGGACGGTTGACGGGAAAATAAAGGGGGAGGGCGGGGAGTCACCCTCAGGGGGACGCCAAAATATACGGCAGGCTACCAACCAAAATTTGTTATGGCATTCACCACGAAGCTTTCGGAACGGTCAAGACCGTTCCCTACAGAGCGTTTTATAGTGGGCAGCCAACAATAAAACAACCGGTAGGGCGGGGTCACCTGACCCCGCCGGAACTTTGCCTGGTTGCAAGTGAAAACTGGCGCAAGGAACAAGAAAAGAAAAAAGCATGTGCCCCATCCCTCAAAGATGTAAGCACATGCCTTTTTCTATTTCTATGGCAATACCGCATAATTCTAAGTGCCGATACGGCGAGCGAGGTGCGGCAGATGCTAAGCCAAAAGCGCAGATAATACTGGATGTCTTATCGAGCATTTTGGCAACGCAGATGCCGTGCCGCAGCCGCCGAAGCGGTGCTTAAGCCGTAAGGTGGGAATTGTGCGGTGTTGCCCTATAATTCTATTCTATCGCCATTAAAGTTTTTCGCCAGGACTTTTTTCAAAAAGGCCGCCAATCTCCCGTAAATAAAACCTCACATCTTCGGAAAAATAATGCGGATGGTGGTGCCAGTGCCGACGGTGGATTCCAGATCAATGCGCGCACCGTGCAGAACAGCGATATGCTTGACAATGGCGAGCCCCAGGCCTGTTCCGCCGGTCGCCTTGGAGCGGGATTTGTCCACTCGGTAAAAGCGCTCAAACACGCGGCTCTGGCTGTCCTGTGGGATGCCGATGCCATTGTCCTCCACGCAGAAATACGGGCAGCCATCCGCATTGGTGCCGCAGCTTAGCTCCACATGGCCACCCGGCCGGTTGTAGCGGATGGCATTGTCGCACAGGTTGGTTACAAGCTCGGTCAACAGGTCGTGGCTGCCGCGCACCGTAACGGGCTGTACTTTGTATTGCAGCGTAATGTAGGCTTTGCGGGCGTTCACCGTCATGTTGGTGGCAACATCCTTGACCAGCACGCCAAGGTCCACCGGTACAAAATCGGCGGTGGGGCTGTTTTCCTGCTGCTTGCTCATGCCGTCCAGTTCTGAAAGCTGCAAAATATCCGATACCAGCGTGATCATGCGCTGGGCTTCCTTGTGGATACGGTGGCCAAAGGTAGGAATGTCCTCCTGTTTTGCCATGCCGTTTTCAATCAGCTCTGCATAGCCGGAAATGCTTGTCAGCGGGGTTTTCAGCTCGTGGCTGACATTAGCGGTAAACTCCCGGCGGATGGTCTCATTGTCCTCCCGCAGCTTGCGGTCAGACTGTACCGTGTGCGCCAGCGGGATCAGCTCCTCATACGGCACATTGGCCTCGATGCAGTCCAGGTGTTCCGCCATTCGGGTGATGGGCTGCACCAGATGCTTGGTAATGACCTGCGCCAGCACCAGCGCCAGAATGATGATAAGGATGCACCCGGCCACCAGAACGGGCAGCACGCGGTTGTAGCTGCTCCACATGTTGCTGGTTTCGTCCGCCAGCCGCAAAACGCTTCCGTCCGTCAGGCGCACGGCATAATAATGGGTGTCGTACCCAAGGGTTGCACTGCGGCGCACGCTGGCACCAGTGCCCTCTGCCATAGCCTGCTGGATCTCTGGGCGGTTGGCATGGTTGGGCAAGGTGCTGGGATCAGCAGTGGCAGAATCGTACAAAACGGTGCCATCCTGGGCCACAAGGGTCAGACGCAGGCCGTCTGCATACTGGGCCAGCTGCTCTGGCTGTGGGTCGGCAGAATGCTCATACCCCACCGCAATAGCTTCCACCGTGCGGGAAAGGTCGGTGTCAAACTGCTCGGCAAAAGCGTGCTGGAACAGCAGCGCTGCCCCCACCACGCTGAGCAGGAGGGACAAAATACCCACAGCCATCAAAGTGGTTCGCAACAGGTGAGCCATGCTGCGTGGCGCAGTGATGTGGGCGGTTTCGGCGGTATCAGGCATCTTCCCCGGCCTCCGTGCCCTTGGCGGACAGTTTGTACCCCACCTTGCGCACGGTGCAGATGGCGTCCCCGGCGTGGCCCAGCTTTTGGCGCAGGGTCCGCACGTGCATGTCAATGGTGCGGCTTTCCAACAGGTCGTCGGTATCCCACACGGCTTTCATGATGCGCTCGCGGGCCAGAACTTCTTCGGGATGCTCCAAAAAGAAATGAAGCAGCGAATATTCCTTAAAGGTCAGCTCCACCGGCTCACCGTCCACCGTAACGGTGCGGGCAACGTCATCCAGCGTGATGTCTCCAAACCGCAGGGTGGTGGTGCTGGCGGGTGCGGTGCTGGCGCGGCGCAGCACCGCCTTGACGCGGCTGATGAACTCCATAATGCCGAACGGCTTGCAGAGGTAATCGTCTGCACCGTGGTCCAGCCCTTTTACCACATCAATCTCGCTGGTTTTGGCTGTGACCATGATGACTGGTACGGTGCGGGTCGCGGCGGTCTCCCGCAGGCGGCCCAAAATCTGGTAGCCGTCCTCATCGGGAAGCATAACGTCCAGAATCACCAGGTCGGGCACGGTCTCCCGCACGGCAGCCCAGAAGGAAGCCCCGTCCTCAAACCCGCGGACGGTGTACTGGTTGGTTTGCAGAGCATACTGCTCCAGCTCACGGATGGATGCGTCATCTTCAACAATATAGATCATAAGATCCTCCAAACAAACAGGCCGAAACCTGCGATATGCCACAGGTCCCGGCCCATTTTACAGGGGAAAGCCCTGCGATAATTATTTTTTCTGCTCCGGTGCAGCGGCAGTTCCGCTGGGGCCGGGCTCAAAGGTATAGCGGCCGCGGTAGCGCTCATAGCGCTTTTCAAAACTGGGGCTTTCACCGTTTTTGATGTGGTTCAGGTATTCATGGGTATCAAAGCGGTCCTCCGATACTTCAATCATGGCAACGGCAATGTTGGAGCAGTGGTCCGCAATGCGCTCATAGTTGGTCAGCAGATCATCCAGCACAAAACCGTACTCAATGGTGCAGGCGCCGGCCTGCAGGCGGGCAATATGGCGGGTTTTGACTTCGCGCACCAGGCCGTCCACAACCTGCTCCAGCGGCTCGATCTTGCCGGCGGCGTAACAGTCGTTCTTCTGGAACGCATCCACGGTGCGGTTCACGATATCCTGAACGGCGGCCTCCAGAACGGAAAGATCGTCGATCGCTTCGTGGCTGAAGTGGATGGATTTTTCCTGAATTTCCTGCCCGGCCTTGAGCAGGTTGACCGAGTGGTCAGAGATGCGCTCCAGGTCATTGATGGTGTGCAGCAGGGTGTTGATGGTGCGGTTGTCCTCGCGGGAAAGTGCCTTGGCACTCAGCTTGACCAGATAGGTACCCAGAACGTCCTCGTAATGGTCCACAGCGTCTTCCTTGCGGTTCACCTCGTCGGCAATGGCTTCATCCCACTTGTGGGTCAGGGACATGGCCTGCAGCAGGGAGGTGCGGCAGATCTCGGCCATATCGCCGCCGGTCAGCATAGCGCGGCCAACGGCAACGGACGGGGTGGAAAGCAGGCGTTCGTCCAGCAGGGAATGCTGCTCGCCCGCCTGATCCTTGCTGTCCGGCACGGTCAGGATGGCCAGCTTTTCCAGCACGCGGTTGAACGGTAGCAGGATGGCGGTGGTCACAATGTTGAATATCGTGTGCACAATGGCAATGCCAAAGGTGTTGGCGGTTTCGTTGTAGAACGAGAATCCCAACAGCGCATGCAGCCCGTAAAAACCGCACAGGAACACCAGCGTGCCGATGAGGTTAAAGTACAGATGAACAAATGCGGTGCGCTTAGCATTTTTGTTGGCACCGGCAGAGGAGATCAGCGCGGTAACGGTGGTGCCGATGTTCTGGCCCATGATGATGGGAACCGCCGCCGCATAGGTGACGGCACCGGTGGAGGTGAGGGCCTGCAAAATACCCACCGAAGCGGAGGAAGACTGCAGCACAGCCGTCAGCACGGCACCGGCCAGCACGCCCAGAACCGGGTTTTTGAAGCTCAGAAACAGGTCCATGAACCAGGGCTCATCGGCCAGAGGACTCATGGCGGTGGACATGGTGTTCATACCGGCCATCAGGACGGAAAAGCCCACCATGATCTTGCCCACGCCGCTGCGGCGGTCCTTATCCTTGCCCAGCATATAAAGGAAGATGCCGATAAAGCCAAGGATGGGGGCCCACGCGTTGGGGTTCAGCATCTGGATGGCGAAGGAATCACCCTCCAGGCCTGAAAGCGAGAGCAGCCAGCCGGTAACGGTGGTACCGATGTTGGCGCCCATGATGACGCCGATGGCCTGGTGCAGCTCCATCAGGCCGGAGTTGACAAAGCCGACCGCCATAACGGTGGTGGCACCGCTGGACTGGATCACTGCAGTGATGACCATGCCCAGCAGCAGCCCGCGCACCGGGCTGGCCGTCATTTTGGAAAGGATGCCTTGCAGTTTGCTGCCAGCGGTCTGCTCAAGGGCTTTGCCCATGAGGTCCATGCCGTAAAGGAACATGGCAATACCGCCCATCAGCGTGAACACATTAAAAATGCTCATACAGGGGGTTACACTTCCATTTCTCTTTTGTTATGTTTTCATTGTTGGGTGCAGCCGCACCCGGAGCAAAACCGAATCAAATCGTTTTGCACATGCCCACAATGGCACGATACCGTTACCTATTATAATAGAAAACAGGGCTTTATGAACACCAAAAGCCAGTAAAAGAATTGTAAAGATCGTGTAAAATGTCGAATCAACGCAAGAAAACTGCTAAAATTGGCACATTGTAAAAATTTGGCGCATTGATTTTGGGCAACTTTACACAAACTTTGCAAAAGGAAAGTTTCCATTACCAAAGCTTTACCCGGATTGTACTGCACTATGGTCGATACAGGGGAAACAGCGCGGTACAATAAATACGCACTCAGGAAGAACGAATAGGAAAACACGAACCCCTGAGCGAATGTGTGAGATAGAATAACAGATACAATTAAGGGAGAAGAAAGTTTATGTTAAAGCGTAATGTTTCCGTTGCAGTTGCTGCTGCTCTGGCTCTCAGCCTGGCCGCCTGTGGTTCCAGCCCGGCATCCTCCGCTGCTTCCAGCGAAGCAGTTTCCAGCGAGGCCGTCTCCAGTGAGGCTGCTTCCAGTGAAGCCACTGCTGCACCGGCTGCCGGCGATTTCGATGTCGATCAGGACATCACCGTGATTTCCCGTGAGGATGGCTCCGGCACCCGCGGTGCTTTCATCGAGCTGACCGGTGTGGAAGCCAAGAACGATGCAGGCGAAAAGGTTGACAACACCACCGAGGCGGCTGCCATCCAGAGCTCCACCAACGGTGTTCTGACCGCTGTTTCCAACGATGAGACCGCAATCGGCTACATCAGCCTGGGTTCTCTGAACAATGATGTCAAGGCTGTCACCGTGGAAGGCGTTGCCCCCAGCGCTGACACCGTGAAGGATGGTACTTACACCCTGGCTCGTCCGTTCAACATCGTTACGAACGGCGAAGCTGCCGACCCCGTTGCCGTGGACTTCATTGCTTACTGCATGAGCACCGACGGTCAGGCCCTGGCCACCGAGGAAGGTTACATCGGCGATGTTGGCGCTGATTACACCAGCACCCAGCCCGCAGGCAAGATCGTGGTTGGCGGTTCCTCCTCTGTTTCCCCGCTGATGGAAAAACTGATCGAAGCGTATAAGACCGTGAACCCCAACGCAACCCTGGAACTCCAGACCACCGACTCCACCACCGGCGTTTCCGGCGCACTGGATGGCACCTACACCATCGGTATGGCCAGCCGTGAGCTGAAAGATTCTGAGGTTGAGGGCGGCGCAAAGGCGACTGTCTTGGCAAAGGATGGCATTGCTGTTATCGTCAGCAACGACAACCCCATTGATAACCTGACCGTTGACCAGATCAAAGGCATCTACACCGGCGAGCTGACCACCTGGGCAGACGTTCAGTAATCCCCCTTTCTAAAAAAGACGGCTGTTGCGGCGGCAAAAGGCGGCAACGGCCGTTTTTTGAAAGCCATCGGTATATAGTTCCTGAGCAAAGACAGGAGAGTATGGGAAAATGAAAACAACAACTTCGCACCTGAAAGAGATCGTCATGCAGGGTGTATTTACCGCCTGCGCGTGCATCTCCATTCTGGCCGTGGCGCTGATCTGCATCTTCTTATTTGCAAACGGCCTGCCCCACATTTTTGAGATCGGCCCCCGCTAGTTCCTGCTTGGCACCACCAGGAATCCCGGCTACATCCTGTACGGCATCCTGCCCATGATCCTGGGGAGCATCTATGTCACCGCAGGCGCGATCATTGTGGGGGTGCCCATTGGGCTGCTGACGGCCATCTATATGTCCCGTTTTGCATCGCCCCGTATCAACAAGGTGCTGTTGCCGGCGGTACAGCTGCTGGCTGGTATCCCCTCGGTCGTGTACGGCTTCTTCGGCATGATCGTTATGGTCCCGGCGGTGCAGGCTATGGTCAAATCGGACTTTTTCAAAACTGTGCTGCACGTGAAAAGCGGCAAGGGCATGAGCCTGTTTACCGCCAGCCTGCTGCTGGGCATCATGATTTTGCCCACCATCATCACGGTCAGCAAAACCAGCCTGGACGCTGTGCCCCAAAGCTATTACGAGGGCAGCCTGGCTCTGGGGGCTACCCATGAGCGCAGCGTGTTTTGCGCGGTGCTGCCCGCCGCCAAAAGCGGCGTAATGTCCGCCGTAATCCTGGGTGTTGGCCGCGCCATCGGCGAAACGATGGCCGTTGTGATGGTTGCCGGCAACCAGACCTGGATGCCCAAGGGCTTGTTCCAGGGGCTGCGCACGATGACCTCCAACATCGTCATCGAGATGGGTTACGCTGCAGACCTGCACCGCGAAGCGCTGATCGCAACCGGCGTTGTGTTGTTCGTTTTCATTCTGCTGATCAATCTCTGCTTTAGTTTGGTAAAGGGGGGCGAAAAGAATGGCTGATTTTGCTGCAACCGCCGGTAAAACCGATGATATGACCCACGCAAATGCAAAAATCGTTCCCCCCGCCCGCCACGAAAACCGCATGGCGGCCCGCGCGTATGCCCTTGTCATGCGCTGGCTGGTGCGGCTGGCGGCCCTGATTACCGTGGCGATCCTTGTGTTCCTGATCGGCTATATCCTGGTCAACGGTATTCCCAACCTCAAGCCGTCCCTGTTTGAGTGGACCTATAATTCCGACAACGTATCCCTGATGCCCGCGCTTATCAATACCATTCTGATGACGGCGTTCTCGCTGGCCATTGCCACACCGCTGGGCATTTTTGCTGCGGTCTGGCTGGTGGAATACGCCAAACGCGGCAGCAAGCTGGTCAAGGTGGTGCGCATCACCACCGAAACGCTGCAGGGCATCCCCTCCATCGTATACGGTCTGTTCGGTATGCTGTTCTTTGTCATGCAGCTCAAATGGGGCTACAGCCTGATCGCCGGTGCCTTCACGCTGGCCATCATGGTGCTGCCGGTCATCATGCGCACCACCGAGGAAGCGCTGCTTGCAGTGCCGGATTCTTACCGCGAGGGCAGCTTTGGCCTGGGGGCCGGCAAGCTGCGCACCGTATTCACCATTGTGCTGCCCAGCGCCATGCCGGGCATCCTATCCGGCGTGATTTTGGCAACGGGCCGCATTGTAGGCGAAACCGCGGCCCTGATCTACACGGCCAGCACCGTTGCCGCCGTGCCCGCCAGCGTGTTCAACTCCACACGTACCCTTGCCACCCATATGTATCTGCTTTCCAACGAGGGCCTGCATATCAATGAAACCTACGGCACTGCCGTGGTGCTGTTGATCCTGGTGCTGCTCATCAACAGCCTGTCCAGCTTTATTGCCGGCCGCCTTGCCAAAAAGTAATGCCGAAAGGAACTGCATGATGAATAAATTCGAAGTTAAAAACATGGACCTGTATTACGGCAGCTTCCATGCACTGAAAAATATCAATATTGCCATCCCCGAAAAAGAGATCACGGCGTTCATCGGTCCTTCCGGCTGCGGCAAGTCTACTTTTCTGAAGAGCCTGAACCGCATGAACGACCTGGTGGAAGGCTGCCGCATTTCCGGCGATATCCTGCTGGACGGTGTGGATATCTATAAGGATAAGATGGATGTCAATGTGCTGCGCAAGCGGGTTGGCATGGTGTTCCAGAAGCCCAACCCCTTCCCGATGAGCATTTACGATAACATCGCCTACGGTCCCCGCACCCACGGTGTGCGCAGTAAGGCGCAGCTGGATAAAATTGTGGAAAAAAGCCTGCGCGGCGCTGCCATCTGGGACGAAGTGAAGGACCGCCTGAACAAAAGCGCGCTGGGCATGTCCGGCGGCCAGCAGCAGCGTTTGTGCATTGCCCGCGCCCTGGCGGTGGAGCCGGAAGTTCTGCTGATGGACGAACCGACCTCTGCCCTGGACCCCATCTCCACCTCCAAGGTGGAAGAGCTGGCTCTGGAATTAAAGGACCGCTACACCATCGTAATCGTGACCCATAACATGCAGCAGGCCGCCCGTATTTCAGATAAGACGGCGTTCTTCCTGCTGGGTGAGCTGGTGGAAATGGGCGATACGGAACGCCTGTTCTCCACCCCTGTGGACAAGCGCACGGAAGATTATATTTCCGGCCGTTTTGGTTGATCGGAGGAGCAATACCATGCCTAGTGTGCGTAAATCTTATGATGAAGAGCTTTTGCAGCTGGATACCTTGCTGGCCCGCATGGGTCACGAAGCCGGTGCCGCCATTGAAAGCGCACTGACTGCCCTGCGCAATGATGATATTGAACTGGCCCGCAGCGTGGTTGCGCGGGACAGCCAGATCGACGCAAGCGAACACGAGATCGAACACCGCTGCCTGCAGCTGCTGCTGCGCCAGCAGCCGGTGGCTTCGGATCTGCGCAAGGTCAGTACAGCCCTGAAAATGGTAACGGATGTGGAGCGCATCGGCGACCAGGCTAGCGATATTGCGGAGCTGGTGCTGCACCTGCACGCCAAATCCACCGATGCCGTGGGCGTGCTGGAAGATATCCTGAAAATGGGCGATGATGTGCTGAAGATGGTCAAACGCTCCATTGCCGCCTATGTGCAGGTGGACCTTGCCGCCGGCGCGGAAGTGATCGCCCATGATGATGTCATCGACGCCGCGTTCAGGCGCATCAGCAGCGAAATTGCCCAGTACATTGCCGCCCACCCCGCCGAAGCAGAGACCGCGCTGGATCTGTTTATGGTGACCAAATATCTGGAACGCCTTGGTGACCACGCCGTGAACGTGGCCGAATGGGTCGAATTCTTAAAGACCGGCGTTCACAAATCCCGCAAGATCGTGTGATCTTGCCCGGCGGCGTGTGAGGCCGCTCCAAGGTGAACCTGAAGCCAACTGCTTGGATTTTGAATTTTCAGGTACACCCAATAACATTGCCATTCTCTTTTTTATGTTTTCCTATACCGCACCAAAGGGCCAGCACTGCACGCTGGCCCTTTGGTGTTTTTATGTGTAGACTGCTGGGAATGAAACCTGGCAGAAAAGTGGAAGAAGCAATGCAGAGTGTACATGTATTGAAAAATTCTATTTTATAACCCAAAAGCCCAAAGCGGCACGGTTCACTTAACCGGCAGCTTTGGGCTTTTGCTGTTTTATCAGAGAAAAAATTACGCGCTTACATCTTCAAACTGGCTGTTGTACAAATCAGCGTAGAACCCGCCAGCGGCCAACAGGTCGTCGTGGGTGCCCTGCTCCACAATGTCACCATCCCGCATGACTAAAATCAGGTCGGCGTCCTTGATGGTGGAAAGCCGGTGGGCAATCACAAAGCTGGTGCGGCCGCGCATCAGGTTGTCCATGGCGGTCTGGATGCGCTGTTCGGTGCGGGTGTCCACACTGCTGGTGGCTTCGTCCAAAATCAAAATTTTGTTGTCCGCCAGAATGGCACGGGCAATCGTCAGCAGCTGTTTCTGGCCCTGGCTCACGTTGGAAGCATCTTCGTTCAACTCCATCTGGTAGCCGCCGGGCAGCGTGCGGATAAAGTGGTCGGCACAGGCGGCCTTGGCGGCGGCGATGACTTCCTCATCGGTGGCATCCAGGCGGCCATAGCGGATGTTTTCCATAATGGTGCCCTGGAACAGCCAGGTATCCTGCAATACCATGCCAAAGCCTTCGCGCAGGGCGCTGCGGTCAAAGTCCTTTACGTTGTGGCCGTCCAGCGTAATGGCGCCGGAGTTGACATCGTAAAAGCGCATCAGCAGCTTGACCATGGTGGTTTTGCCTGCGCCGGTGGGGCCGACAATGGCAACTTTCTGGCCGGGTTTTACATCGCAGCTGAAATCCCGGATAACAGTCTTTTCCGGCGTGTAGCCAAACTTGACATGGTCAAAGGTGACCTGGCCGTCAATGCAGGCGGGGTCTGCCCGGCGGGCGGGGTCAGCGTTCTGTTCTTCTTCCGGCTCACCCAAAAATTCAAACACGCGCTCCGAAGCCGCCGCCATACTTTGCAGCATGTTGCTGACCTGGGCCAGCTGCTGGATGGGCTGGGTGAAGTTGCGCACATACTGGATGAACGCCTGGATGTCACCAATGGTGATGATGCCGCGCGCGGCAAAAATGCTGCCGGAAACGGCCACTGCTACATAGCCCAGGTTGCCCACAAAGGTCATGATGGGCTGCATCAGGCCGGAAAGGAACTGGCTTTTCCAGGCGGATTCAAACAGGCGGTTGTTGGCTTCGTCAAAATCATTCAGAACGGCATCTTCGCGGTTGAACGCTTTGACCACATTGTGGCCGGAATATACTTCCTCCACCTGGCCGTTCACGGAGCCCAGAACTTTTTGCTGGGCGCGGAAATATTTCTGGCTGAACCTGACCACCAACAGCACCAGCGCCATCGAGACCGGCAGGATCAAAATGGCAATCAGCGTCATCGTGGGGCTGATGGTCAGCATCATGATGAGCACGCCGATCATGGTGGTAATGCTGGTGATCAGCTGGGTAATGCTCTGGTTCAGGCTCTGGCCCAGGGTGTCCACATCGTTGGTAATGCGGGAAAGTACCTCGCCCACGGTGCGCTTTTCAAAATAGGCAAGGGGCAGGCGGTTGATTTTTTCGCTGATCTGGCGGCGGAAGTCATAACACATCTTCTGCGAAAGCCCGCTCATGATCCAGCTCTGGCAGAAACTGAACGCAGCGGAAACCAGATACATGACCAGCAGGATCAGCAGGATTTTGCCGATATAGCCAAAGTCAATGCTGCCGGTGCCCCGCAGTTTGGCCACCCAGCCGGTGGCCAGGGCAGTGGTGGCTTTGGCCAGCACCTTGGGGCCTGCAATATTAAAAATCGTGGAAAGAACGGCAAAAACAATCACGGCAATCAGGCGGAACTTGTAGTGCCCCAGCTCTGCCAGCAGGCTGCGCATGGTGCCCTTAAAGTCTTTTGCCTTTTGGGGCGTCATTCGTCCGGGATGCGGCATCAGGCTTCCCCTCCTTTCAGGTCCAGCTCTTTGTTGCTCAGCTGGCTGCGGGCAATTTCCTGGTAAGCCGGGCAGCTTTCCATCAGCTGGGCGTGGGTGCCCTTGCCCACAATGCGGCCATCTTCCAGAACCAAAATCTGGTTGGCGTGCAGCACAGTGGAAATGCGCTGTGCCACAATAATCACGGTGGCGTCGCCGGTTTCGGCTTTCAGCGCGCGGCGCAGGGCAACATCAGTCTTGTAGTCCAGCGCGGAGAAGCTGTCATCAAACAGGTAGATCTTCGGGTGTTTGGCAATGGCGCGGGCGATGGAAAGCCGCTGCTTCTGCCCGCCGGAAACGTTGGTGCCGCCCTGGGCAATGGGGCTTTCGTACCCCTCCGGCTTGGCGGAGATGAACTCTTCCGCTTGGGCAATGCGGGCGGCGGTGCGCACATCGGCATCGGTGATATTCTCGCCGCCGAATTTCAGGTTGGAATCAATCGTGCCGCTGAACAGTACGCCCTTTTGCGGCACATAACCCAAAAGGCCGCGCAGGGTGCTCTGTGGCATCTGGCGCACATCCACGCCGTCTACCGTCACGCTGCCGCCGGTCACATCATAAAAACGGGTGATCAAATGCAGCAAACTGGTTTTGCCGCAGCCGGTGGAGCCGATAATGGCCGTGGTCTGGCCGGGTTTGGCGACAAAATCAATATCGTGCAGGGCGTCCTCGCTGGAGCCGGGGTAGGTAAAGTTGACATGATGGAATGCGACTTCGCCGTTCCAGTGGTGCTGATTGAGGTCAGCGGGGATGGCTTCCGGCACCGGGTCATGGATGGCCGGCTCGGTGGTCAGCACTTCGTCAATGCGGTCCGCGGCAACGCCGGCACGGGGCAGCATCACGGCAACCATCGTCAGCATCAGGAAGGACATCACGATCTGCATCGTGTAGGTGATAAAGGCGATCATGCTGCCCACCTGCATGGTGCCGGCATCAATCTGTTTGCCGCCGTACCAGACGATCAGCAGGGAAGTGCCGTTCTTATTCAGGGTCAGATAAGGCAGCATGGCGGCTATTAGCCGGTTGGTGAACAGCTGGGTGCGCATCAGGTCGGTGTTGGCGGCGTCAAAGCGTGCTTCCTCGTGCTGTTCGCGGCTGAATGCGCGGATGGGCATAATGCCGGTCAAAATCTCGCGGGATACCAGGTTCAGCCGGTCCACCAGCTTTTGCATGATCCTGAACTTGGGCATGGCAAACTGCATCAATATCGTAATCAGCGCCAGCAGCAAAGCGACGGCCAGCACAATGATCCAGGTCAGGCTGGAACCCGCCTGCGCCACATGGATGATGCCGCCAATGCCAAGGATGGGGGCATACGCCACCATGCGCAGCAAAATTACGCAGGTCATCTGGATCTGCTGTACATCGTTGGTGGTGCGGGTGATGAGGGATGCGGTGGAAAACTTGTCCGTTTCAGAGGCAGAAAAACTGACCACCCGGCGGAACACACCGCGGCGCAGATCCCGCGCAATGGCAGCCGCCACGCGGGAAGCAAGCAGCCCCACCAGAACCGCGGCGGCAACCATCAACAGGGTCAGCCCCAGCATCCGGCCGCCGGTCTGTATCAGGTAGTTCATCTGTACCGCATCGCTGATGCCAAGGGCCTGATATTCCAGCCCCACCAGCAGCACTGCCTGGGCTGAAAGCCCGCTCAGCTCACTTTCGCCGGCCTGACCCATGGCTGCGGCCAGCTGGGCCTGTACGGCATCCCGGCTGAAATCGGGCATCTGGGTCATGGCCGCAAACTGGGCGGTAACGGTATCCAGCGCGGCGGCATCCGGGGCGTTGCCCTCCCCGGCTGCCTGAGCGGAAGCCAGATAGAGCACAATATCCGGGGTGGAAAATACCTCCGCCAGCGTATCCCGGTCCGCATCGGCCCGCAGCAGGCGGACCGTATAGGGGGATGCGAGCTTTTTCTGTAAGCTGGTAGCGGAGGAGAGTGCGTTGTCGGTGCCGCCCGGCTGGGTGTAAGCGGCTTCCACCGCAGCGGCGTCCGCGTCCGTCATCAGCAGCTCCAGCAACTGCAGGGTGGAATCCCGCACTACTTCTGGCACAGCGTCCGCAATGCCGGACTGTTGGATGCCGGTATCCACAATTTTGCTGGTGTAGTCCGGCAGGGTCAAATCGCCGTATGCCTGCACCAACAGCAGGGCAATAATAACAAGGCAGGCCGCCCAGTGTTTGGCCAGATGTTTGAAAATTTTTGTCATGGCATCTTCTCCTTTTCGGCCAGCAGCTTTTCGTTCTGGCGCTCAATGGCCTGCAGCAGGGTTTCGGCATCCTTTGCAAACTGCTGGCAAAATTCTTCGCCCAGGTCATCCATAATGCCGGTGATGTAATCATTCAGACGGCTTTCGCAGATCAGGCGGGATTCCTCCCCTTTTGGGGTGATGCGCACCAGAGTGCGGCGGCGGTCATTGGGATCGGTCTGGCGCTGGGCCAGGCCATCCTGCTCCAGTGTGCGCAGTCCGCGGGAAATCGCCGGCAGCGGCTGCTTGAAAATCTCCGCCAGGTCCGAAACATACACGGCACCATCCTGGCCGCGCACCTCAATGGCGTGGTTTAGCCCTTCCAGAATGCCAAGATGCAGCTTGGGGGCGTTGGCAAGGCTTAAAGACGCCCCGCGGCGCACAGACTTTTTCAGCCGGTCAAGATAGCGCATCACGGCTTTGCTACGCTGGTCACCAATATGTCCCTCCATAAAGGTTCTCCTTTCTGTTGCTATATGTAAATAGTTGGCATATGTTAAGTGCATGGAAACAGTATAGCCCCGCAGCCGAAAAAATGCAACGGCTGCGGGGCTGTGTTTTAAATTTGTTTACAAACTACTTATAAATCAAAGTCACCGGTAAACAGCTGCACCCAATAGGGGTAGCCGTCCACCATGGTGTAGCCAACGCCGATGCAGTCATAGTTTTCGTTCAGGATGTTGGCGCGGTGGCCGGAGCTGTTCATCCAGTCGTTCATCACGATCTCCGGGGTTCTCTGGCCCATGGCAATGTTTTCGCCGGCATAGCCATAGTCAATGCCCAGGTGCCACAAAATGGTAAAGCATTCAGAACCGTTGGGGCGGGTGTGACTGTATCGCTGGGAAAGCTCCTTGGCGCGGGCTGCTGCGGCAACCATCAGACGGTCGTCCTTGACCAGGGGCTGCAATCCGCGGGAGGTGCGCTCCTGGTTGACCAGCTCGATCACGCGGTCTGCCATGGCTTCCTCGCTGGTCGTAATGCTGGCCTGCATCACGCCGGTATCAACATCAAAAAGGTACAGATTGCCGTCGATCGTCACAATGCCTTTGGCCATGGTGCCGTACACCTGGTCAAAGTAATAGGTGCCGTCATAGTTGGTATCCCAGCCTTTTACCATGTGGCCGTTGGCGTCATACCGCACCCACTTGCCGGTGCCGTCTGCGTTTTCGGCCCAGTCGCCGGCTTCGGATTCCTGGTATACATCCTTGCTGACGGCTTTTGCACCCTGCTGCACGTTATCCAGCCAGTACCAGGCATCGGAGGCCGGATCATAGATTTCTTTGCCGCGGTAGGCTGCATTATTGGGATCATAACCCTGGCGCTTGCCAGCCTCGTACCAGTAATCTTTGCCGTCCATGCTGTGCCACATCAGGTTGCAGCCAATGCCGGTGGTGGTATCAAAGCTGCAGGGCAGGTTGTCCACCACAATATCGCCCTTGGCCATGGCGCCGGTGATCAGGTCAAAGTAATAGGTGCCGTCATCGTTGGTATCCCAACCTTTAATCATATGGCCGTTTGCATCGTAGCGCACCCATTTGCCGCCGTTGGATTCCTGGTAGACATCCTTATTGACGGCTTTTGCGCCGCCCTGCTTGGCGTCCAGCCAGTACCAGGCGTTGGAATCAGGGTCGTAAATCTCTTTGCCGCGGCCGGTGGTACCCTGTTTCACGCCGTTCTCGTACCAGTAATCCTTGCCGTTCACGGTTTTCCAACCGGTGTAGGTGGAAACACTGGCAACACTGTCGGCGGTTTCCGGCGTGGCGGTCTCTTCCGCCAAAGCGGGCAGTGCAGCAGCACTGCACAGCAATACGGCGGTCAGAACGGCCGCGCAGCGAAAACGAAATTGCATGGGATATTCCTCCTGCATGTACTTCTTTTATAAGGCAATACCGCACAATTCCCGCCTAACGGCTCAAGC
>ENA-ORLH01000044-ORLH01000044.1-human-gut-metagenome-genome-assembly--contig:-NODE-44-length-27056-cov-7.13229_pt1 | contig 27056 bp, 24 predicted proteins | sample MGYA00243069_ERZ508828 | MGnify/ENA primary metagenome ERZ508828 (study PRJEB26277, sample SAMN04329793) | human gut metagenome | biome: human-associated habitat | host: Homo sapiens | place: USA... | reverse complement strand
CGCTCTGGTGGTACGGGTGCGGTATGGGCGACGTGATACCATCCGTAGCTTGCTGGGATGTTCGTTCCATCCAGAGGAAACAGAAGAAGATATAGAGTAAACCGAAAGGGGCAGCCAGGCATGGCTGCCCCTTTTCCTATTAGAATCAGAGGTGACGCTTATCGAAATCAAAATTCCCAAAGAAGTCCGGGACTATCACGAGACCATCTTCTTCGGTCTCAACACCCGGCAGTTTATCTGCTCACTGTTGGCCCTCGGGGTGGCAGTGGGCGTTTATTTTTTGCTCCGTCCGCTGCTGGGAACAGAGGAAGTCGGCTGGGTCTGCATCTTGGCCGCCGCGCCCTTCGCGGCTTGCGGATTCTTCTCCTACCACAGTATGACCGCCGAGCAGTTGTTTTGGGCGTGGTGCAAATCCGAGCTCCTGAGCCCCAAGCGGCTGGTCTATCGTTACAACAGCTATTACTACGATGCAATCCAGGGAGGGATGCGTATGAAGAAACCAAAACAGAAGAAGCGCAGCCGTAAGGAGAGGCGCCATTGATCAAGACCCTGTCCAAAGCGCGGAAACAGGAGCGTGTAAAGTTCCTCATTCCGCGCAGCGTGCAGGACTGCATTCCCATTCGTCGCATCTGGGCGGACGGGATCTTCCAGGTGGGCCACCAGTTCTCCAAGACCTGGTCGTTCACCGACATCAACTATTCCATCGCCGGCAAGGATGATAAGACGGCGATGTTCCTGGACTACTGTGACCTGCTCAATGCACTGGCCTCCGGAGCCTCGGCCAAGATCACTCTGTACAACCGGCGGATCAACAAGGAGGAATTCGAGCGGTCTGTTCTGCTGCCTCTCAAGGAAGATGGCCTGGACAACTACCGGGAGGAATTCAACGAGATGCTGCGCGCTCAGGTCACCGAGAGCAACAATAGCATCGTCCGGGAGCGGTATCTTACCATCAGTGTCGTCAAGCGCAACATCGAGGAAGCCCGCACCTACTTTGCCCGCGTCGGTACCGATCTGACCACCAAGCTGGCGGCACTGTCCTCGGTGGCGCAGGAACTCTCGCTCAATGAGCGCCTGCGGATCTTCCGCGACTTTTTCCGTCCTGCAGACCCGCCTGCTGCCGAGTTCGATATCCACCAGAAGGCCCGGAGGGGCCAACATTTCAAAGACTGGTTGTGCCCCAGCAGCATGGAGTTCACTGCTGACCATTTCAAGATCGATGACCGCGTGGGCCGTGTGCTCTACCTCCAAGATTTCGCCAGCTACCTGAAAGACAGCTTTGTGTCGGAGCTCTGCGACCTGGATCGGGAACTGATGCTGTCCATCGATATTCTGCCCATCCCCACCGATGAGGCCGCCCGCCAGTTGCAGAACACGCTGCTGGGTGTGGAAACCAACGTGACCAACTGGCAGCGGAAGCAGAACGCCAACAACAACTGGTCGGCCATTGTACCTTATGACATGGAACTTCAGCGCAAGGAAACCAAGGAGATGCTTGATGATCTGACCACCCGCGACCAGAGGATGATGTTTGGGCTAGTCACCCTCGTCCATATGGCAGGTACCAAAGAGCAACTGGATGATGATACCGAATCGCTGCTCTCCGTTGCCCGTAAGCACCTGTGCCAGCTTTCCACGCTGCGCTGGCAGCAGCGGGACGGTCTGGACACCGTGCTGCCCTACGGACTGCAGCGCATCGAAGCACTGCGCACCCTGACCACCGAGAGAACGGTGGTACTCATTCCGTTCAAAGCCCAGTAGAGTATGCAGCATAAGTGGATGTACTACGGTCAGACCGCCGTCAGTAAGAACCGTATCGTGGTGGACCGTCGGCAGCTGCTCAACGGCAACAGCTTCCGCTTGGGCGTATCCGGCTCCGGCAAATCGATGAGCGCCAAAGAGGAGATCGCGCAGATCGCCCTGTCCACGGAGGATGATATCCTGATTCTTGACGTGGAATCCGAGTTCGGACATCTGGTGGAAGCCTTCGGCGGCGAGGTCATCCGCATCTCGGCTACGTCGGACACCCACATCAATGCGTTGGATATGGACCGCGCCTATGGCGATGAGCGCAATCCTATCGTGTCCAAGAGCGAGTTTGTCTTGAGCCTGTTTGAGCAGCTGATCGGCAGCGGGCTGGTCACGGCCAAAGAAAAGTCCATCCTGGGCCGCTGCACGGAACAGGTCTATATGCCTTACGTCCGCAACGGGTACAAGGGGGCGGTCCCCACGCTGAAAGACTTCTACCGTCTGCTCAAGATGCAGCCGGAACCGGAAGCACAGGGGCTGGCCCTTTCCTCGGAACTCTTCATCACCGGCACCCTGGGCACATTCGCCCAGCCTACCAACGTGGATACCAAGGCGCAGATTATCGCCTACGATATCCGGGAACTGGGCGAACAGCTGATGCCTATCGGAATGCTGGTGACACTGGACGCCATCTACAACCGTGTGATCCAGAACTGGAAGCGGGGACACCGTACCTGGATCTTCTGTGATGAGTTTTATATCCTGTTCCGGTACGAGTACAGCGCCAATTTCTTCTACAAGCTCTGGAAGCGCATCCGGAAGTACAACGGCCTGATCACCGGCATGACGCAGAATGTGGATGAACTGCTGCGTTCCGACACGGCCCGCCTGATGCTTGCCAACTCGGAGTTTTTGATCATGCTCAACCAGAGCGCCACCGACCGGGAGGAACTGGCCAAGCTGCTGAACATCTCGGACACCCAGCTGGGATACATCACCAACGTGCCTGCGGGCTGCGGCCTGATCCGCTGCGCAGGAAATCTGGTGCCCTTTACCAACAGCTTCCCCAGGAATACGCAGCTCTACCGCCTGATGACCACCAAGCCCGATGAACAACTGAAAGGATGATATGAATGAAACAAAAAAATAAAGGGCCACCTACTTTGTCACAGTGACAGGCAAAGGGTGTGTGATTATGATTTTTTGTTGTATACACACACGAAAAAGTTTCATTTTCCAGCTTGCCCAGGCGTTAACCAAATGAATGAAAAAAACAAAAGTTTTACGGATGAGCCTCGTGAAGAATTGATCGCCCGAGGATATACACCTTGTGGGCAATGTGATCCGTAACAGGATAGACAGAAGCGGTATCTGCCCAATTAAGCAGATATCGCTTTTTTATAACCATTTCAATGGCAGGTGATTCAATGAAAGATAATAGACATAAGGAACCTAGGCATAAACCATGGGGCCAGGCAGTAAGAATACAGACAGGATCCCGATTGCCGAAAACGATTGCACGGGAGGCTTGGGTGAAAAGCAAAGAAAACCTGATTCCAGCAAAACGCACAAATCCCGATAGCAACTACGCTTACGCACAGGAGATGGAAGAAGATAGTGTTCAACAAGTAGAAAATTGTTTGGAAGATGCTACTCTTTTAACGCTGCAAAAGGCAGGTGCCGCTTACAAAGACAGGATCGCCTGCAAAAGGGAACTGCATAAACCCCATCAGGAAGGTTCCCTGTATAGGAATACTCTGGAACCGAGAGAGAAGGAAACAGTAGTTCGAGAGCCCTCGAAAACCAATCCGCAAGGCACCTCAAAGCAAGAGCAGCAACGGTGCACTGCTCAGAAACAAATAGAGCAACAGGTCAAAAAAGTAGCTCGGGAAATACGTGGCGTTGATATAGATCAAAAACAACTCCGCACTGCAGCCAATACTGCCCGCAAGGGGAAAAAGGCAGGTCAAGTAACACAACGTACACAAAGAATGATCTACCGGGCCAAGCAAGCCGCTGGGGAAAGCGCAGAAGCAACCAAGAAAGGGATTGCTGTCATACGCTCGGCGATTCGACATTGGATGACTGCCATGCAGAGCCTTGCGGCTGCACTGATTGCTGGTGGCTGGGTATCCGTGTTTATCATCCTGCTGATGTGTTTGATAGCCTTAGTAGCTGGGTCCGCTTATGGCATCTTTTTCGCAGCAGAGTCCCCTGATGAGAATGCTATCAGTGTGCAAGAGGCCGTAGAACTGCTTACCGAAGAATATCGGGACCGGTTGGAAGAAATCGAAAACAGCGTAGAATGTGACCGCCAGAAAATCGAGTCCAACGATGGTAGCTATGCCATTGTGTGGCAGGATGTCCTGGCGGTCTTTGCTTCTCAAACGGAGGGTGATGCCAACGGTACTACTGTTGCCTATTTGAACGAGGAGAATGTAGATCGGCTGCGCACCGTTCTTTGGGATATGAACGAGCTGGATTGGCGCACCGAAAGCCAACTCCAAGAGGAGGAACAAACAAATGAGGAAGGTGAGACAGAAACCACAACCATCACCGAAACCGTTCTGATCATTGAACTGACCCACCATACACCGGAAGAAATGCGGGAAACCTATCACTTTACAGACAGGCAGAATGAATACCTGACATTGCTCTCAGGAGAAGATACCGCAATCCTTTGGGGTAAACTGCTGGGTGGTTTGATTCAGGGAAGCGATGAACTCATGGCGCCCGGTATGGATACAGTGTTTGCAGATGGGGCCCTACAATGGCCGCTGCCGGTGGCGGGTACGATCACCTCGCCACAAGGCTATCGAACCGACCCGCTTACCGGCAAAACCAGCTACCACAGCGGCACCGACATCGCCGTGCCCGAGGGTACCCCGATCCTGGCCGCTGCCGACGGCACCGTGACCGTCGCCAACGCCCTCGACAGTTGGGGTGGAAGCTATGGCTATTACGTCAAAATCGACCATGGCGGTGGACTGACTACGCTGTATGCGCATTGTTCCAGAATCTGTGTCACAGTGGGTCAGGAGGTAAAGGCAGGGCAGGTTATAGCCTATGTGGGGCATACAGGACGTGCAACGGGAGCGCATCTGCATTTTGAAATGCGCAATTATGATTGATATACCTATATAGAAGACATCATTGCAGCAAAGCCAAGTTTGTGTCGGAAACGTAGCAATAACTGTTGCCTGCAGAATTCGTGTTTACTGCTTTGATCATCAAAACTTTGCCACCGTTGACACTTACACTGATAGGACGAACATTTTCATCACGAACGATATCGTCAACTCGTCCGACCAAGACATCGTCTACATAGATTTCAATGCTCATGTTGGCGTCACGGTTCGTGTCGTCAGAGGTTACGATGTTTGCTTCAAACGTATCATACTTTCCATCCAGCTTGAATTTGGCCCAGGCTTCCTGCCAGGGATCAAATTTATAAGAAACACTGTGTGTTGTGCCATACAGGTCTTTTACAGATGATACTTGTTCACAGCGTTCGCTATCCAGCATTTCCAAATTATCCAACCGCTTCGTTTCTACTTCATCTAGGTAGCCTTGGGCAACAACTTTATCAACTTCATCCATTGAATAGGTATTCAGAAGTACTGACTTGAGGTTTTCAACCTGTGCTTTAAGGGCTTCATTTTCGCTTTGTAGTGTTTGGGCTTCACTTGTCAGCTGCGCATTTTGAGTTTTTGTCGAACTATATACACTGATTAGCTGATCGGTTGCAGCTACCATGTCACCGGTTTCGGTTAGTTCACTAGTCTTAGCATCATCCCCTAAGGTGGAAACAACATTTACAATTGTCTGTTGTGATGCGGTCTGAAGACTGTTCACCTCGTTTTTTAACGTAGCAGCCTGCTGAGCCTGAAAGATTCCAAAGATACTACCAACAATACCGATGACTGCGGAAATGATCCCGAGAATACGATTGATCTTTTCACTTTTCTCTTCTGTTTTCATGGGTTACAACGTTCTCCTTCATTTCTATTTGTGGGCAAACGGAGCTTATAGCCGACTTTAAAAACAGTTTGCAAGGAACTGCCCAGTTTGAGTTTTTTCCTAAGCTGGCAGATATGAATATCTAACGTGCGCGTTTTCAAACCCGGCGGTGCTCCCCACACCGCTAGCATAAGAGTTTTACGTGAAAGTGTTTGCCCTGGATGCTGAAGAAAATAATATAAAAGTTGATATTCCATTTCTGGTAGATGAACTTCCTCCCCGGCGGAATACACAGTATGGGTTAAAGGATCCACCATAAGCGAATTATACACGGTCCATGCCTGTGCATTATCTGTCATTCTTCAGGTTCCGTCCTCTCATCGCATAAGAATCTTGTAAACATATAGCTAGAAACCAGGAAATAAATAAAACAGCTGCCAAGAGTAGAATGACAATCCAAGAAAAGTTGTACGGCTCACCATCAGTTACGCGATAACCTTGTGTAGTCAAAAAGGCTGCTGCATGAAACAGTGGCCAAAAACCCAGCCATTCAATCCCCCCTTCCATCCCGGAGAGGCTCAGGAGTGCGGGGAGGCAATAGGCCACAGCACTGGTGAATAAGGCCGGAAGTAAGTTGCCGAACATGCGTCCCAAAGTCAAAGTCATTGTGCCCATGCACAGACAAGCCGCTACCCGGCAAAGAAACCAGAATAACATCACATCAGACAAGGTAAAGATAGCCGGAAGGCTCTCAAATTCGGAAATGCTCATGGCCGGGGCAAACATCGCAGGCAAACCGTAGTCCCGCAGTACCTGAATGAGATGTGGCAAGCAGGAAGTTGCCGCGATGCCCACTGCTACGACAGCACTAACTAGAAGTTTCGCCCGTACCGTTCGTTTACGGCCCAGCGGCGTTGTGCAGAGGATGGTCTCCATGCCGCCGCGGCGCTCCATCGAGAACAGCCCGGAAAAGCAGAGCGCACAGGCCAATCCGGCCAGCAGCGCATCTTGCACATCAGCCTGACCAGTGAAGCCGAACAGTTCCTTGTATCCGCTTTCATATACCAGCCAGGCGCCAGGGTGTTCTTTCAGATAGTAGTTGATGTTCTGGTTGATGACTTGGCTGTAGACGCTGTACTTTTGCTGCAAGGAACTGAAGGCCAGCATTGCGTCGCTGGAAAGTTCGCCGGCTGCTACCTTCTGCTGGACTTCGAGCATCGGGGCAAATTCCTCGCCCTGCTCTTCCAGCCAATCGTAGGTCTCCGGAGTAAAGGGGCCCGAGATATGTTTCATGTAGTAGGCGTAATAGATTTCATCTGGCCCGATGTAACTTTCAGCTGTTACACCCTGGTAAACGCCAAATCCAATAAAGACGGCCAGCACCACCGCCGCGCCGTTGAGATGCAGCAGCTTTCGTGCCTCTTCCTTAATTATAGAGGTGGCACAGGTCTTGTTCAGTAACCCCAGCCGAATCCCACGCTTGGTGGCAGACAGCAGTTGCGCGCGGGCGAACACCCAGCAAAACGAAAAGGCCAGGGCTCCGCCGTAAAGAACAGCTGCTGTCCACTCAACCAGCGGTAAACCGATAGGGTCACCGAACCAATACAGATTGCGGTAGTTCCCCAACAGCTCGTTGGTTTGCAGTAGGCTGGCAAGGTTTGCGTATTTGATGGCATTCAGCCGGCTGGTAGCCGGGATTGTGGCACGGATGCCGAACATCACGAGCGGCCCAACTAGGGCGGCAGCCCATCCGGCAGTCGCTCGGCGGGCAACCAACGCCGCCAGCATGACCCAAAGCCCCATGACAAAGGCCCCAGCCCACTTGGCTAGCAGAAAGCGGAACAGATACTGCCCAACCGTGATCTGCATGGTACAGCGCATTAAGGCGGGCACACTCTGAATCGTGCGGGTCAGCGGACCCAAATCGAAGGTGGCAGCACAGTAGGCGAGATTTACGCCGTAGAGCAACACAAGCACAGCCAGCAATGAGAGGGCAAACGAGCCCAGCTTTGCCAGCGCAGTGTGCAGACGTCCAGCGGGCAGACTGCGCACCAGCGAGAGGAGCCCGCTGTCCCGTTCCTGCCGGACGAGCAGAAGCGCCAGCACCAGCATGGATGCCAACAAAATCAGATCAGTAAAAGCATAGGAGATGGCGGTATACAACCCTTTTTGCGGGTAGTAGTCGATGGCCGTTTCGCCCAAACCGGCATACACCGCTGCTGTGACCTCGATGTTTTTCAGATCGTACCCGGTCTCATCGTTTTGGAAAATCGAGATGCCTGCCAACTGTCCTGCCTTGGTTTGCACGCTTTCCAGAAAGTCGGTGTACCCGGCCACCGTGTCATACTCATTCACCAGTTGAGTGAGCAGACGGTATTCCATCGTCAGGCTATCGGTGTAGAGCGTGTAGCTCTTGTCGCGGTACATCTGTTCGTACTGGTCGAACAGGGCGGCATTTTCCTCCCGGTAATTTTGTTGAATGACGCTGTTGCCATACGCTGAATCCCGGAAGTAGTTTTCCAACCGCAGCAAGGATTCAGTTTCGTCCAATTTGCTGTGCAACAAGTCGCCCTTGGCGGCCATATCCGAACCCAAGGCAGCCAAATCAGCCCCCACGGCGCGGTAGGCCGCAGCGGGGGGCTGGTTGGAAGTGGGACGGGTACCCATCCAGAGTAATAATAGGTTAGCGGTCACCAGCACGGCAAGCAGCATCGGGAACACACGGTTGCCCCAGACCTTGCGCAGTTCGGCAGTGAGCAGGCTCATTTCCCGTCTCCCTCCCCGAATACTGCGAGGTACACATCCTCAAGTCCCTGGCCGGGGGCGTACTTGTCGATGAGGTCCGGCACCGGGGCGGCGTCTACGATTTTTCCGGCGCACAGCAAAATCACCTCCGTGGCGACGGTCTCCACATCACTGACCACATGAGTGGCTACCAGAATAATGCGGTCAGTGGCCATTTCTGCCAACAGTGTGCGCAGCCGCACCCTCTCCTTGGGGTCCAGTCCGGCGGTAGGTTCGTCCAGAATCAGCAACTTGGGGTCGCCCAGTAAGGCAGACGCCAGTAACAGCCGCTGCTTCATGCCGCCGGAGTAGGCGGACAGACGCTTGTCCAATTCAGACGAAAGATTCACTGCCGCGGCCACGCGATCCACCTCAGCCGGGACGCTTTTGCGGGGAAGCTCTTTCAGTGCCGCCATGTAGGCCAGAAAGCGCCGACCGGTATAGCTGTCATACAACCCCTGCTGCTGCGGCATATACCCGAGCACGCGGCGGAAGCGAATGCCCCTAGCGGGTTTGCCGCACCAAAGCACCTCGCCCGAATCCGCGGCTAGCGTGTCGGTGATGATGCTGATGAGCGTACTTTTGCCTGCACCGTTGGGGCCTAAAAGGCCGTAAAGCCCTGGGCCGAGGGTCAGGGATACCCCGGCCAGGGCTTGTTTAGAACGGCTTCCAATGGATTTACGAAATGAGGGTGCGGAAATCAAGTAGGATTTTTTCAAATCTCGGATTGTCAATAATGCATTTGGCATAATTTCTCCAGTTATTATTGTGTAGAGGATGCTGTGGGAGCGATGCTATTCCAATAATCCTCTTGGGACATAATTACATACTGCTTTTCGCCTGTCGCTACATAGTGACTGTTGGCAGTTGTATCTGGCAGAGTCTCTTCACCAGATATAACAAGATACTCATTGCTGGAAATGGTAGTAACTCTTTCAAATGCGGTGTCTTGGCTGCCGGATCAGTACTTACGAGTCCACAGGTGAGTTTTGCTGCTACCGGAAATCATGTAATAACCGTCTTCCATGCTTGATCCACTCTGATGTGAAGCAGTTTCAATCTTGATCAAAAGGTGTGTTGAATCAGCATCAACAAGGTTTACAAAAGCTTCCTCGGGGCTGGGAACCGCGAAACCACTAAGTGATGTTTTCTCTCCAGACAACAAATCCATCAAGCAAAAAAAGCCATTGTCCTTATATGCCAGTGTTGTCCCCTGCAGCATTGAATCCACGGATGCGTTGTCAACAGTAACAATATCCTTCCTGTCACCAGAGACAGGGTCATAGGAAGAGTAGCAACCATTGGCATTTAGCAAAATGATTGTAGATCCGGCACTGCCTTTAATCCATTCCTGATTTAAGGCACAAAGTGTGTCTTTTGTACCGGTGACGGGGTTTACACGCACTAATTCGGCCTTTAGCTGGCCATCTTCCGTTGCTGTATCGAGCTCACAGTAGATGTTTGTCCCATCCGTAACCAGAGGACGATTTATCTGCTGATTTGATTCAAATGTAAATGTGGTTTTGCGGTTAGACCCATCCAAACCCATCACCTCCAAGTGAGGCATGACGGTAGAGGATGTATCAGCAGAGGCATGTACGTTGCCGGGAAAAACAAGTACCAGATTCTGCCCAATTACGCAAGGCAAAATCCCGCCCGCAGAGTATGGCAAGTAACTTGTGCAGGCTTCCGTATCATGATTGCAATTTGGCTGGTTGCACAGGTAAATTCTTTCCATGGTTGCATAATCAAGATACATGAGATTAGCGGAACCGTCATCGCGCACGGAAGAACTCACATAGTAAAAACCGTCACTTCCGCTTCCGCCGTAATTCCAGCCATCACTGCGTTGCAAGGCCGTAAGCGTAACCGAATTCTGTGTAGAATCTTCTTGCGCCACTTCTTGAGAAGAAGTGTTTCCTGTTTGTGCTGTTGTGTTGGTAGTAGGACCGGCACAGCCAAATAGCAGGGCAGGGATAAGAGCTATGACGGCAATAATTCTTCTTCGCATAAGATGACCTCGCATAAAGTGTTTTAATAGTGGAAATAGTTTATTGGCAGATTGCGTCGTATAAAGGAACTACTTGATTGAGTTGCTAGGGCCCAATTATTAATAGTAGTTACACCACCCATATATCACGATAAGCCAGCCCGAAGCTCACGATTCGGGCTGGCATCTGTCAATTCAGTGAATGTGATTTGGTAAGAAAAATGTTGGGTTACTCAGGCAAGTTCATTCCATACATGTGCAACACTGCCCCAAACAACGTTGTTGCCGCTAACGTAGGCAAAGACGTTACCGTGATTTACCAGGCGGATGGTAAACGCGCTCATATTCCCAGCGTTAGAAACGACGGAATCGTTGATATAGCTGGAAAGGTCACGATAAACATTGCAGTTGTTATTAGAGCTGTTGATGTTGAGAGTGTAAGCATTGCCTGCACTATCCGTTTTGCTGTTGTAAACTTTTTTGCCGTTGCCGCGGTTAGCAATAGACCAAATCTGGTCGCCATCACCAGTGCGGGAGTAAACCGTCACATTGCGGCTATTATAGGGTCCTCCGCTACCTTCCATGTTCAAATAGTTATTCCCGCCGATAGATTCGTTACGAATGTGGTATCCATTGTAACCATTATCGAAATCGGCAAAGGCGGGAATAGCCAGGGCGCAGGCCATTGCCAGAGTCAGGCAAACGGTCAAAATCTTTTTGGTCAGGGTTTTCATCGCACAAATCCTCCTTCTCATGAGATTTTGTGATTTGGGGTGGTTTCGGAGCAGACTAGTCATCACCCGCGCGCCAGTGATGACCATTACAAGTCGTGGTCAGTTCCCGGGATCACTGACCCTTTCCTGTATGCGCACTATAGCATACTGCATACAAAATTTCCAAAAAAACGTCACAAAATCAAAAAATACAGCACAAATGCAAAAACTCCCTGCTGCGGACGATGAATCCGCAGCAGGGAGCTTTTGTTTTAATTATTTATATCAGGCCAGTCGACGGTAAAAATAAAACGGCCATTCTCGAACAAGAAGGTGTATTCAGCGTGATACCTGTCCAGAATATCCCCCACATTGCGCAAACCGTAGCCGTGCAACAGCGGTTCCGGCTTGGTCGTGGCAATCTGCCCGCCTACGATCTGGACTGGGCGGCTCGGATTGATGATGGAAATAGATAATAGCCCTTGTCCATACAGGATTTGGACGCTGACCCAGCGCTCAGATTCCGGCATCTGGATGCAGGCTTCCATAGAGTTGTCAAGCAAATTGGCAAGCACAATGGTCACATCGACCCGAGGTAGTTTCAGCACCGAAAGATCATTCACACGAAACCGCATGTCGATTCCTTGCCGCTGCGCGATATAGCCCTTCTGGTTCAGCACTGCGTCAATTGCCGCGTTGTGTGTATTAACTAGCAAGATGTGTTCGCTCTGATGAACTTTCATCTCTGATAAAAACGATTGAGCCTCCTCCAGATTTCCCTGTTCTAACAATGCCGACAGAGTGGAGAGCTGTGTGCGATAATCATGAGTCATTTTCCGTTGACCTGCGTATGCCTGGCTTAGAGCCTGTATGTTTTCGTCCTGTACATGCGCACGCTCTGCAGCGGCTATCAGCTTTTCCCGGTTTACGGCGCTCTGCTCAAGGTGATCGAGCAGAAGAAGGAACACCACATCCACCACGTCGAGAATCAGCAGGCAAAAATGCCATATTTGCTGTTCATTTGGAAATGTGTAAATCTGCCAAATAATAAGCAGCGTACTCAGAGGGAAAACAACGGACAATGACACCCAGGCGCGGGCCTGTTTGCCAACGGATAACGGTGGGTGGTATTTTCGAATTATCAGTGCTACTACAAGGAACGAGAGCGGACGGAGAAGAAAGACCGCTGAATAGAGGGGAACATTCCAGATATATTCCTCGTATGTCAAGTTTAGGGCATACATGCATAAGGCGTCAAGCCAGTAAGCCGAGGAATACAGAACCGCATAGGTCGTTACTATAACGAACAGGCGGCGATCCCAGCGGCTTTGGTACAAGAGGGCGCATAATGCATAATAAGATGCTACTTCGAACAGAATCTTGGACGCGTAACCAAAACTACTCCCCACAAAAAGCGAAAACACGAAAAAAACTGATATTCCCAGAGTAACAAAAAAACAATAAGATTTTCCGAACTTTTTACGCGGAAAGAAAGCGTCAAATAGAATGAGTCCAATCCATGCAGAAACTATACTGCCAATCAAGCTGAGTAGATTTCCCCAAAGCTCTACCATAGCTGCTGCGCCTTCCAGTTGACAAATTTATAATGATTTTCGCGGGAATTGCGGGCACTTGCCTGCAAACTTTTTCCCGTGGTCAAAACAGCACCAGTACTTTGTAGAGATTGCAGATACGTCATGTTCACCAGATACTGTTTATGGATGCGCAAGAACCCCTGCGGGAACAACAGCTCTTCCAATTGGGCCATTGTCAGCCGCGTATACAGCTTTTCTTTCGACCAGCCAATCATGTACAGGCACTGTTCGTGTCCCTGACTTTCCGCATAGGAAATTGCCTGTACGGGGACCGACATACTCTCTCCCTCACAAAAGATTTCAACTTTTCGTTTGCGCGTGCGGCATACGGCGAGTGCGTCCGAAAAATAGCCGGGCAGCTTTCGGTCCAGTTCTGCTTTGGACAGATAGCGGAAAGCATTCACCTCATAACCTTCCGGGGCATACTCACTGAAATTGGTCACCAAAATCAGGACAGCCTCAGCGTTATGTTCCCGCATAATCCGTGCCAGTTCGATACCGTTTTTATTTCCCAAATCAATATCCAGAAAAAGAATATCGAACTTCGTCAGCACCCCGGCGCTCATGGCAGTTACATCCGTCAGGAGCTGCACATTCATAGACTTGGGAGAATAGGCTGGCAAGGCCTGTATCTTTTTCGCCATGTCCTGCGCAAAAGCGGCATCATCATCGCAGATCAAAATGTGTACCATACTTCCCCCTATGGTGGCATACTTCTCGGTAGTAAGACGTCTCTGTGTTTTCAAAATAGTAAATCCTCCAGTAATTGTCAAGGCTGTGGGGATAGTTTTCTTATTGTATAGCATAAAGCTGTCCATAAATCAAATTTTGGACAGATAACAGTCCAACCGAATTGTAAACTATACCTATGCAAGGAGGGGGGACACACATGGTAGATGAATTTGGGGCGCGTATTGCAAAACTGCGAAAAGCGCGGAATCTTTCTCAAAGGGCCCTGGTGGATCGCGCCAAGGCCCTTGACCCTAATCTGCGCTTATCCCACTCTGCTCTTGGCAGTTATGAGAGAAATTCAACCGTGCCACGCCTTGCCGAAGCCGTAGCGCTGGCTGATGTGTTAGACGTTTCGCTTGATTTTTTGCTAAGAGGGGAAGCATACCGAACCTTGCCGCTTAAAAATCTTACAGACGAACAGACACAGTTGCTTTTAGATCTTTCTGTATATTTTCGGCAGCAAAACAGTGCAGATCGGGGAAAAAAGAGTATGGAACCCACCAAAGAACAGGTGGCGTTGTTTGCAAAGTTGATGAAAGAAGTGTTCGGATAAACAGTATGCAGCATGACGCTTTTTGCGTTCATGCTGTATTTTTTGCATTCGTGCTGTTTTTTTGGTGATTTTATTTCGAAATTGATAAAATACCAACATCAGGAGTTGATTCCAATGGAGACTTTGGCAACAAGCGTAACTCGCTTCTTTCTGCAAAAGCATTACATTGAACCAGACCAAGCCGAATGGTTTCAATACGGCCTTATCCGCCGGATGATAGGTTCCCTTACCTTCCTTCTGCTCCTCCCTATCGGAGCTATTTTTGTCGGCTGGATCGGCTCTTTCCTATACCTGTACAGCTTCCGCTTCCTGCGAACACGGACCGGCGGTTACCACGCGAAAACACCGCACGGCTGTCTGCTGACCTCGCTTGGCACCATGTTCGCGGCGCTGACCCTGGCAAAAAATCTTTATTCGCCGCTTCTCATAGGAGCTGTTTTGTTTGCCGCGGCCTTGTGCATTTTTGTACTGGCGCCCGCAAACAACGCTTCGCTCCATCTGACAGCCAATGAAATCACCGCCATACAGCCACGAGCTTGGCTTCGCCTTGCTGGTACTGTCCTCATTGGGAGCCTGCTGTTGTACATCTGTGCGCCACTGGCAAGTTGTATGGCAGTCTCGCTGCTGGCGGTCGCTGTCATGCTCGTATTGGCAAATTTGGGGCTTGGCGCGCAGTAATGCGCTTTGTAGGCATTTGATTATTTAGGAGGGAAACTGCCATGAAAACGAAAGAACCTTTTGTACAAAAGCTCGTCCATAAGGCGGCGCAGGGCATTGTCCGCCGAGAACGCTACGGCTGGCCGCCGGACAGTCCCTGGAGTGCTTACCAGCCCCACCGGCCTGAAAAGCCCCTACCTCAGCCGCAGGACAAAAAGTAAGCAAATACGTGATTTCTAATAACACCATCGCGCCCGCCGCATTTTGTATGCGGCGGGCGTTTTTTATTTCAAAATTTTTTGTGTTTAATGTAAAGGTCTATTTGACATTTGGCATCTACAATTTTGTCAGAGCCAAAATGAGGTGGTGAAGGGAGGTGGACGCGAACTGGCGAAGAGATGCGATTGTTGAGCTCCTTCGCCAGAAAGGAAAGGTGAAAGCTCGAGAACTAGCCAAGCGTTTTCATGTGACACGTCAAACAATCTGCCAAGACATAACTGTCTTATCGCTTCACTGCGATATTTACACAGAACGCGGTCAGAATGGTGGAATCTACCTTTTAGAAAAAAGAGGCCCATTCGTAAATCGCTTAGTTCATCTCAGATTCAAGTACTTGAACAACTTTTGCCTTCTTTATCAGAGGAAAAGCGTCTTATCATTCAGTCCATTCTTCATGATTTTGGCTCCTAATAGGCAACGTGCCTTACCTTGACAACTGAATACCCAGCACGGAGGCACGTTCCTAGTGCAGGAAGCGTAATCAGAGAAGCGCCATGACGTAAAATCAACACCCAGCAAGATGGGCGAGATTGTACCGAGCGATCCATTCTACTGAAAAAGCAGCGGCAACTGCTTCGCCATGATCTGCAAGGGAGATAATGATACGCCTGTTGCCCCGCACATCAGACGGGGTGGCCGACCTTGGGTTGAAATCCTTAGACCCCTGGAACACCAGTGAAAGCTGCGAAAGTGGCTTGCCGAACGAAAGTGAACCGTGTTCCCCAATGCCAGGGGGCGAGCAGCAAATATGGCATTTCTGTATGTTATTCTTTTTTTCTGAACATCAACAGCTCCATGTGTTGATGTCGAACCCGTGCGGCGCAGTGCAAGCCACTGCGCCGTATTATTTTGCCATCAACTCAAACGAGGAGATGATTCTATGACAAATCCGGAAACCGGTTATGAAAAAGCTCATCGTCAGGTTGAGCAGATCTTCCGCCAATTTTTCCCAGCCAGGGGGATGGTTACACGCGAAGGGCAGATCCGTCTGTGCCACATGATGCTGGACGCCCTGTTTGGCCTGGATGTGGCCCTGTGTGACGCCGGTGTGGGGCTGGGAAAGACCTATGCCTACCTGGTTGCCTGCGTGCTGTGGCAGCTGCAAAGGCCACGACAGATGCAACGTCCGGTGGTGATTTCTACTGCTAGTGTCGCCCTTCAAAGCGCTATTCTCACAGAGTACATACCGTTTTTATCAAACGTTTTAATACAAAATGGATATATTCAGAAGCCTATTTGTGCTGTGCTTTGTGCTGTGCTGAGAAAAGGAAAAGAACGTTTCGCTTGTGATCGGCGGCTTTTGATTCGACAAAAGCAGATCGGCATTCGTGGCGAACGGTTCCGCAGGCGTGCAGCTGCCTTGCGCGCTGCCAACCAATGCCTGGACCTGGATCTTTTGCCGGGAATATCTCGTCATGATCGCCGTCTGATCTGTGTTCCGGAGCGTTGCAGCCGCAGCTGCATCTTGCACTCCGATTGCCGGTATCGACAGTATTTGAAAGATTCCAACGGTGCATCGGTTACCATTCAGGTCTGCAATCACAATTACCTGCTGGCAGATGCAGCCCACCGGCAAAACGGGGGGAAGCCCCTGCTGAAAGACTACCAGGCACTGGTCATCGATGAGGCACACAAACTGCCGGAAACAGTTCGCCAAATGAACACCCGGCGGATTCGTTCGTCAGACTTGCTTCATTTTGAAAGAATCCTAACCACCAGCCACTGCACATTGGGAGCCCAGAAGCTCCGTGGTGTAAGGATGGCGTTCCTGACAGCATTTGCGCCTGCAGAGAACGAATCGGAAAGGGAAAAATCGTTCTGCTTGACAGCTGAGCAATCCGCCGCCTTGCAGCATTTGGACAAAGCTATTCAGGAAATTTTCAGGCTGGAGAATAAGGAAGTACCGCCCGTTTTGCGCAACAAACTGAGTGATGTTCACGAACTCATTCCGCTCTTCCTTCGCAGCGATACCACTTTTGTTCGCTATGTGGAATACCATCAGGAAAATGGGGCTCTGGCCATTGATCTGTGTGCAGTGCCTTTTGATCTGCCCCAGTGCGTGTATGATGCGCTCTGGAGGGAGCAGAAACCAGCCATCCTTACATCAGGGACCCTGGCGGTGGGAGAGGATTTCACGCATACGGAACAGCAATTCGGGCTGGATCGAGGAACATCATTGCGCACGCTTCGCATCCCATCCCCCTTCCACTACGAAAACAACTGTTTGCTTTATTTTCCAGCAACACACAGAAAGAAGGCCCCTTCCACTACGAAAACAACTGTTTGCTTTATTTTCCAGCAACACACAGAAAGAAGGCCCCTTACAAACAGAATACGGACCGCGTGGCCCGTCAGATCCAGGAGCTGATCAACACCGCCAACGGACACACGTTGGTGCTGTTCACATCCTACGATCAGATGGGCCGTGTCTATGAAAAACTGAAAGATAAGTTCCCGGTGCCTGTGCTGCAGGCACAACGCAACCCACAGATCTATCTGGAACGCTTCAAACAACTTCCCAACGCCGTCCTGTTCGCCAGTGGAGCGTGCTGGGAAGGTGTGGATTTCCCCGGAGATATGGTCTCCTTGCTCATCATTGTGAAGCTGCCATTTCAGGTACCCGACCCGCTGGGAGAAGCCATGCGGAAGCAGTACAGCAATCTGCACAGTTATATCCAGGCTGAAGTCGTGCCTGAAATGCAGATCAAACTGCGGCAGGGCTTTGGCCGTGCCATCCGAACTGAAACCGACAGCTGCGTGGTTGCTATTCTCGACCCCCGTGCAGCACCAGGAAAGCGATATCATCAGGTGGTGTTGGAAGCATTGCCCGATATGCCGATTGCGGAAACGATTGAGGATATACACAGCTTCTTCCGGATACATAAAGGTCCGGATTACTTTTTGCCCCAAAACGATACGGAGGACAACTGATATGAAAGCGATTTGTTTTATGCAGGAAGTCAAGGAAGGCGATCTGACCATCCGTGAACAGATGCTGGTGTGCCGTAGAGCGCTGCGCAAACTTCGGTGGCCGTGCGTGCTGGAACTGTTTGCGCAGGCCGGCACAGAGGAACAGCCTTTGTCCCTCAGACCGGGCATGGTGGAGCTGCTGCATGCCGCCGCCAACGGAGAAGCGGACGTCTTGGTCGTTGTAGATGCAGCACATCTGTACTGTGGGCGTCCGGAGTTGGAAGGTTTGCTGGCATCGCTTTTGCACTATGGTATCCATACCTTCGGGGCAAAGGATGGAAACTGGATCGAGCCCGGCGGACGTCGCTGGATGGTCCTCCCCGGATATGATGAGGAGGTCTGGAATGGTTGAAGATAAGGAAAAGCATCTTTTCTTTCCACGGGTGTGGCTGTATGCGCGAACCAGCACAAAAGACCATGATGCAGTAGATTGGCAGCTGAGTGAATTAGCTGACTGGGCAGCACAGGAGGGGTACAGGGGTGTGGGCAGGAGCTATGACTTCGCTTCGCCAAAGGTAATATGGTGTTCTGGTTTATCGGCCATGTTGCATGTAGTGCGACGAGGAGAGGTCGATGCGGTGGCCGTAACTTGGATCTCGAGCTTGGGGCGCACAAGGAAAAAACTGATCAAGATCTTGGCAACTTTGCAAAAGCACAATGTGGCTTTGATTACAACAGAAGAAAATCTGCGGTATCAGCTCTACCTGTATGGTCTGGATACAGTGCTGGTCAAGCATACCATGAGAAAGGCGGATGAACGGTCTTGCCCGACAGCATAAATTTAAAGACGCGCTATTACTCGATTACAGAATTGCCCGTAGTTATGAAAGTGTCGGATTTACAAGCCTTGTTCGGAATTTCACGGAGTGCATCATATCGGTTACTGCATACACCCGGATTCCCCGTGATTCGTGTAGGGGGCATGCTGCGAATCCCCAGGGACAGACTTTTTGATTGGATGGAACTGCAGTCCCTAGAAAATACCCCAAACCAGAACCCGAAGATTGTTGGTATTTGATATAGCTTTCTGCTCGGCTTTCGAGTATTGTTTGTGTTGCAAAAAAAATAAGAAGGAACGTTGAAAAATGGAAGGCAAAACGAAAAAGCCGATGCATCGCGGTCACAATGAAGGCAATATTCGCCAACGTACGGACGGGCGATGGGATGTTTGCGTATCGGCTGGCATCGACTATATATACGGCATCTCAATGCGGATTTCTTCCTGCTGCAACTCGATTCAAGAGGCTATTGCGATCCTTCAGGAGCAGGCGCATGATATCCGTGTGAATGGTTGGCGCGACCCGATGTCTGTGACCCTGGGAGAGTGGTACGAATATTGGCTGGTCACATATATGAAAGACAAGGTCAAACAGTCCACTTACATGAGTTATCGCGGGTACGGGAATAAACATTTTTGTGTGTTGTACAAAATACGCCTGAAAAAACTGGAAGGCCGCATCCTGCAGGAGTTCTACAATTACAAATATCGGGAAGAGGGACTGTCGGCTAAAACGCTTCGCAACTACCACATGGCGCTGCACAAATGTCTGCAGCAAGCAGTAAAGGAACGGCTGATCGTAACCAATCCCTGTGATGCGGTTACCTTGCCATCGGGAGAAAAGCCGGAAATAGCGGCTCTCACCAATGAACAACAGCGTGCACTGGTGCAGATCAGCTATCGCCACCGTTATGGTGTGTTCGTACGGCTGGATCTTAGCACGGGACTTCGGATGGGCGAACTGCTGGCGCTCAGATGGGAAGATATCGACCTGGTCGGCGCCCAACTGACAGTAAAGCGCACGATCAACCGGTTGGCACGTTATGAGCAGGACGAGGGGAAGCACTCAACCGAGATTGTGTTTGACACCCCCAAAACCCAAAATGCCCGCCGGACGATTCCTTTGACCCGAAGCGTCATCGAGGATCTCAAAAGGTGGCGCAGCATTCAGCTGGCCGATCAAAACGCGGCCGGCGCAGCATACCAGGACACGGGCTTTGTGGTTACCAATGAACTAGGCATGTATTTTGAGCAACGCACATTCAAAGACTATTACAACCGGATGCTGCAGGATGCAGGTATAGGTCACTTTACGTTCCATGCGTTGCGTCATACCTTTGCAACCAGAGCCCTGGAAAGGGGAATGGACTACAAAACCCTGTCCGCCATCCTGGGGCATTACTCCGTATCATTCACGATGGATACTTATGTGCACAGCATGGATGAGCACAAGCGAAACGAGATGGATAAAATGGATGACCTGTTCGGGATAAGCCTGGAGATCTCGGTAGAGCAACAGCCTTACCCGGTGCTGTTCACCGTCACAGAAGAGGGATGCAACGCCTTTGCGCCGGACTACCCGAAAATACAGATTCAAGCCGGCACATTTGAAACAGCCCTGACGGAAGCGAAAAAGCAAATCCAAAAGGCGCTGAGCCAGTTCAAATACCCGCCGATCCCCACCCGGCAGGAAGACATCGTGGTGCCGGAGAACAGCGTGCTGATTCTCCTGAAGACAGCCTGAACAAACAGAAACAGCCCTGGCCAGATGGCCGGGGCTGTTGTCCGTTATATTGTCCGTTACGATTTTCCACCAAATAGAAATGAACGGTGGAAAAGAAAAAATCGTTTTGGGGTCATTTTGGGGTCAAAATCTAAGATTTTTAAGACTGTATTCCAAAACAAAAGAAAAGAACGGTAAAACTTGACGTCTTACCGTTCTTTGTTGGTTGCGGGGACAGGACTTGAACCTGCGACCTCCGGGTTATGAGCCCGACGAGCTACCATCTGCTCTACCCCGCGATATTTAGTTGCTCTCTCTTGAGTGCCTAAATAGTATAGCATCCACATCCCGCAATGTCAATACCCTTTATAAAATATTTTTTGCATCCTGCCCCAAAAACAAAAGCCCGCGCAAATTAGTGGTTGAATCCCCTAGTTAAAACGGGTACTATTATAATAGAAAAGGATCGCCAAAATCCGGCAGATATCCCTTGCCCGGCGGGCGGCGGTGCAAAAAATAAACGGTGCCCCTGGCGCAGCAGCCGGGAACGCTGTGAATGAGGTTAGGAAAGTTATGAAACGTCTGGTCGTTGGGGTTCTGGCACACGTGGACAGCGGAAAAACCACTCTTTCGGAAGCACTGCTCTACCGTGCGGGCAGTATCCGCAAGCTGGGGCGCGTAGACCATCGGGATGCATTTTTGGACACCGATGCGCTGGAAAAAGCCCGCGGCATTACCATTTTTGCCAAACAGGCCGTGCTTACCCTGCCGGCCGGAACGGTGACGGGCACCCCGCTGGAAGAGACCCAGATCACCCTGCTGGATACCCCCGGCCACGTGGACTTTTCGGCGGAGGCCGAGCGCACGCTGCAGGTGCTGGATTATGCGGTGCTGGTCATTTCCGGCACGGACGGCATCCAAAGCCACACGATGACATTGTGGCGGCTGTTGGAGCGCTACCATGTGCCAACCTTTATCTATGTCAACAAAATGGATCTGCCCGGTGCGGACAAAGCCCTGCGCCTGCGGGAGCTGCGGGGCCGCTTTGGGGATGGCTGTGTGGACTTTACCCCCACCGTTCCGGCGGAAGAACGCGCCGAAGCCCTTGGCGTGTGCAGTGAACCGCTGATGGAAGCCGTGTTGGCAACAGGAACGGTGCCGCAGGCGGATCTCATCACGGCAATCACGCGGCGGCAGGTGTTTCCCTGCTATTTTGGCGCGGCTCTGCGGCTGGATGGCATTGACGACCTGCTCAATGGTCTGCAGCGGGATACCCGCATGCCGCCGGACGCCGGCAGCTTTGGCGCGCGCATCTTCAAGATCGGGGCAGACGAATCCGGCGCGCGCATGACCTACCTGAAAGTGACGGACGGCGTGCTGAAAGTCAAATCCAACCTGGTATCCCGCCCAGATGCCCGTGTGGAATTTGAAGAAAAGGCCGACCAGCTGCGGGTCTACTCCGGCAGCAAATACCGCCTGGTCAGCGAAGCCCCGGCGGGCACCGTCTGTGCGGTGCTGGGCCCCACAAAAACCTATCCCGGACAGGGCCTTGGCGTACAGCCGGATGCCCGCCAGCCGATGCTGGAACCGGTGCTGAACTACCGGGTGGAGCTGCCGGAAGGAGCTGACCCCCACTGTGCCCTTCTGGCCCTGCGCACCCTGGAGGACGAGGATCCACAGCTGCATGTGGTGTGGAATGCCGCTCTGGGCGAGATCCACCTGCAGCTGATGGGTGAAATTCAACTGGAAATTTTGCAGAGTGTGCTGCAAAGCCGCTTTGGATTGGAAGTGGCCTTCGGCGAGGGCGGCATTCTATACAAAGAGACCATCTCTGCCCCGGTGGAGGGCGTGGGCCATTATGAACCGCTGCGCCATTATGCGGAGGTTCATCTGCTGCTGGAACCCGGCGAGCCGGGCAGCGGCCTGCAGTTTGCCAGCATTTGCCGCACCGATGCGCTGGACCTGAACTGGCAGCGGTTGATTTTGACCCACCTGGCGGAGCGCAGCCACCCCGGCGTGCTGGCCGGTGCGCCGCTGACCGATGTGAAAATCACCCTGACGGCAGGCCGTGCCCACATCAAGCACACCGAGGGCGGGGACTTTCGCCAGGCAACCTACCGCGCCGTGCGGCAGGGGCTGCGCACCGCGGCGGCCCGGGGGCAGGCGGTCCTGCTGGAACCCTGGTATGACTTCCGGTTGGAAGTCCCGCAGGACTGTGTTGGCCGCGCCATGGCCGATCTGCAGCGCCGCTGCGCGGAATTCAGCACGCCGGAAAACGAGGATGGCCTGGCCGTCATTACCGGCAAAGCCCCGGTTGCCGAAATGCGGGGCTGTGCGCGGGAAGTGACCGCCTACACCCGCGGTGCGGGCCGCCTGAGCTGTATGCCCCGCGGCTATGCGCCCTGCCACAACACCGAAGCCGTGCTGGAAGCCATTGGCTACCAGCCGGATGCCGATACTGAAAACCCGGCGGATTCCGTATTTTGCAGCCACGGCGCGGGCTACCTTGTCAAATGGGACGAAGTTCCCGCCCACGCCCATGTGGCCAGCGGCCTGGGGCGCAACGCGCCCGGTGCCCAGCAGGCGAAACAGGAAGAAGCGGATGCCTCCGATGAAGCATCCGATGCCCGCCACCGTGCTGCCGCTTACTGCGGCACACTGGAGCAGGACAAAGAGCTGCTGGCGATTTTTGAGCGCACCTATGGGCCGATCAAGCGCCGGGGGGAAGCCGCAGGTCAGCATGACCAGCTTGCCGCGCGCAAAGCCTTCCGCAGTGTGGGGCCAAGCCAGAACCGTACCCCCGCTGCACCGCCGCCCAGCGGGCCGGAGTACCTGCTGGTAGACGGCTACAACGTGATTTTTGCGTGGGATGAATTAAAGAAGATCGCGGCGGAAAACTTGGATGCCGCCCGCCGCCGGTTGATGGACATTCTGTGCAACTATGCGGGCTACCGCAAGTGTGTGCCCATCCTGGTGTTTGACGCCTACCGCGTCAAGGGCGCTGGGCGGGAACAAGAAACCTGGCACAACCTGCATGTGATTTATACCCGCGAAGCCGAAACCGCCGATATGTTCATCGAGCGCGCCACCCATGAGCTGGCCAAAAACCACCGCGTGCGGGTGGTCAGCTCCGATGGTGCGGAACAGATCATTATTCTGGGCAACGGTGCGCTACGGGTATCCGCCCGCGCATTTGAGCGCGAGGTGCGTGCCGTGGAAGCCGAGATCCGCGAATTTTTGGACCAGTAAGGGAATACTGCATCCATCCAAGCGCCGATACGGCGGGGATGATGGTAGAGTGTATTGAAAGGCAGGAAAACAATGGATTTTATGCTCAGCCGTGCTACACGGGTCACGGCGCAGTGGGCCAGTGCGCCCGTGCAGCATGCCGTGGCGCGCTTTTGGCGTGATATGGAAATGACTCTTTCCACCACCGGTTTTGTGCCGGATAACCGCCTGATGATCTGCCTTGCCCCCGCCCTGCCGCCGGAAAGTTATACGCTGGATGTGACGGAAAACCAGCTCACCCTCTGCGCGGCGGATGATTTGGGCGCGGTGTACGGCCTGCTGGATATCAGCCGTCATTACCTGGGGGTAGCACCATTCTGGTTCTGGAACCAGCAGCAGTTTGAGCCCAAACCCTTTGCCACTGTGCCGGAGGGCCGCATTACCGGGCCAGCCGCCGCTGTCGGCCTGCGCGGGTGGGATCTTTCGGATGCACCATGGCTGTCCGCCTGGGCGGATGCCACCGAAAACGGCTGGGAGATGATTTTTGAATCCCTGCTGCGCTACCGCGGCAATATGGTGCGCACCGACAAACAGGCGGACCTTGCCGCCGCCATGGGCCTGCGCCCTGTGCAGAACCCGCAGACCCCGCTGGGGGCTGCCCCGCAGCAGGCTGCGGCGGAAAACCCGGAAGAACGCCATAAAATCTGGCAGGATTCTATCCGCACTCTCAAAACCAGCCCGCGCATCTGGGCGCTGGGCATTGACGGGATGGGGGGTGATCCCGATGGCACAGCCAGCACTGCGGCGCTGCAAGAGCAATGGCAGCTGCTGAACGCCACGGTGCCCGGTGCCGCTGCCTATATTCTGCTGCAGGGCGAAACCGTTGCGCTCTACCAGGAGGGAAAACTCAAAATCCCGGATAGAGTTATCCCCGTTTTAACCCCGGCCCCCAGTGCCAGCAGTGCGGGCGGCCCTGGTCCCGGCGCGCAGCACGGGCTGTGGTTCAGCCTTTGCCGCCGCGATAAGCTGACCGGCAACCCCATGACCGCCTACCCCGGCGGCGATACCGCCGTTAACGGAATGCTGCAGGGAGCCTGGCGCGGCGGGGTGCGCAGCTTCTGGATGGTTGGCACCGGGGATCTGCGCCCCTCCCTGATGGAGCTGAACCTGACCGGTGCTTTGTGGTGTACCCCGGATACCGACTGCGCCGCGCAGCGCACGGCTTACCTGCGCTGTACCTACCGTGCGCCGGATGGCTGGGCACTGACGGACAGCGCACTGGAGGATCTTTCGGTCTGCCTGCGCGCCCGTGCCGAAAGCGCCGTGCAGGCGGGCAGCCCGCCGCAGCCGGTGGGCGAAGCGTTCCTGACCCGCAGCACCCGGCTGTTTGCTTCGGCCTGGCTGTGCGGCAAAACGCAGGGCCCGATTCAGGAACTTGCCGCTTTGCTGCCCGCAGAAAGCTATGCGGAACAGCTGGCTGCCTATCAGCAGCTCTGCACTTCCGCGCTGGAAAATTATGAAACGCTGCTGCCCGGCTGTTCTTACGCCGGGCGGGCCACCACGCCGCTCTGGCAGGAGCAGGTGGTGTTCAGCGTGCGGCTGTACCTGTACGCCCTGCGCGGGGCGGTGCGCTTTTGCACCGCGCGGGAGCAGTTTTTGGATAAGGACTGGCAGAACTGCTTTTGCACCCTGGGCCGTGCGGCGGATGATTTTGGTGCCATGGCAGCTCTGCTGCAGCCCAAAACTGGGTTCTGGGCCGGCTTTTGCAGCGATACCATGCTGGACGGCGCACTGACCGCCCGCGTTCTGACCGGTCTGATGGCGATTCCCCGCGCGGCCGGGGACGGGCCGGATTATGCCGCCTGGCAGGCTCCACTGCCTGGTGCCCCGGCGGCCCCCGTGCCGGATTTTACCCTGTACCGCGCCCTGGTACAGGCGGAAACGAAAAAAGTGTAAGGGCCGGGCCGAAAATGCACCGAAAAATCCATGTATTGCCCTGAGCTTTTTGAGCACCGAGATAACCGGCGGCTTTACCGGCTGCACCGTTGGCATGTATGCCTCCGCCAACGGCACCACCGGCACCAACCACGCCGCTTTCTACTGGTTCGCTTACCAGCGGGTGTGAAACAAGTTGCGCAAAAATATGACAATCAAAAGCAGCTCCCGCCGCCGCGGGGCTGCTTTTGGTTTATAAAGTCGCATTTTGCCGTGAAATTGAAACGTTTCATCAAAATGAATACTACTTTCTTGTTATATTCGACAAGGAAAACGGTTGCGATTCGTGCAAGGCTACAATCTTGCACTCAAAATCCAAAAAACGATTGATTTTTGCAAAACACGGGTGTAGTATAAAGCCATAGCAAGGTTGGAAACGTTACCAACCCGTGAACCACACCCGTCAGCAACGGTGCAACTGGTTCCACTTAAAAAGGAGGATAATACCATGAAATCCAAGCAAACAATCTCTCTCGCCGTGGCATCCATGATGGCTGCCGGCCTGCTGGCAGGTTGCGGCTCCACCGCATCTTCCACTGCTTCCTCTGCTGCAGAAAGCACCGCAGCTTCTTCCGAAGCTGCCAGCTCCGAAGCAGCCGCCCCGGCAGATACCACTGCCGCCGGCAAGGTCTACTACCTGAACTTCAAGCCCGAGCAGGATGAAGCCTGGCAGGCCCTGGCAAAGACCTACACCGAAGAGACCGGCGTTCCCGTTACCGTTGTGACCGCTGCTTCCGGCCAGTACGAAACCACTCTGATGAGCGAAATGGCCAAGAGCGATGCGCCCACCCTGTTCCAGGTCAACGGCCCTGTCGGCCTGGCCAACTGGAAGGATTACTGCTATGACCTGACCGGCTCCAAGATCCTGGGCGACCTGACCAGCGATTCTTACGCCCTGAAAGATGGCGACGCCACCGTGGCCATCGGCTACGTTATCGAGAGCTACGGCCTGATCACCAACAAGACCCTGCTGGAAAAGGCCGGTTACACCACCGATGATATCAAGAGCTTCGCAGACCTGAAGAAGGTTGCCGAGGACATCACCGCCCGCAAGGACGAACTTGGCTTTGCAGCATTCACCTCCGCCGGTATGGATTCTTCCTCTGACTGGCGCTTCAAGACCCACCTGGCCAACCTGCCCATCTACTTTGAGTACCAGGCTGACGGCATCGGCTCCACGGATGCCATCAAGGGCACCTACCTGGATAACTACAAGAACATGTTTGACCTGTACATCAACAACTCCACCTGTGCTCCCACTGAGCTGGCTGGCAAGACTGGCGATGACAGACTCAACGATTTACAGGCCAATGAGACAGACTTCTAAACGAACGCTTCTATGGTAGATAC
>ENA-ORLH01000021-ORLH01000021.1-human-gut-metagenome-genome-assembly--contig:-NODE-21-length-42829-cov-11.4117_pt1 | contig 42829 bp, 36 predicted proteins | sample MGYA00243069_ERZ508828 | MGnify/ENA primary metagenome ERZ508828 (study PRJEB26277, sample SAMN04329793) | human gut metagenome | biome: human-associated habitat | host: Homo sapiens | place: USA... | reverse complement strand
ATAGTTGGTGCTTATTAGGGCGAGGGTCCACCTGTTCCCATCCCGAACACAGAAGTTAAGCTCGCTTCTGCCCACGATACTTGGCTGGAGACGGCCCGGAAAAATAGGTAGCGCCAACACGCCTTCTTAGCTCAATGGTAGAGCATTCGGCTGTTAACCGAAGGGTTGTAGGTTCGAGCCCTACAGAAGGCGCCACAATAAGGGTGTGCCGCCACACCAAAAGGTGGCGGCACACTTCTTTTTACATAAGCCATAGAGATCGATCACTTGGGCCTTTAGCTCAGTTGGTTAGAGCAGACGGCTCATAACCGTCCGGTCCCGGGTTCGAGTCCCCGAAGGCCCACCATATAGGGGTATAGCTCAGCTGGTAGAGCAGCGGTCTCCAAAACCGCGTGTCGAGAGTTCGAATCTTTCTGCCCCTGCCATTTTCTTATTGACAACGTTTGTTGTTTCTGGTATACTTTAAAAGCTCGAGTTCGACAAGATCTCCTGAAAATTGATGGCCAAGTAGTTCAGTTGGTTAGAACGCCAGCCTGTCACGCTGGAGGTCGTGGGTTCGAGCCCCATCTTGGTCGCCATATGCTGCTGTAGCTCAGTCGGTAGAGCGCATCCTTGGTAAGGATGAGGTCGGCGGTTCGAATCCGCCCAGCAGCTCCAAAAAGCATCGAAAACTTTCGTTTTCGGTGTTTTTTTGTTGGAAAAACGCACTTTTATGTGTGGTTCAAAATGTGGGTCAACCGCCTGACCCACACCGTGACCCACACGGGGAAATGCTCGGAAAGGGCAAAAGATGAGCGGACGGAAAAGCCGTTATTCTGAAAGGCCTTTTCTTTGTTTCGCCGCGTTCTTGTATTTTGCGGCAGGATATGCTACAGTACCTTCCGTTGATTTTCTCTGCCTCTTACGAGGCTGTGCGAGGTATTTATGAAGCTGTTACGATGGTGTAAGGCCAACGCCATGCCGGTGATTGCGGTGCTGGCCGCGGCGGTGACGGCGGCGTTCGTGCCGCCTGACGCGGCCTATCTTGGCTACTACGATGTGAAAACGCTATCCTGCCTGCTGTGCGTGCTGGCGGTGGTGGGTGCGCTGCGCCGCGTGGGACTGTTTCCTCTGCTGGCGCAGAGGCTGGTGCAGGTGTTCCACACCACCCGCGGCGCGGTGACGGCGCTGGTAGGTATCACGCTGGTGGGCTCCATGCTGCTGACCAACGACACGGCACTGCTGATGTTCCTGCCCCTCAGCTGGTTTGTGCTGGAGCGCACCGGCCAGACGAAATGGACGGCGCTGACGTTCATTCTGCAGAACTGCGCCGCCAACCTGGGCGGTATGCTGACGCCCTTCGGCAACCCCCAGAACCTGTATCTGTTCAACCACTACAACATCCCTAACGGGGAATTCCTGTCCATTATGCTGCCGCCGTTCCTGCTGTCCACGGCGCTGATCCTGCTGTGCTGTCTGTTTCTGCCCCGTGAAGGGCTGACTGTCCCCCGGCAGGCGACACTGCCGGACAAGCGTCGTACTGCGGTATACGGCGTACTGTTCTGCGTGGCGGTGGCTATGGTGCTGCGGGGAATCCCCTACTGGCTGGGACTGCTCGTTATCGTGATGGCTCTGCTGGTGCTGGATCGCCGTGCGCTGCTGGGCGTGGACTGGGGACTGCTGGTGACGTTTGCGGCGTTTTTCACCTTTTCGGGCAACATGGCGCGGATTGAGCCGGTGCGTGAGCTGTTCCGGAAGCTGCTCACCCACGGGGCCATGCCGGTGGCGGCACTGACCAGTCAGGTCATCAGCAACGTACCGGCAGCCATCCTGCTGAGCCGGTTCACCGACGACTATCGAGGACTGCTGGTGGGCGTGAATATCGGCGGCGCGGGGACGCTGGTGGCGTCACTGGCCAGCCTGATCACTTTCCGGGAATACACAAAGCACGTCAAGGGGCAGACGGGGCGGTTCATGGTGCTGTTCTCCGCCATCAGCTTCGGTTTTCTAGGCGCCCTGTTGGTAGCCATGACACTCTGGATGCGGTGAAATGAGTAAACTAGAGCTCCTGCCCCATGGGCAGGAGCTCTGGTTTGTTATTGCGGTGCAGTTTGATCAGCTCACATCACCTGTGCCATGAAGCTGCCCATGGTCTGTGCGGCTTCGTCCTGCTTTTGACGGGTGGCGTGGGTGTAGGTGCGGAGAGTGAACCCCGCATCGTAGTGCCCCAGCATACTGCTGACAGTTTTCACGTCCACGCCGTTTTGTAAAGCCAGCGTGGCAAATGTGTGTCTGAGATAGTCCCTCACCTTATAGGACACTTAGAGCGGATTTGTAAACCAAAAAAGTCAGAGGACCCTGTCATAAGACAGAATCCTCTAACTTTTGGTACAGCTTTTTCAGTCGCTTTGATGCCGCCATTTTGGAGATGCCGTAGATCTGGCCGATCTCCTCCATGGTCAGCTCCTCGCCGTAACGGAGGGAGAGCAGGTTTTGACCCTGCACATCCAGCCCCGCAATGGCTCTCCGCAGATTTTCAAGCCGGAGGTTCCTAAGCACCGCATCCTCCATGGGACTGCCTTCGTACAGGGGGTCAGAATGCCCTACGGGGCCCATGAATGCCTGAGACCACACCGGGGTGTGGACCTCACCGGAAGGCTGCGAGATTAGGCTTTCGCCTAAGAACAATATATATGCACCGGGAGATGTCAAGTCGGGGCGAATGACGGAGGTTTCTCCATTGCAATATGTCATATCCTGTGCTATAATGCACTCAAACTGAATAACGGGGCAGCGTGAGCCGGGTTTATCCCGGCGGCGGAATGGGGTGAGAGGCCCCGCGATACGGTCACTGTGATGCCGGTTTATTCGGCTAAGTCAGATACGCAATACGCTGTTCCCGGGCCGCTGCCAGTACCGGGGCCAAAGTTGTTGCGAAAATTGCTTCACCCGGCTGCTTTTTGGCGGCCGGGTGATTTTTTGCTGCCAGGCACCATGGCTATCATGCTTTCCATGGAAAGCATGATAGCCATTTCAAGCCGCCGGGGCGGGGGAGGACGGCAGACCTTTCCCGTCCCGCTTTCCAGAAAAATTTTGCGCTATTTGTCGTTCCTTTCTTTTTCCCGAGACCCGGGCCGTGCTGTAGAGGACGCGGCCCGGGGGGACGGGAAACAGGGGAAGTGGGATATGGGATATTACGGATTGCCACACCAGTGACATCGGTCGGTGATTCGCAATGACAAAAAGTGTGTGATTGCTTCGGCATTTACATAAATAGAAAAATGAAAGGAAAAAAGAAATGAAAAAGAGAGTCATTTCTCTGCTGCTGGCGCTTATCATGGCGCTGTCACTGCTTCCCGTGAGCGTGCTGGCGGCGGACGACCACACAGGCCAGGTCCATGTGACGGTGGAAAACACCACCTGGGCCAAGGCCGACGGCGCACCCTGGGAGGGGACGCTGGTGGACGAGTGGGTCACCCTCCAGGCTGACTCCTCCATGATGAGCTGCATCGTGGACGCGCTGACGGCCAGGGGCTATACCCAGACTGGCGCGGACACGGGCTACATCAGCGAAATCAACGGCATCAAGGAGAAGGACGCGTCGAAGGATTCCGGTTGGATGGGTACCCTCAACGACTGGTTTACCAGCGAGGGCTTCGCCAACTACACCGTGGCCAACGGCAAGCTGAAATCCGGCGACGAGATCGCCGTACAGCATACCTGCAATCTGGGCGCGGACATCGGCGGCTCCTTCGACACCAGCGACAAGAGCCTCAAGGCCGTCGCCCTCAGCGCAGGCGAGCTGAACCCCGCCTTCTCCTCCGGCGTGCATGACTATACCATGATTCTGCCCGAGAGCGTCACCGCCCTCACCGTCACCCCCACCGCCAGCAACAAGCAGAATCGCGTCCGCATCTATGTGGGCGGCACGGAGTATGGCCGCAAGGATGCCATTCCCGTTCAGGTGGGCACCGTCATCACCCTGAAGGTGGGCAATGACGGCGATGCCGCCCCGGAGACCTACACCATCGCCCTCCAGGCGGCGGGCACCCTCCTCTCCGGCGACAATGTATCCCTCACCTCCATCCATCAGGACGGCTCCGCCGGTACCAAAGTGGCCCTGACCTTTGACAAGGAAACCGCCGCCTTCACCGGCAAGCTGGCAAACTACACCCATCTCAAGCAGTATAACGACGGCGGCTTCACCGTGACGCTCTCCGACCTGCCCGCAGGGGCCACCGCCCAGCTCAAGAGCAGCAGCGGCAAGGTCCTGGCGGACTTTAAAAACGGCGTGGCCTCCACCGCCGCCACCCAGTTCACCGGCAGCGGCTCGGCCTATTTCTACATCGCCGTCACCGCCCAGGGCCGCACGGAGAATTACAAGCTGACCCTCACCAAGCCCGGCAATTATGTCTGGGGTACATTTAACTTCTTTGGCACGCCTGCCTATAATACAGATAATGTGTTCTACGGCTATCCGGAGGGTACGCTGTTTCAGGCGGATGAGGACGACAACCGCACGGGCGAAACCGGTTATTCCCGAAATTGCTGGAATTATATCGTCTATGTGTCCCCGCAGGTGGCCAGCTTCGGCATCAATAAGTTCTCCGATGCCATGCAGGGCGGTGACCTGAACAGCTTAAAAACACAGGTTCTTGTGGATGGCGAGGTTTATGTCAAGCAGGCTAACTTCGGTAAGCTGGCCATGATGGCATTTGCCAAGAAGCCGGTAACTCTGACCAAGGACAAGACGGTAATCGACTTTGTCGGAAACAACAAGACAAACTCCAAGATCGAAATCCACACTACTATCACGGTGATTGTGGTCAAGACCACCCCGGCGGAGCTGACCGATTTTATCAGCGCTCTGCCGAGCACCGATAATCTGACGTATGCCGATCACTACAAGATCGTCATGAGCTATCAGCGCGCCTATGCCGGTTTTACCGACGAGGAAAAGGCGCAGCTGTCCGCGGAGACGGTGAAAAAGCTGCAGGATTCCGTGGCCCGCGTGGAGGAGCTGAAAAAGCGCCATGAGGACGGCATTCAGAACTGGACCGACCTGGTGAACACCTTTGCCGGGAAAGTGACCGCAGAAAACTATGCCCAGTATTACGACGCCGTGCAGAAGGCCCAGGTGAAGTATCTGGAGCTGTCCGACGCACAGCGTGCGGAATTTGCGGCCGTTAACTCTGCGGAAAACGCCGCAGTCATGACGGCCTACGAGGCTGCGTACCGCACCGTCAACGAGCAGTCCATTCTGGACGGCAGCTCCATCGGCAAGCCCACGGAATATTACGACGACTTCATGATGGGTGCCAACCACTATAATCTGGACCTGGGCCACGAGGACACCTATTATCCCGCCGTGTTCCGGGAGATCTGGACGAATCGCCCAACCTCTTTGTATCCGGCTTACTCAACTGAAAGCGGTCTGCCCTATACCCTGCCCGGTATTCTGAAGTTCGACATCAAGGACGACAGCATCTTCGAGATCAAGGAAGTGGAGGGTGTCTATGAGGACGGCGGCCTGAGCAGCTTTGGCAATACTCCGGCCATGAAGTATTACCTGGTGCCCAAGAAGGCGGGCACCACCACCTTTACCGTTACCTTTACGGATAAGGCGGGCAATTTCTATGGGCAGATTCCGGAGATTCCCGTCCATGTCAATAGCCCCGAGGAGACGGCTATTGAGGATCTGAACAAGAAGCTGACGAACTTCACCTCTCTGAGCAACACCAGCAAATACGACAACTGGACCTATGACTACGGCACCCAGGGCGCGCCTTTCACCTTTAAGGTAAGCGGCACCAACGCCAAGGTCAGCGTCTATAATTATCTCCAGTACAACACCGACGGTACCCCCGTCAAGACCGACTACACCCCCGACGCCAAGGGCAATGTGACCATCCTCATCAAGGACGGCTACAACGGCATCGAGGTCACCGCCGACTATCAGGGACAGACCGTCACGCAGGTCTACTCCCTCAAGGGCAAGGTCACCCGCTATGTGCAGGAGAACATCTCCCGCCCCGGCGAGGACCTGCGCACCGGCGATACGGCGGGTATCTGGATCATCGGGCGGCCTACCAATATCCACAAGATTCTCCGTATTTATAACCCTACGACCACGACGGTGTTCTATACGGATATGCCTCTGCAGAGCGTAGTAAATACAGACAACGGGCACGATATTTACCGTACTAATGAAAAAGGTGCGAAAAGACTGGTAGCTTATCAGCCCCGCATTGCGGCCTATCTGACGGAATCCGGCACGATCACCCTCACCAAGGGCAGCTCCGATAGCCGCGGCTACGGCTCCAAACCCGGCAGCGAGGGCGATCAGGGCAACACCGGCGGCATCGCCGATTCCACCCGCTACGGCTTCGGCATGCTGGCAGATATTACGCTGCAAGTGGAGGACAACCCCAACTTCAAACTGGAGCCCAAGTATGAGACCGTGGCCGAGAACGGCGGCCAGGTCAAGGCCGGGGACCAGCTTACCATCTCCATCCCCACGCTGCCCATCGAGCAGCTGGCCCAGGACTATAAGCTGCAGTACTGCCTGCTGAACTACTCCACCAATATTCCCGGTGCGGAGTACATTTTCTCCAAGTGGTCCAAGGGCGGCGACTCCTGGGAGGGCGAGGGCACTACCCCCGTCGGCCCCGAGGTGGCGCTCAAGAGCATCACTTTCACCGTGCCCAAGACCACCCCGGCGGGCACCTACAGAATTTACGGCGGCTATCTGGATGTTACCCACAGAAGCGGCGGATACGATTGGCTGGATAGTTATGCGAAGTTCTATCGGATGGAGATCAGCGACCTGACCATCACCGTTTTGAAGGGCGACATCGAGACCGTGGAGGACCTTATTGACGCCATCGGCGCCGATGTCACCCTGAATAGCGAGGCCGCCATCAACGCCGCAAAGTCTGCCTACGACGCCCTCTCCGATGAGGACAAGGCCCTGGTGGATACGGACAAGGTGGCTGCTCTGAACGCCGCGATTATCAAGCTCAACCGGCTCAAGCACGCGGACCTCATGGCAAATCTGGACACCATCTACAAGACCACCGGCGACTTCATCCAGGGCCTGGGCACCCCCACGGTGAACTCCACCGGCGGCGAGTGGATGGTCATCGGCCTGGCCCGCAGCGGCCGCACCGTGCCCGCCGGGTACTATGACAATGTGGTGGAGTATGTGAAGGCCAAGGCTGACGCCAATGAGCGTCTGCACCGGGCGAAGGTCACCGACAACGCCCGGGTGATCCTGGCCCTGACGGCCATCGGCAAGGATGTCACCAATGTGGGCGGCCACAATCTGCTGAAGGGCCTGGATAACATGGCCTATGTGCAGAAGCAGGGCATCAACGGCCCCATTTTCACCCTTATTGCCCTGGATAGCCACAATTACCCCACCATGGGCGATGTGACCCGGGAGAAGCTGATTCAGGTCATTCTGGACGCCCAGCTCACCGACGGCGGCTGGAACCTGAGCGGCGAGAACGCCGACCCCGACATGACCGCTATGGCCATCCAGGCCCTGGCACCCTACTATAAGACCAACGAGACCGTGAAGGCTGCTGTGGATAAGGCCCTGGAGGCCCTTTCCGCCCTGCAGCGCAATGACGGCGGCTTTGGCAGCTGGGGCACCGTGAACAGCGAGTCCTGCGCCCAGGTCATCGTAGCTCTCACCGCTTTGGGTATTGATCCCATCGCGGACAGCCGCTTCGTGAAGAACGGCCTCACCGTGCTGGATGCTCTGGCCAGCTTCTATGTCACCGGCGGCGGCTTCCGCCACACCGCTGGCGGCGACCGGGACGGCATGGCCACCGAGCAGGGCTACTACGCACTGGCGGCCTACTACCGCTTCGCAAACGCCCAGACCCGGCTCTATGACATGACCGATGTGGCCATTCAGACCGGCGGCAGCAATACCCCCGCCACCGGCGATACCGGCGTGCTGGTTTGGATCATCGCCCTGCCCGTGGCGGCCTTGGCCGCCGCCTTCGTCCTGAAGCGTAAGGAGCGGGAGGCGTAAGCCAAAAAGAAAAAACCTAAGCGGCAAAATAAAACAGCACCCCCGGGGCCTCTTGCATGACAAGAGACCCCGGGGGTTTTATTTTTTGTTTGCAGCGGTGCGATATTGGAATAAAAAGTGACGACACTGATTTCAATTTTCCGCAAAAATTTTCCCCGGGCAAAGAAGGTGAAAGGCCCCGGGGATGCCCGAAGCCTTTCACCTTATCCCATATTCAACTCAGCAGGGCGGCCAGGAGGGTCAGGGCGGCCACGGCGGCCCAGAACAGGAGCTTCCTGCGCAGCATCCGCCGGAGCTTCATGGGGCTTTTACTCCGCCAGCTTGCGGCCCATGGCCTGGCAGGCCGCCAGCACATCGTCGTCCGGGGCCTCGCAGCAGGTGATGCTGTCGCACACCCGGTTGATGCCCGCGTCGTCGCAGTCCTTCTCCCAGCTGCGCATCCACTCGCCGTCGCCCCAGCCGAAGGAGCCGAACAGGCCCACGGCCTTGCCGCCCATCTGGTTCTTGATGCTGTCGAACATGGGCTGGAACTCCATCTCCTCCAGCACCTCGCTGCCCATGGCGGGGCAGCCCATGGCCACGGAGGACACGCCGGAAAGGCTGGCGGGAGTCACCTGGTCCGGGGTCAACAGGGCGGCGTCGGCTCCGGCGGCCTTCATGCCCTCCAGCACCGCGCCCGCCATGGCCTCGGTGTTGCCGGTGCCGCTCCAATAGATCACGAGAGTCTTTTTCATAAATATACTTCCTTTCAAAAATATGTTTCAAAATATGCCAATGGCTTGTCAAACGGCCACTGCCAGCTGCTCCAGCCGGTAGCCGGTCTGCCACAGGGCGCAGTAGCGCTGGGTGCAGCGGCGGAAGCGGTCGAACAGAAGCTGAGCCCGCTGCTCGTCGCCGTATACCTTCCACAGCCCGGCGCACTTGAAGTCCTCGGCCCGGTGGTCGATGAACCCCTGCACATCCTCCGGCGGGTAGCTGAGGAACAGCCCCACCTCGTGGGGAAATTCCTCCTCCGTGCGCAGCCGCTGCACCAGCCGCGCCACACACTGTCCGCAGCTGCCGCAGGGGTAGCCCGCCTGCCGCAGCAGGCGGCAGGACAGATCGTCGTCCAGGTCCCGGCGCAGGGCCTGGGGCCGGTACAGATACAGCAGCGCCCTTCCCTGGCCCAGCCGCATGGGCAGCAGGCACAGCCCCCGGGGCACCAGCACCCGGTTCATCCGCCGGATGTCCGCCAGCAGCTGCTGACGGGAGTCATAGGGGCAGGGAAACAGACTGCCGGTCTTGATGCCGGCCAGAGTGGGCGCGCACTGGCGCACCACCGTCTCCTCCGCCGGTCTCATCCTGCGTGCTTCTCCAGAATTCCCCGCAGAGCGGACAGGGAGCTGGTGTGGCAGCGCTCGATGATGGTGTTCTGGCCCTTCAACTGGCTGAGGGCCCCCTGCACCATCTTGTGGGACATGGTGCCGGTGAAAAAAATCATCAGGTCGGGGCTGCCCAGCTTGTTCCGCAGGCCCCCGGCAGGCTTGGTGAATACCTTGGCCTGGCACCGGTACGTCTGACAGAGCTCCTTATACCGCCGCTCCATACACTCGTTTCCTCCCAAAATTACAACGCTCATAGCGATCTCCCTTCTATGGTTAAAGCACTTTAACTACTGATTTGTAAAAACAGCGTCTCCCGGACGCCTTGTATGAGGATAGTATACGCAAAGGCAGGAGCCGTATCCACTCCAAAACGGCGGATACGGCTCCAAAATGAATTTTTCGGCAGGGGAGGGACAGGAGAAAAGCAGACCTGCCAGAGGGCGGCCCCTTTATCAGGAGCCGCCCTCTGGCAGATGAAAGAAGATGAGAATCAGCGGAGAAAAGAGAGAAGATGAAAAGAGAACTACGAGAGAAAACCACGCAAACGCTTCTGCCTGCTATCTGAAAACGCCTGTCAGTCCAGGACGTTGGAGATCACCAGCCAGCGGCCCGCATCCTGATGCAGGGTCACGCTGCCGCCTGCGTAGCGCAGGGTCACGGTACCATCGGGGCTGTGGTACCCATACTGGAAGCGGACGTAGCCCGCGTCACCGGCAGGGCCGTAGTACGCGTCGAAATCCGCCAGATAGGTGAGGCCGTCAAAGGCCGCGTCGGACATATCCGCCAGGCTCAGGCCCGTGTACCGCAGCAGCAGATCCTCCAGCTCCGATGCTGTCAGGCGGGCATAGCCCTCGGCACCCAGCTGGCGCAGCTCCCGGTCGGACAGGTCCCGGCTCCCGGCGCCGCCGGTGAACAGGGCAGTCAGGTCCATGTCCGCAGCCCGGTCAAAGGAGACAGACAGAAATAGGTTGGGCCCCTGGGCAGGCAGCACGTTGAAGCAGCTGCCGCCGAACCAGCGGAGCTCCTGCTCCGTCAGCAGACTGGCCCCCTGGGGCAGGGTCACCCGGGGCTCCTCCGCCGGGGCTGCGTCCTGTCGGACCGCCGGGGCGGAGAAATGCACAGGCTCGACGGCATTCCTCGCTACGCTCTGCCCGCGCAGGCCGCAGGCACACAGCCCCAGCATCAAGCACACTGCCAGCAGCAATACCGTCTTTTTCATGGCGACTCCTTTCCCGAGGTGAATGTTGGTTTTTCCCTTACTGTACTTGCAGTATACAGGAGTTTCTCAGCAAAATCATCTCAAAATGGTGAATAACGGTTACAATCCGGTAACAAAGTGGTTAAAATTTGGTACACTTTTTCGGCGGTTGCAATGGTGGGGAAAATGAGGTATAATAATAAAATTGGTGTATCTTGCACAGGAGGGAACCCTGCCTTATGTGGTATTTTCTTTTGTTTGCCGCCCTGTTGGGGGCGGACCAGCTTATCAAATACTGGACGGTGGAGCACCTGGCTCTGGGAGAGTCGGCGGCGTTTTGGCCGGGCGTCATGCGGCTGACCCGGGTGCATAACTATGGCGCGCGTGGCCCGGTCCAGCTTTTCCGGCCAGACCGCGGCCCTGGCGGGGGTGTCGGTGCGGCTGATGGCGGCGGTGGCGTAGCTGCTGGTGCGGCGCATCGTGCGGCAGCCCCTGGGCGTGATCGCGGGGCTGATGATCCTGGCCGGGGGCGTGGGGAACCTCATCGACCGGTTGTTCCGGGGCTATGTGGTGGACATGTTCGACCTGACTCTATTTTCCTATCCGGTGTTCAACTTTGCCGACTGCTGCGTGGTGGTGGGGGCCATTCTGGGGGCCGTGTACTACCTGTTTTTATACGACAAATACGACAAGAAGGACAGAAAGCATGGAAACGACCCGGCTGACGGTGACAACTGAGGAGGCGGGGCAGCGGGCGGACAGCCTGCTGGCCCGGCGGCTGGAGGGGCTGACCCGCTCCGCCGCCGCCCGGCTTCTGGAGGAGGGACGCGTTACGGACCGGGGCCGCCCGGTGGCGAAGAACCTGCGGGTCCAGCCGGGACAGGTGCTGGAGGTGACGCTGCCGGAGCCGGAGGAGCCGGAAGCCCGGCCCCAGGATATTCCCCTGGACGTGGTATACGAGGACGAGGACGTCATCGTGGTGAACAAGCCCACGGGGATGGTGGTGCATCCGGCGCCGGGGCACCCGGACGGGACCCTGGTCAACGCCCTGCTGTATCACTGCGGGGAGAGCCTGTCCGGCGTGGGGGGCCAGAAGCGTCCCGGCATTGTCCACCGCATCGACCGGGACACCAGCGGCCTCATTATCGCCGCAAAAAACGACGCGGCCCACCTGGCCCTGGCAGCCCAGCTGGCGGACCACACCCTGGCCCGGACGTATGAGTGCCTGGCGGTGGGCAATTTCCGGGAGGACAGCGGCACTGTCAACGCGCCCATCGGCCGCCATCCGGTGGACCGCAAGCGCATGGCGGTGGTGCGCCAGGGGGGGCGGGAGGCCGTGACCCACTGGGAGGTCATCGCCCGCTATCCCGGCGTCACCCATCTGCGCTGCCGCCTGGAGACGGGCCGCACCCACCAGATCCGGGTCCACCTGGCCCACATCGGCCACCCGATTCTGGGGGATACGGTGTATGGGGCCAAAAAGCCCGTGCCGGGGCTGACGGGCCAGTGTCTCCACGCCGTGGGGCTGCGGTTTCTCCATCCCCGCACCGGGGAGCCGGTGGAGCTGACCTGCCCTTTGCCGGAGGAGTTTGTCCGGATGCTGGACAAGCTCCGGCGGGGAAGCTGACGCCGCCGGCGATTCGATGGAAAATCATATGACGAACGACCGAACGAGGTGCGATATGCAGACATTTATGGTGCCCTGCCTGCTGGGGCTGGAAAAATTGGTGGGCGACGAGATCCGGCGGCTGGGGCTGCGGGATGTGCAGGTGGAAAACGGCCGGGTCCTGTGCCGGGGCCAGCTGTCCGACATAGCGCGGCTGAACATCAACCTGCGCTGCGGCGCCCGGGTCCTGCTGGTGCTGGGCCGGTTTCCGGCCCGCAGCTTTGAGGAGCTGTTTCAGGGCACCCGGGCCATCGCCTGGGAGGACTATCTGCCCCGGGACGCGGCCTTCCCCGTGAAGGGCTACTCCATCTCCTCCCAGCTTCACGCTGTGCCGGCCTGCCAGTCCATCATCAAAAAGGCCATGGTGGAGCGGATGAAGGCCCACTACGGCCTGGAGCAGTTCCCGGAGGACGGGGTAAAGCATCAGGTGCGGTTCTCCCTGTTCAAGGACGAGGCCATGATCTGCCTGGATACCTCCGGCGAGGGTCTGTATAAGCGGGGATACCGGGCCGTGGGCGTGGAGGCCCCCCTGCGGGAGACGCTGGCGGCAGCTATGGTGACCCTGTCCCGATTCCGGGGGAGGGACCCCTTCTGTGACCCCTTCTGCGGCAGCGGCACCATCTGCATCGAGGCGGCGCTGATCGCCCTGAACCGGGCCCCGGGCCTGGACCGCAGCTTTGACGCCCAGCGCTGGGGCTTTGTGCCCTCCGGGGACTGGCTGGCTGCCGCCGGGGAGGCCATGGACAAGGAGTTCCACGGGAAGTACGACATCTGGGGCGGCGATGTGGACCCCCGGGCCGTGGCCATCGCCCGGGACAACGCCCGGAAGGCCGGGGTGGAGGATGTGGTGCGCTTTGAGGTGGCGGATATGCGGAATTTCCGCCGGGAGGACACCTATGGCCAGCTGGTGACCAATCCACCCTACGGTGAGCGCCTGCTGGAGCGGCAGGAGGCCGAGGCCCTGTATCGGGATTTCGGGCATATGTGGGAGCGGCTGCCGGACACCTGGCGGACCCTGGTGCTCAGCAGCCACACGGAGTTTGAGCGCACCTTCGGCCACCAGGCCAAAAAGAAGCGCAAGCTCTATAACGGCATGATCAAGTGCGATCTGTTTATGTACGGAAATGTGTAAGAGCGGGGTTGACAGCGTTATGCCGGGACTTTTCCCGAAATCTTCACAGAAATTTTCAATTTGTTCATATACTTTTCCGCCGCCGTGCTACAATAGGTTACAATCTGTTACCGAATCTTAAAACTCACCGGGAGGATGCTGCAATGAAGCACATCTTTATCATCAACCCCACTGCGGGGAAATATGACAGCCGCCAGCGGATCTATGAAATGGCTGAGCATCTGCGAACGGCTCACGGTCTGGACGTGCAATGCATCCTCACCAAAAAACAGGGCCACGCCACCGAGATCGCCCAAAAGCTCTGTCAGACCGGGGAGCCCCTGCGGTTTTACGCCTGCGGCGGCGACGGCACCGTCAACGAGGTGGCAAACGGCATCATCGGCTATGACAACGCCGCCATGAGCGTGATCCCTGTGGGCACTGGCAACGACTTCCTGAAAAACTTCGGCGACGACCTGGACAAGTTCCGGGACGCCGAGAACCTGTGGGACGGCCCCCAGTTCCCCATGGACGCCATCGACGTCAATGGCCGGGTGGCCCTGACCATCGCCTGCTCCGGCATCGACGCCCGGGTGGCCCGGGACGTACATAATTTCAGCGAGAGCCCCATTCTGGACGGCAAGAGCAGCTATATTGTCTCTCTGCTGGTGAACTTCCTGTTCAAGGGCATCGGCTCCCATTGGACGGTGGAGCTGGACGGCGAAACCATGGAGGATGACTTCTCCCTGGTGTCCGTGTGCAACGGGCGGTATTACGGCGGCGGGTTCATGCCCGTGGCCGAGGCCCGGATGGACGACGGCGTGCTGAACACCCTGGTGGTGAAAAAGGTCAGCCGCACTACCTTCCTGCGGTTTGTGACTCCGTATGCCAAGGGGCAGTACTATAAATTCCCCCATGTGGCCCGCTGCTCTACCCCCAAGGTGGTGCATATCCATTCCGATAAGCCGGATATCGTCACATGTCTCGACGGCGAGTGCATCACCTCCGATGATGTGACCATCCGTCTGGCGGACAAGCGGCTGAATTTCTTCGGCCCCGCCGGCTGCGACTGCAACCGCACCGCCCGGGATATTTGACCAATTTGTGAACTTTTGAGATTTTGCCAAAATTCCCCTTGCAAAATCTGAATAGTGTGGTATGATAATCAGCGTTAGCACTCAGGACTATTGAGTGCTAACGCTGAACTCGTTTATTATGTAAAGATATAAGGAGGAACCAACCATGAAACTGACACCGCTTGCTGATCGCGTTGTGCTGAAGATGACGGAGGCGGAGGAGACCACCAAGGGCGGCATCATCCTCACCGGCTCTGCCAAGGAGAAGCCCTCTGTGGCAGAGGTGATCTCCGTGGGCCCCGGCGGCGTTGTGGACGGCAAGACCGTTACCATGACCGTCAAGCCCGGCGACAAGGTCATCACTGACAAGTATGCCGGCACCAAGGTCACCCTGGAGGACGTGGAGTATATCATCGTCAAGCAGGCTGACATCCTGGCTATCGTTGAGTAAAAAATTCGCTGTCTGTTTTAATTAGGAGGCAATATTATGGCTAAGATTATCAAGCGCGGCGAGGAAGCCCGCAAAGCTCTGGAGTCCGGCGTCAATCAGCTGGCCGATACCGTAAAGATCACCCTGGGCCCCAAGGGCCGCAACGTGGTGCTGGATAAGAAGTTCGGCACCCCCCTGATCACCAACGACGGCGTGTCCATCGCCAAGGAGATCGAGCTGGACGATCCGTTTGAGAACATGGGCGCGCAGCTGGTGCGTGAGGTATCCACCAAGACCAACGACGTGGCCGGCGACGGTACCACCACCGCCACCCTGCTGGCCCAGGCCATGATCCGCGAGGGTCTGAAGAACCTGGCCGCCGGCGCCAACCCCATCGTCATGAAGAAGGGCATGGCCAAGGCCGTGGACGCCGCCGTGGCCGCCATCCACCAGCAGAGCCAGAAGGTCAACGGCACCGACGACATCGCAAGAGTCGGCACCGTCTCCTCCGGCGACGCCTTCATCGGCAAGCTCATCGCCGAGGCCATGGAGAAGGTCTCCGCCGATGGCGTCATCACCATCGAGGAGTCCAAGACCGCCGAGACCTATTCCGAGGTGGTGGAGGGCATGATGTTCGACCGGGGCTATATCACCCCCTACATGGTCACCGACACCGACAAGATGGAGGCCCTCATCGACGACGCGTATATCCTCATCACCGACAAGAAGATTTCCGTGATCTCCGACATTCTGCCTCTGCTGGAGCAGCTGGTCCAGGCCGGCAAGAAGCTGTTCATCATCGCCGAGGACGTGGAGGGCGAGGCTCTGAGCACCCTGATCGTCAACCGTCTGCGGGGCACCCTGAATGTGGTGTGCGTCAAGGCTCCCGGCTTTGGCGACCGCCGCAAGGAGATGCTCCAGGATATTGCCATCCTCACCGGTGGCCAGGTCATCAGCGAGGAGCTGGGCCTGACCCTGAAGGATGCCACCGTGGATATGCTGGGCCGTGCCCGCCAGGTGAAGGTCACCAAGGAGAACACCATCATCGTGGACGGCATGGGCGACAAGCAGGCCATTGCCGACCGCGTGGCCCAGATCCGCGCCCAGATCAACAACACCACCAGCGAGTATGACCGCGAGAAGCTGCAGGAGCGTCTGGCCAAGATGGCCGGCGGCGTGGCCGTCATCAAGGTGGGTGCTGCTACCGAGACCGAGATGAAGGAGAAGAAGCTCCGCATCGAGGACGCCCTGAACGCCACCAAGGCTGCCGTGGAGGAAGGCATTGTGGCCGGCGGCGGCACCATCTTTGTCAACGTGATCCCCGCTGTCACCGCCCTGCTGGCCGACGTCGAGGGCGACGAAAAGACCGGCGTGCAGATCGTGGCCAAGGCTCTGGAGGAGCCCATCCGCCAGATCGCTGCCAACGCCGGCCTGGACGGCTCCGTGATCCTGGAGAAGGTCCGCACCTCCGGCAAGAACGGCTACGGCTTCGACGCCTACAAGGAGGAGTACTGCGACATGATCGCCAGCGGCATCGTGGATCCCGCCAAGGTCACCCGTTCCGCTCTGGAGAACGCCGCCAGCGTCTCCGGCATGGTGCTGACCACCGAGTCCCTGGTGGCCGACAAGCCCCAGCCCGCGGCTCCCGCAGCTCCCGCTCCCGATATGGGCGGCATGGGCGGCATGTATTAAGAGACGCCGCAAACCGTTGAAATTGCTTGATTTTTTGGATGCGCAAAAGCGAATTTACGCCAAACTTACCCCACTTACGCCCAAAATTCAAGCGCATGATCCGGTAACAGAAATCGGCACCTGCCTCAAAAAGCAGGTGCCGATTTTTATGATTTGCCCTTGCCGGTGCAGGAGGCGGGGATCATGGCTTGACTTGCTCCGCAGCTCAATACGCCGGGTCCTTCAGCTCCCGGCGGATCTGCGGGAAGGCCGCATCCTCGCCCTGCTTCTTCAGCAGCAGCAGCCACCGGTCCAGCAGGTCGCTGGTCTCCTGGTTGATGAGAATGTGCCCCTTGGAGCCCTGGTAATAGTCATAGGGCGATGCATCGGTATATTTTTCCCCTTGGTACACCCGGCAGGCAGCGATGCGGTCGCAGAACATCTCCGCCACATAGCGCTTGGGCATTTTGCACCCGCCCATGTATACGCTGCCGTCCGGCCGCAGGCAGTAGTCGATCCAGTACTCAAAGTGATGGCGGTTGCGGCCCTTATGATGCAGCCACGACAGGCTTACGCCGTTTTCCAGGCGCTCCTGGTCGTTGGGACTGCGGTATCCCTGGTAATATTTGGCGCTGCGCCAGAACTCCGTGGGGCTGTATTTGCTCAGATCGTGGGTCAGTCCCTGCCACACCAGCCCCAGCCGCAGGCAGTAATGCCGCACCAGCCGCCGGTGGCGGCCCACCGTGCGCAGATGCTCACGAATATGCATGCGCCGTCCCCCCTTTTTTTTCGCTTTTCCTATGATACCACAAAAGGGCTCCCGGCGCAAACGGCAGACTTTGGCGAAATGACGAAAAATGACGGGATTTTTCTACGGCATATTTTGCTTTTTATTCACACTCCTGTCATAGGTCTATGTTATAATCATAACAAAGGATCAAACGAGAACAAGGAGGCGCATCTTTTTCATGATGATCGAGAAGAGCGGCACCATCCGGCTGAAGGATATCCACATTCCCCAGGGGGGCACGCCGGAGCAGCAGGAGCTGGCCCAGGGCATGGTACGGGTGAATCACCTGTATCGCAGCGCTCTGAAGGTCGCCGTCACCCAGCTGGAGATCCTGGACGAGGAATTTGCCAGCCTGTACGACCACTCTCCCATCCACCATATTGAGTACCGCATCAAAACCGTGGACAGCATCGTGGAAAAGCTGAAGCGCCGGGGGTTTGAGGTCACCATCGACAATATCTATGCCCATATCCAGGACGTAGCCGGCGTCCGGGTTATCTGCAACTATCTGGACGATATCTACTATCTCCGCAGTCTGCTGGCCCGCAATGAGAATTTCAAGATCATCCGGGAGGTGGACTACATCCAGCAGCCCAAGGAGTCCGGCTACCGAAGCCTGCACCTGATCTGCGATGTGCCCATCGTGATCTCTGAGGGAATGCTGCACCTGCCGGTGGAGATCCAGCTGCGTACCATTGCCATGGACATGTGGGCCAGCCTGGAGCATGAGCTGCGCTATAAGTCGCAGCGGGACTTTTCCCCTGACGACGCGGCGCGCCTGCGCCTGTGCTCCGACGCCATCAGCGAGATCGACCGGGAAATGCAGGATATCTACCAGGGCAGAGGACCGGAATACCACGCATAGAACCCCGCTGCAAAAAGAAATGTGCTCCCCCATGCAGGACGCTGCCGTCCGCATGGGGGAGCAAGTTTATGCCGCTTGGGCGGCGTTACGCCTTGGGCTGCTGCTGGGTGATGCAGTGGATGTTGCCGCCGCCGAAGGCGATCTCCCGGGTCTGGACCCCCACAATCTGGCGGTCCGGGAACATCTGCTGCAGCTGCTGGATGGCCAGCCGGTCGTTTTCATCACCGTACTGGGGGGCGATAACGGCCCCGTTGACGATGAGAAAGTTCATATACGAGGCGATGCTGACCTCGCCGTTTTCCCGGGGGGCGGTGCCCTCCACGGCGTCGATGGTCTCCGCCCCCTCCAGATAGCAGGGCTTTTTCGTCAGGCACAGCTTGTGCACCGTCAGGCGGCGGCCCTTGGCATCGGTGGCCTGGCTCAGGGCGCGGAAGGCGTCCTGGGCCGCCTGATAGAAGGGGTTCTCCGGGTCCTCGGTCCAGATGCACGCCACCTCTCCCGGGGCCACGAAGCAGGCCACGTCGTCAATATGGCCGTTGGTCTCATCGGGGTCGATGCCGTCCCGCAGCCAGATGACCTTCTCGCACCCCAGATAGTCGCAGAGCTTTTCCTCGATATCCCGGCGGCTCAGCTCCGGGTTCCGTCCCGGGGACAGCAGGCACATCTCCGTGGTCAGCACAGTGCCCTGACCGTCCACATGGATGGACCCGCCCTCCAGCACAAAATCGTCGGTGCGGTAGCTGTCCACCCCCTCCAGCTCGCAGATTTTCCGGGCCACCAGGTCATCCTGATCCCAGGGAAAGTACAGCCCGTCGTACAGGCCGCCCCAGGCGTTGAAGGTCCAGTCCACTGCCCGCAGACCGCCCTGGTCGTTTTTCACAAAGGTAGGGCCGCAGTCCCGGACCCAGGCGTCGTTGCTGGTCATCTCCACCACCCGCACGTCCTCCGGCAGGCGGGCCCGAGCATTCTGAAACTGGTCGGGATTCACGCATACCGTCACCGGCTCAAACCGAACGATGGCCCGGGCTACGTCAATGAATGCCTGCTGAGCGGGCTTGGCTCCGCCGCGCCAGTTATCGGGCCGCTGGGGCCACAGCATCCATACGCCGCTCTGCTCCTCAAATTCCCCGGGCATGCGATACCCGTCCTGCCGGGGTGTGGTTCCTGTGATTCGTTTTGCCATAGCTGTTATCCTCCTGATATGGGGTGATGCCGCCGCCGGACGGCGATGAGCAGCTCGCCCAGCAGCACACTGATGATGGAGCCCACGGTAATGGGCAGAATGGTGGCCAGCGTCTCCCGGTCCGTGGACAGGGGGACGGCGGTGAATACGATGGACAGGGCGATGAGCGCCATGGGGACGTAGGCCAGGCATTTGAGAAAGCCACCGCCTCCCGGTACCCGGAAGGGCCGCTCCGCATCCGGGAACCTTTGCCGCAGGGCCAGAAACGCCGGAAACACCGGCAGATAGCTCAGCAGCAGCATCACCAGGTTCAGGGCGAAGAAGCTCCAGAACAGGGAGGAATCCGGGCTCACCGCCTGGATGGCAGCTCCCAGCAGACACACCGCCGAGGCTACGATCCCGCTGACCAGGGCCGAGCCCACGGGCATCTGGTTGTCCTTCCGCCGCCGGGCGAACACGGCGGGCATATCTCCCCGCTCTGCGGCATAGGCGGCGGTGGAATTGACGCCCATGGACCAGGAGATCATGTTGCCGAACAGCGTTACCAGAAACAGCAGGGCCACAATGCCCACCAGCACGCCGCCGGTGGCGCCGGTCATCAGGGATACGGCATCGATGAGGCCGGAGTCCACACTGATGTCCCGGGTAGGCACGGCGGCCCCGATGCCGAAGGCCGAAAACAGGTAAATGGCCGCAATGACGATGCCGCCGGCAACGATGGCCTGGGGGATCTGCCGCCGGGGGTCCGCCATGCTGCCAGCATAGGTGCATACCACCTCAAAGCCCAGAAAGTTGAAGATGATGACGGAGATATACGACAGACTGTCCAGGTCGAAGGACGGCAGGAAGGTCCGGGCCGTCATGTCGTTGACAAAGCCATTTTTTGCCACATACACGATGCCCAGCACCCCCACCGTCACCGCCAGCAGAATCTTGATGGCGGCGCTGAGGTTCAGGATGATGATGCTGTCGCACACCGGATAAAAGGCCACCACGGTGACGATCCAGATAAACGCCAGCTGGATCAGCAGGGACCACACCGGCCCCGGCTGCCAGCCGAACACATACCCCAGCAGCTCCGGACACATGACCGCCAGGGATGCCATCCACAGAGGAAAGTTGATCCAGTAGTACCACGAGGCCCGGGCGCCCCAGCGGGAGTCGGGCCACGCCGTGTGGATCCAGTCGTACAGGCCGCCGTCCCCGGGAAAGGCGGTGCCCAGCTCCGAGGAGATGAGCCCATAGGGCAGCAGAAACGCCGCGATCATGAACAGCCACCAGAAATACTGGCTGTTGCCGATGGACGCCACCGGCGCGGCGGCTTCCGCCACAAACACCACGCAGATGACGGACAGCACCACGTCCGCCAGCCGAAATTTGCGTTTTTCCATGTCAGCTCAGGCCCCGGTCCGCCATAAAGCGCTCCAGCTGCTCCCGGGCGGCAGCCATCTCCAGCTCCGTGTGCCTCTGGCGGCACCGGGTGAAGTATACCAGCAGGCCCCGCATGGCCGTCAGGCGGTTGCCGGCCTGCTCCCAGCACAGGGAGGCGGCGGAGTCGGCCACCTCGTCGGTGACGTCCTCGCCCCGGGTGGCAGGCAGGCAGTGCAGGAACTTGCACCCGATGGCCCCCAGGCTCATCAGCTCCCGGTTCACCTGATAGTCGTGGAACACCTCCACCCGCTGCTCCTTGGGCATCTCGTTTTCATACAGGCCGTACCACACGTCGGTATAGATGAAGTCCGCGTCCCGGACGGCGCTGCGGTCGTCGGTGACCAGGAAGCTGCCGCCGCTTTCCCGGCAATTGCGCTCCATGATGGCCTGATGGCCGTCGGTCAGCTGGTGGCCCTTGGGGCCGTAGTGGACGAATTTCATGCCCAGATGGGTGGTGATGAAGCCCAGGGACGCGCACACCTGGGTGCCGTCGCCTACGAACACCACCTTGCAGTCCGACAGCTTCTTCCCCCGGGGCAGGTTCTCCGCCATGGTGCACAGGTCGCCGATCTCCTGGGTGGGGTGGTTATAGTCGGACATGCCGTTGAGCACCGGAATGGAGCACGCCTCCGCCAGGTCCACGATGGTGCGGTGCTGGATGACCCGGGCCATCACCACGTCCACCAGATAGCTCAGCACCCGTCCGGTGTCGCCGATGGTCTCGTGTCCGCCCAGCTGGATCATCCCGGGGCCCAGATACTGGGCGTGGCCCCCCAGCTGGCTCATGGCCGTCTCAAAGGACACCCGGGTCCGGGTGGAGGACTGCTGAAAGATCATGCCCAGGTTCCTGTTTTCCATCAGCGGCGGGTAATAGCCGCCCCGGATGGCGTCCTTGATGGACAGGCTCAGCTGGATCATGTCCAGCAGCTCCTTCGCCGAAAAGTCGTTGGTGTCGATAAAATCCTTGACCATATGGTTTCCTCCTGCAAGAAATAGTTGGAAAATTTCCGCGTTCGGCCTTATTATGCGCCCGATGGCGCGTCTCTATGCAAAAAAAGCCGCCTCTCGCTCCGCCGCCGTGAAAATGACGCAGGGAGGATTATATTTTCTTGCGGAATCGGCAAATTTGCTGTTGCAAAAGCGCGAAGAAGGGCTTAAATTAGATTCTGAATCAGAGCGCCTGAAAACGTGCGGGGGAGGTCTCCGCAGCCCCTCGTACAGGGCAATGGAAAATCACATACAAAGGAAAGGAATGAACAAAATGAACCAAACGCAAACACGATCTCCGCGGAAGAGATTGCTGTCGCTGATTCTGGCGGTGATTCTGATGATCGGGCTGCTGCCCATCTCCGCATTCGCCACCTCGGCCAGCGCCCAGGCGGGCGAGGACAAGGCCGCGACCCAGGACAGCGAGTTCCTGCGCATTTTCCACCTGGACTGCGGCAGAAAGTATTTTACCGTCGATCAGATCAAGCAGATGATCGACTACGCCGCCGAAAGCAACTATACCCATGTGGAGTTAGCCTTCGGCAACGACGGCCTGCGCTTCCTGCTGGACGATATGTCCGTGGAAGTGAATGGCACGACGTATGCCAGTGACAAGGTCACCAGCGCCATTAAGCAGGGCAACAAGGAATTTTATGATGCCGGGACCAATGAGCTGACCCAGTCCGAGATGCAGCAGCTGATCGGCTATGCCCGGGAGAAAAAGATTGGGATCATCCCCATGTTCGACGCACCGGGTCACCTTCAGGCGGTGATTCGTGGGATGCAGGCACTGGGCCTGAATGTTGTTTACACTACGCCGACTATGAGCGGCACCAGCGTGAACTGGGCAATCGATCCCACGGACACGGCAAGCCTTGCCTTCGTAAAGGCACTGATGGAGAAGTATGTGGCGTACTTTGCAAAGTACGGCTCCAGCAAGTACTTTAACATTGCGGCGGACGAGTGCGGCTTTGCTCAGATGTCCACGGAGCAGTACACGGCATACGCCACCTTTGTCAATAGCCTGGCTGCTATGGTGAAGGGCTATGGCTTTACTGTCATGGCATTTAACGATGGCTTCTATTATCAGAATAAGACCACGACCGAGGATTTTGATACGGATATCGTTATTTGCTATTGGGATGCCACCGCCGACATGTATGCTCCTGCGAAAACGCTTGCGTCGAAGAACTTCCGCATTATCAATACGCACAACAAGTGGTACTATGTGATTGGCAACGAATCCACCGGCTGGTATGGCGCGGAGTGGTCCAAGAGCAATATGACGGGCAAGTACAGCAAGTGCAATGTGACGGACGGCGATTATCAGACAAACTATGGCTGCATGAACGCCATCTGGTGCGACGATCCCAGTGCGAGCGTGAACATGACCAATGTCGAAACGCACATCAAGACGCTGGCCCAGCAGACATGCAACAAGTCCTTCTTCACCGAAGTGACCACGACACCCACCGGCCCCGACCCTGTCGAACCGACCGAATCCAAGACGGCAGCGGATGCGGAGCTGAAGGTCAGTGTGACGGTGAATCTGAAGGCCGGCCAGAATCTGACGCTGGCTGTCTCCAAGGCGGAGAATTCCCAGGCCGTTTTTGACCAGGGTGTGGAATTCGTCGCCTATGATGTGGCCCCCTCTGTGGATGGTGAGCCCTATCGCGGCCAGGGAACTGTCACCCTGCCGGTTCCGGCGGAGTGGACTGCCCACAAGGACCGGATCGGTGCTTATATCATCACGGATGGCAAGACCGTAACGCTGACCGAGGTTACGGTGGCAGATGACAAGGTTACCTTCACCGCCCCTCATTTCTCGGAGATGGGCCTGTATCTGGCGGCGGAGAGGACAGACCCTGATGTCACGGAGAATCGCACGGTTACCGTCACCGTTGACAAGACCGACAGCGACACCATCACGGGCGCAAACTACGCCGGGGATACCTATGTCACCGAGAATCCCGATATCGCCGCCGTGACGGTCACTGGCACGGACGAGCAGAAGGAATCGTATAACCCGGAAAAGGCCATGGCGGGGGACTTGGCGAATTACAACAGTGGTTGGACGAAAACTGACTACTACTACACGGATGATAATATTAATTATTATCCGGTGTACGACAAGTATGAGAATACGGGTTGGGGGTGGTATGCAACTACTACCTATTACTGGGGCTACTCTACTACAGATTCCGCAGCTAATGTGACGGTGATTGATAGCAGTACGGATTACGATACGCAGGTCACTGTCTACACCAAGAGCAGTGATCCTACCCCGGCATCCACCACGGTGACCTTCACCGGTAAAAAGGTCGGCACTACATATGTGACCGTGGGGACCGTCCGGTATACCATCAAGGTCGTCGCCGAGAACTTGGACGGCGTGAAAGCGCTCCCCATTCAGCTGTGGATCACCAACAACACCATCCAGGTTGACAAGACCAGTTCGACGAAAACCGGCTCTGGCTGGAAAGGTTCGACGGGGTATGTCAACTATGTCAGCGTGGACGCAGGGAAGGCCTATGGCGAACAGGGCGTCACACTGAAGGAAGCCATCGGCTTGACCGAGCCCCTTGCCCGCTACGAATATGGCGGCACGCGGTATATTGATAAGCAAACAAATAATTCTCCTAAGCAGAACCTGGTGCTCTGGAGCGGTCGTATCCATAATTCCGGAAATATTCAGCAAGTATGGCAGACTGACTACTCCAATTCCGGAGCCGAGTTCAACTACGTCCGCTACTGGGGCGGCAAATGGGCGGTTTCCAATGACCGGAAAGAGTGGAAGCCGGTAACCGGCGAGGGCTCCACCGGGACTTACAGCAGCTGTAAAGAGCAGCTGGCGGCCTATTACATGATCCGCACGGAAATCACCAAAGAGGTCACGACGGACATTGCGGACTGGGGCGAACCCAAGAATAGTTCGAAGTACAACGATCAGGTGGGTACTGACTTTGTCCTTCTGGACTTTGCTGTGAAGTACGAGAATGGCAATCGGGTACCAAGTGGGTTCCCGGTAGATGAGACCATGGCGTTCCACTGTGCCAGCGATAGTTCAGCAGTCGGTACCCAGAATGGCGTGAAGTACCGCAAGCTGAATAATTTCCGCGGCGTGAATACCAGCGACTATGAAATCTACATGGTCACTGTAACCATGACGGACGATAACGCCTCAAATAGGCTGACTTCTAGTACGGCACAGAGCGGCTATACGTATGGCGGAACAGAGCAGATCGTCTGGGCCATTGACGAAAAGACAAAGACAAACAGCAATCTGGACGCGTATACGTCAATTTCTGGTTCTGGTGCCAAGAGCGATTATTCCGGCTGCACGATCGGCGGTGATCCCTATGTTCGCGGTGTGGAGATTTATAACAAACACGGCGCCCTGATCACCTACTACATTCGCGCAAAGGTAAAGACGGATTCTCTTAGCGTCCACTACGTTGTGCAAAACACTGGTGAAGAGTTCTATAAATACTTTATTAATGTTAATAACGAAGCCGGACACGACATGGCGTTCAAGGACGGCATTCAGCTGAACAATCCCTGGAAGGGTGTGCTTCTCAACAGCGAAGTGGTGAATGCCGAAGGCAGAACGCTAACCATCACAGCGGATCTGACGAATTTGCCCATTGACGCCCAGTATCGCTATAGTACCTATACGTGTGAGAAGGTCGAAACGAAGAAGGTTAATAACGTTAATAAGGAAGTCTGGCTGTATTACACATTTACCAGCACCGCGACGTTTGTGGTGGATTTCGGTCTGCCGCTGAAAATTGCACCTGCGAATGTCAGTGCCAACCTGAGCGTCGCTCCTATTAAGACAGTGCAGATTGCTCACAGCACGAAGTATGCGGACCTTTCAGTTGACGAGAACAAGAATATTATCTATCGCTTGACCAAAACCATCGACGGCGAGGATAACATTACCGTCAGATACACTGGTACCAATGCCAGTACGGACAAGATTGGCGAAGCCAGCTTCACCCTCACCATCATCCCCGCCAGCAATGTGTACTATGAGGACAGCCTGGCGACCTTTACGGACGGCAGCGGCGCGGCTTCGGGCGCGGATTGGAAACTTGTGGATAGCAATGGCAACGAGAATGTCACCGAGGATACTACTACCACCCAGGCTCTGCAGCAGCTGGGCGACAAGGCAATCTACGGCAACGACGATGCCTACAACAGCTCCTCCAAGCTCTCCATGGGCACCGCCCACAAGGTCACCGTGACCGCAGCCATGCTTGAGGCTTATAATGGCGGTAATACGGGTAACTTTGCTTGGCCCACCGCCCAGTTCACCTTCAAGGGCACCGGCTTCGACATCATCTCCCTGACGGACAACACCTCCGGCGCGATTGTTGTTGATGTCTATAAGGGTTCTAAGACCGAGGGCAGCAAGCCTGTACATAGCTATTTGGTAAACAATTATTATGGCTACACGTACAACCAAGAAACCAAAAAGTGGGAAGTTGTCAAGGATGGCAAGGAAAATGCTATCTACCAGATTCCTGTCATGAAGGTAAATGATCTGCCTTATGGCGAATATACCGCTGTCGTTCAGGTGTTCTATAACTCCTTCTTTGATGAGAATTATGACGAGAAGAGCGAAAATAACCAGTACAGCTTCTGGCTGGACGCCGTTCGCATCTATGACCCCATGGATGAGTATGCGGGCTACACCCAGGACCATGAGGGCTATCCCCAGTACATCAAGCTCCATGACGAAGTGGTGAAGGAGAAGGCGACGCCCAATGTGAATGCTCTGTTCATCGACGGCAAGGAAAATGCCACGATTGCGGAGTACTCCAGTTATGGCCCCAACAACGAGGTCTACCTGATGAACGGCCAGGCCATCACCTTCAAGATTCCCCAGAATGCCAATGTTGACAGCATCCAGATCGGCGCCAAGGCCCCTGATGGCAATACAACCATGACCGTGACCGGCACAAAAGATACGGTCCTGGCTACGGAGGCACTTTCCACCGCCACAGAGATGTATTACAAGATCGATGTGGATGTGTCGACGGCTGACCAAACGGTGGTAATTGCCAATAAGGACGGTACTGGCATCCTGTCCCTGACCAACCTGAAGATCACCTATAAAACCAAACCGGCAGAAAATGAGAAGGTCACCCTCGCTGCCCTGGACACCCAGGAGCAGGAGAACGCCGTCAACCTGGTGCGGGCTCTGTTCACCGCGCCGGTGGCCACCTTCAGCCCGGAGACCTTTGAGGCCGACTGGGGCCGGGCGGTCCGCGCCGGTAAGCGGGCTACCCTGACGGTGAAGACCTCTGCGGACGTGGAAAGCATCACGGTGGACGGTCAGTCTATCACCAGCTATACTACCCGCACCCAGCGCACCGGCTGGGGCTGGTGGTCTCCCAAGGTCACCTATCATGTATTCACCTACACCATCACCGCTCCCGCCCAGACCACGGACTACGCAGTCTGCGCAGTGAATGCGGAAGGGACTGCCAGCGAAGCGGTCACCGCCACCCTGACGGTGAAGCCCACCACCTGGTGGAACTGGTGGTTCTGAGAAAGGAGCAATCGAAACCATGAAATCTTATGTATCCCCTATCGTCAGCTTCGAGAGCTTCGAATTGGGAACAAATGTGGCAAGTTCCTGCGGAAAGCCAACCCATACCCCTGCGGGAGGCATGTGTGGTATTGACATGGGTGGTGGTGAAATACTATTTATCACTGGCATGGATGTTTGCACAAAACCCGTTGAAGATGGAGAGTACGGATATTGCTATCACAATCCGGACGATGCGCATAGTCTCTTCAATTCCTGACCCAACCTAATACGCCGAAAGAGCCCTGCCCCCATGGGGCGGGGCTCTTTGCAAAGGAGCAATGTATGAAACGAACCATCAAGTGCGCCGCCCTGCTGCTGGCCCTGGTGCTGCTGTGCGCCGGGTGCGGCAAAAAGCAGCCCGCCCAGCCCGACCAGTACGGCCTGGCCCCGGAGCCCTCCAAGCTGGACGGCGTGGCCATCGGCAATGACCTGGAGATCGTCAGCACCGGGCGCTACGCCGGCCTGTTTGTGGAGGACGGCAGCGACGAGACCGTGTCCGACGTGTTCTGCATCCGCGTGAAGAACACCGGCTCCACCGGCGTGCAGTACGCCCACATCACCCTCACCCGGGGCGGGGAGTGCTACGAATTTGACATCACCACCCTGCTGCCTGGGGAGACGGTCCAGGCCCTGGAGCTCAGCCGCCAGACCCTGCCGGAGAAACCGGCGGAGCTTACCGCCGCCGTGACCACCTATGCCCCCTTCAGCGAGACGCCCTCCATGCACGACGACGTGCTGGAGGTGGCCGCGTCCCAGAACGGTATCACCGTTACCAACCGCTCCGACGTCGCCATGTCCCAGGTCTATGTCTACTACAAAAACGCCAGCGGCGACCTGCTGCTGGGAGGCATTACCTATCGCGCCGGGCTGACGGACCTGGGCCCCGGCGAGACCCGGACCTGCTACGCCGGGCACTACAGCCAGGACTCCAGCCGCCTGCTTTTCGTGACCTATGCCCCGTAAGCTGTACCGCTTCGACGGCATGACCTTCGTCCTGGAGGCGGATTCGCCCATCGCGGACTCGCCTATGTGCGAGCCCTTCCGGGTAGGGGCGGGAGAACCGGCGGACCATACCGTCCGACTGACCTTCAGCGACCGGGTACCCGACCCGCCTCAGAACGCCCTGCGCCAGGGGCCGCTATACCGCTGGTACACCGGCAGCGCCCGCTGCACCCTGCAGCGCTACAGCGCTCCCGGCAGAACGCCGCAGTTCACCTACGCCGAGACCCGCCCCGGCCATACGGACCTGGTGTTCGCCGAGAGCTACCGGACCGGTGCGTCGGCCCGGGTGGTGCTGGAGTCGGCGGGGCTGTTCGACATCCTGGCGGATGCCGGGATGCTGGTGCTGCACAGCGCCTATATCGTCACCCGCCAGGGGAAGGCATCCTGTTCTCCGGCCCCAGCGGCATCGGAAAAAGCACCCAGGCCGCCCTGTGGCAGCGCTATGGGGCCGCGCAGACCGTCAATGGCGACCGGGCCCTGGTCCGGCCCGACACCGGGACCGTCAGCGGCGTCATGTATGCCGGTACCTCCGGCATCTGCCGGAACGTCACTGCGCCGCTGCGGGCGGTGGTGCTGCTGCATCAGGCCCCGGAGAGCCGGGTGACGGATATCCGGCCCCAGGAGGCCTTTGCCCGGGTGCTGAGCCAGTGCGCCTATCACCAGTGGGACCCCGCCTCCGCCGCGCGGATGACGGAGCTGGCGGCCCGGCTGGTTACCAACGTACCCGTCCGGCAGCTGGACTGCCGGGCGGATGAGAGCGCCGTCCGGGCGCTGGAAGAAGCATTAAGGAGGACCTGAAATGGAATTCAGCAGCACGGAGCCCCGGCTGTCATCGTACCTGCACGCCAGGGCCTGCCGGTCCGGAACGCCCCTGGCCGGGAATTTTGAGCTGACGGCCCGGTGCAACTTCAACTGTAAAATGTGCTACGTCCACCTGACTGCGGAGGAGCAGCAGCGCCGGGGCCGGGAGCTTACTGCCGACGAATGGCTGGCCATCGCCCAGGAGGCCCGCAGCCGGGGCATGCTGTTCCTGCTGCTGACCGGCGGCGAGCCGCTGATCCGCAAGGATTTCCGCTATTTGCTGACGGAGCTGAAGAAAATGGGGCTGTTGGTGTCGGTGAACAGCAACGGGTCCCTTATCGACCGGGACTGGCTGGACTTTTTCCGGCACGAGCCGCCGTTCCGCTTCAACATCACCCTCTACGGGGCCAGCGATGCCGCCTATGAGCGGCTGTGCGGCCGTCCCATGTTTGCCCGGGTCACGGAGAATATCCGGGCCCTGCGGGAGCTGGATGTGGGGGTAAAGCTGAACGTGTCCATGACGCCGTACAACGTGGCGGATATGGCGGAAATTTACCGCATCGCCCAGGAGCTGGGCACCCCCATGCAGCTGGCTACCTACATGTTCCCGCCTATCCGGCGGGACGAGGCGCTGGTAGGCAGCAACGACCGGTTCACCGCCTGCCAGGCGGCGGAATACAGCGTCCAATGGGATCGGCTGCGGCTGACCCCGGAGCAGTTCCGGCAGCGGGCCCAGGCCATGAAGCAGGGCCTCGCCCTGCCGTCGGAGGATGATGTCTGCGACGGTACACCCGGCGAGGGTGTGGCCTGCCGGGCCGGGCGCAGCGCCTTCTGGATCAACTGGCAGGGCGGCATGACTCCCTGCGGCATGATGACGCAGCCGCTGTTTTCCGTGCCGGAGCTGGGCTTTGCCCAGGCATGGGAGCGGACCAGGGCGGCCACGGAGCGGATCCGTCTGCCGGGGGCCTGCGCGGGCTGCCGGCTGAAGGAAATTTGCCATGCCTGCGCCGCCATGTGCGTGACGGAGACCGGACATTTCAACACGAAGCCGGAATATGTCTGTGAAATGACCCATGAGACGGTCCGACGGACCATCGAGGAGGCTGAAAATGGAAATTCGTAAGCAGCTGGTAAAGCGCAATATCGCCGGGGATGTGATCCTGGTGCCTATCGGCGATGCATCCCTGGAGCTCAAGGGCCTGGTGACCCTGAACGAGACCGGTGAGCTGCTGTGGGACAGGCTGCCCCAGGCGGCGGATGCGGCGGATCTGGCGGCGGCGCTGCGGGCGGAGTACGATGTGGACGAGCCCACGGCGCTGCAGGACGCACAGGCGTTTCTGGATGCCTTGCGGCAGCTGAATATTGTCTAAAACGAACCCTCCGGCTTCGGTCCGGAGGGTTCGTTTTTGCGAGGCGCCGATTGTATTACCCGGCAGTTTGTGGTAGAATCGGTTGATCAGCGTTTCGGATATTTGGGCAGACTCGGAGGGAGTGACAACGTGGACAGAGAAGCATTTGACCGGAAATATACCCGGCGCCTTAACCCGCAGCAGACGGAAGCTGTCCATGCCGTAGACGGCGCGGTGCTGCTGCTGGCGGTGCCCGGCAGCGGGAAAACCACCGTACTGGTGACCCGTCTGGGCTACATGCTGTGCTGCTGCGGCATCGCCCCGGATCAGATCCTGACCATGACCTATACCCGGGCGGCCACCCGCGAAATGAAGCAGCGCTTTTCCCGGCTGTTCGGGGATGACTGCCCGCAGATTCCGCAGTTCCGCACCATCAACGGCGTCTCCTCCAAGATCATCTCCTTCTATACCCAGGACCACGGAAAGGGCCAGGCTTTCCCCCTGATAGAGGATGAGGGCGCTCTTGCCAGGCTGGTTTCGGACCTGTACCGGGAGCTCAGCGGTGAATATGCCACCCAGAGCGTTACGAAAGGGCTGCGCAGATACATTGCATACGCAAAGAACATGATGCTGAACCAGGAGGAAATCAGCCAACTGGACACGGGGTTCGAAAAATTCCCGGAGCTGTACAGCCGGTATAACCAAACCCTGCGCAGGCAGCGCTGGATGGATTATGACGACCAGATGGTATATGCCAAAACCATTCTGGAGCGGTATCCCGATGTGCTGGCCCATTTTCAGGAGGCTTTTCCCTATATCTGCGTGGACGAGTCCCAGGACACATCCCGGATCCAGCATGCCATCATCAACCTCCTGGCCCGGAAATCCGGGAATATTTTTCTGGTGGGCGACGAGGATCAGAGCATTTACGGCTTCCGTGCCGCTTATCCGGATGCGCTGATGCAATTTGAGCGCACCTATCCCGGAGCCCGGGTGCTGCTGATGGAGGAAAATTATCGCTCCACCCCGGAGATTCTCCGGACAGCGGATGCATTTATCCGGCGGAACCACGACCGCCGCCCCAAAACCATCCGCCCCACCAGGGCCTCCGGCGCAGGCGTGCACCTGGTCCGGGCGGCGGACCGTGCCGCCCAATACGCGTGGCTCATTCACGCGGCGGCGCACTCCGACGGACAAATCGCCGTCCTGTACCGCAACAACGACAGTGTCCTGCCGCTGATCGACCTGCTGGACCGGCGCGGGATACCCTATCGCTGCCGCCAGACGGACGACACATTCTTTACCCACCGGATCGTCACAGACATTCTGGATATCATCGCCTTTGCCCACGACGGGCAAAACACGGAGGTATTCCTGCGTATCTATTATAAGCTGGGCGGCGGGATCTCCAAAAAAGAGGCGGAGTACGCCTGCGAAAAAAGCGCCGCCTCCGGAAAGCCCATTCTGCAGGAGCTGCTGCGCTTTCCGCAGCTGCCCACATTCGTGCGGGACAGCGTGACCGGCCTGATCAGCCTGCTGCCCCGGCTTTTGACGGACCCGGCACAGCGCGGCCTGGACTGCATCTGGCAGGAGCTGCGCTACCGTGACTATGTGGAGCGGCAGCAGCTGGACGGCAACCGGTTTGAGATCCTCCGCCTGCTGGCGGCGCAGGAGTCCAGCCTGGACGGGCTGACGGACCGCCTGGCGTACCTGCGGGACCTGGTGACCCGGCCCCCGGCGGCGCCCGACGCCGGCGTGCTTTTGTCCACCGTGCATTCCAGCAAGGGGCTGGAATACGACACCGTATATCTGCTGGATGTGCTGGACGGCATTCTGCCTGCGGCCGACCCCAAGGAACCGGAGGATCAGAGGCTGTACCAGGAGGAACGCAGGATCTTTTATGTGGCTATGACCCGGGCGAAGGATCATCTGTTCCTGTTCTCCTGCTTGGACCGGGAATCCTCCTTTATCCGGGAATTGCAGAAGGAGTTGCCTGTGGAGACATCGGAGGCTGACGACGTGTTCGGCTCCGTGGAGATCGACCCCTGCGGAAAGCCGTATCACCACGCCCGGAAGGGCCGCGGAACGGTTCTGGCCTGCTGCCAGGGACGGTGCCTCGTTGAATATTCCGGCGGGGAGATGCAGCTTCTGACCGTGGGTGAGATGTACGACCAGCGAAGGCTCCTGCAAAGGCTTCCGGAAAAGCCCGCCGTCCGGAAAGAGGGGGTCTCGGCTGCCGGAGCGATCGCGGGGCGGAGCGTGGTCCACACGGTCTTTGGACCGGGGCGTATTACGGCCTACAAGGACCCCGTCGTTACCATACGCTTTCCAAAGGTGGGCGAAAAACACTTTATCCTTTCGGAGTCCATAAAGCGCGGGCTGCTGCGCTATGAGGACGGAGTGACCGGATGAAAGGAGAGCACTCTGCCATGCCTGATGCCGCCGTTGCCTACTATCACCTGCCGGGGCTTTTTGAGTTTTACGATTTTTACCGGGCGTTTTTGCCGCTGTACCGGCGGCACCGGGAATATTTTTACGATTGGTGCGATATTGCATCTCTGTATGGCGCGCCGGAGGGCTGCCTTTGGGGCGGCGGACGGATCGGGTCCGGGAACTGCGATCCCCGGGACGTTCTGGCTTTGACCCGGGAGTACGGCATTTCCGCCCGGCTGACCTTCAGCAATTCCCTGCTGCGGCCGGAGCACCTGGCGGATCGGGGCTGCAACCGGCTGTGCCGCCTGTTTGCCGGAAGCGCAGGCCCGCAAAACGGCGTCATCGTCCACTCGGAGCTGCTGCTGGAGCACCTGCGCAGCGTGTATCCGGAGCTGTATCTTGTTTCATCCACCACCAAGGTGCTTACAGATTTTGCCGCTCTGCGGCAGGAGCTGGAGCGGCCGGAGTTTCGCTGCGTGGTACCGGATTTTCGGCTGAACCGGGCCTTTGACCGGCTGGATACCCTGCCCCAGACGCTGCGGGACAAGGTAGAATTTCTGTGCAACGAGTGCTGTGATTTCGGCTGCCGGGAGCGGCGGGCCTGCTATGAGGCCGTCAGCCGGGAAAATCTGGGAGAGGGCGGCCCGGTCCACCGCTGCGCATCCCCGGACGCCGCCGGAGGCTATCGCTTTTCCCGGGCCATGGAGAATCCCGGCTTCATCGGGGTGGACGACATCCGGAGCACGTATCTGCCCAAGGGCTTTTCCCAATTCAAGATCGAGGGCCGGAGCCTGGGCAGCGCTCTGCTGCTGGAGTTTCTGCTGCACTATCTGACCCGGCCCCCATACCACATTCATGTCCGGGAGGCCCTGTATCTGGACAATGGGCTGGACCTGTTCTGACCGCAAAAAATACTCCCTTGTGCCGCAGCACAAGGGAGTATCAGCCTGTTCAGATCATTATTCCATATCCACGGTGATGTTGTCGGTGCCGTGCCGCTCAAATTCTCCCAGATATTCGTCCATCCGGCTCATGACCTCGTCATAGTTCTCCTCGGTAATAGGGGGATCGTCCATGTCCCGCAGGGCCAGCTCCTGGGCCAGAATTTCAAAGAACGTGTTGTCCTCATAGGCCATGATGGCCTCATGGATGCCGCCCTCGGCAAAGGCCCGGGAGGGGATCAGCTCCCCCTGATACAGCTCCGTCAGCCCTGCCATGCCGTGGCTCAGGCAATAGGAAAAGATCAGGCTCTCCACCTGGTCATACTGCCGGATGCGGTCGTCGCCCCGGGTGGAGTTAAGCACCCAGTTGCCGATATACACCAGGTCCAGCAACCGCCGGAATTGTTTCTCTGTCAGCTTGATCTCCATAAAAAACACCTCCATCTGGCCGGAGCGCTGCGTCTTTATGCACAGTATAGCAGACTCAGGCGGAAAAAACCACTGAAAATACCGGGGAAACTCCCCAAATTTTGACTTGAGTATCCGGTCGTTCCATAGTATAATTGATTAGTTATGAGAATCAGGAGGTGGATGTATGGATACTCGCCCCATCGGGGTTTTTGACTCGGGCCTGGGGGGCCTGACGGCGGTGCGGGAGCTGCGGCGTCTGCTGCCCTCTGAAAACATTATATACTTCGGCGACACGTCCCGTGTGCCCTACGGCGGGCGCTCGGCAGAAATCCTGCTGAAATACGCCCGGCAGGACGTGCGCTTTCTGCGCACCTTTGACATCAAGGCCATTCTGGTGGCTTGCGGCACCGTGTCCACTACGGCGCTGCCCCAGCTGCGGAGGGAGAGCGACATCCCCATCCTGGGCGTTGTGGAGCCTGCGTGCCGCCGGGCGGCGGCCGTGACCCGGAACAAGCGGGTGGGCCTCATCGCCACCGCCGCCTCCGTCCGCAGCGGCGCGTATCAGCGGATTTTGCAGGAGCTGGACCCGGATGTTGCCGTCACGGCCCGGGCGTGCCCGCTGTTTGTGCCGCTGGTGGAAAACGGCCGCTTCCGCCGGGGCGATCCGGTCATCGAAACGGTGGCCCGGGAGTATCTGGAGCCCCTGCGGCAGGAGGGACTGGATACCCTGATCTTAGGCTGCACCCACTATCCCCTGCTGACGGATATCATCGGGGATATCATGGGTCCCGGCGTCACCCTCATCAATGCCAGTGAGGAAGGAGCCTGGGAGCTGAAGCGGACCCTGCGGTCCATGGACCTGCTGGCCCCGGGGAAGCAGACCGGTCAGGCTACCCTGTGCGCCAGCGACCAGCCGGAGGATTTCGGCGCCCTGGCGTCGTACTTCCTGCGGGAGACACTTAGCCACCCGGTGCGGCCGGTGGATATCGACCGGTACTGAGCCGTGGAGGGAGCCGTTCACATTGCCGTCACCAGCCGCAGCCTGTTTGACGGCGGCAGCGAGAGGCTGCACTATGACGGCAGCGGGACCCTGCGGCGGACCGCCGCCGGGTGGGACCTGCCCTATAGCGCCGCCTGCCGGGAAAATGGCGCTGCCATTGCCTCCCGCATCCGCCTGACGGAGGAGCCCCGGCGGGCCATCCTGTGGACCCTGGGGCCAGACGGCTACGGCCTGCCCCTGGACCCGGCGCACGAGACGCAGGCGCGTCTGCCCATGGGGCTTACCGTTACTGTCCGGACCCAGATGCTGGACTTTTCCCTGGAGGGACCGGAGGGCTGCATCAACCTTGCCTATACGCTGCTGGACCGGGGACTGCCTCTGAGCCGGATGCAGCTGACCATACGAATCACAAAAGAAACATAAGGAGAGCATCACCATGAATATGATCCAAAACGCCAAGGACCAGGTGCTGGACCTGACCGTTGCCGCCTATGGCAAGGCCGCGGCCCAGGGGCTGCTGCCGGAGGACGTGGCCGTGACCCCGTCGGTGGAGATCCCCAAGGACACCGCCAACGGCGACTATACCACCACCTTCTGCCTGGCCGCCGCCAAGGCCCTGAAAAAGAATCCCCGCCAGGTGGCCCAGATCCTGATGGACCACATGGACCTGGCAGGGTCCTACTTCACCTCCGTGGAGATGGCCGGTCCCGGCTTTCTGAATTTCCGCTTGGGGGACAAGTGGTTCCGGGATACCGTGGCCTGCGTGGAGCGCGAGGGTGCGGACTATGGCTGCAACGACACCCTGAAGGGCCAGAAGATCATGGTGGAGTTCGTATCCGCCAACCCCACGGGCCCCATGCACATGGGCAATGCCCGGGGCGGCGTCCTGGGCGACACCCTGGCCTCCGTGCTGCAGAAGTCCGGGGCCAACGTGTGGCGGGAGTTCTATGTCAACGACGCCGGCAACCAGATCGAGAAATTTGCCAAGAGTCTGGAGGCCCGGTATCTCCAGATCATCAAGGGCGAGGACGCCGTGGAATTCCCCGAGGACGGCTACCACGGTGACGATATCCGGGAGCTGGCCCGCGCCTTCTATGAGAAGGAAGGGGACAAGTACCTGGACTGCGACGAAAAGACCCGCCACGATGCGCTGGCCCGGTTCGGCCTGGACAACAACATCCCCAAGATGCAGCGGGACCTGGCCCGGTACGGCATTCAGTACGACCAGTGGTTTTTTGAGTCCAGCCTTCACGAGAGCGGCTATGTGGCCGACTCCGTCCGGGCGCTGACGGATCTGGGCTTCACCTACGAGAAGGACGGGGCCCTGTGGCTGCACACCAGCCGGATCCTGGCGGAAAATCTGAAAAAGGCCGGCAAGTCCGATGCAGATATCGAGAAGCTGGGTCTGAAGGATGATGTGCTGCGCCGCGCCAACGGGTTTTACACCTATTTTGCCGCCGACATCGCCTATCACCGGAACAAATTCGCCGTTCGCGGCTTCGACAAGGTCATCAACGTCTGGGGCGCGGACCATCACGGCCATGTGGCCCGGCTGAAGGGCGCCATGGACGCTTTGGGTCTGGACGGTGAGCACCGGCTGGACATCGTGCTGATGCAGCTGGTGAAGCTGGTGCAGGACGGCCAGGTGGTGCGCATGTCCAAGCGCACCGGCAAGGCCGTGTCCCTGACGGATCTGCTGGATATGGTCCCTGTGGACGCCTGCCGCTACTTCTTCAATGCCAAGCCCGAGACCCAGATGGAATTTGACCTGGGACTGGCCGTCCGGGAGGACAGCGAGAACCCGGTGTATTATGTACAGTATGCCTACGCCCGGATCTGCACCCTGCTGAAGGCCCTGGCGGCGGAGGGATACACCGTCCCCGACGCGGCGGATGTGGACTTCACCCTGCTGTCCGGCGAGACGGAGCAGGCCCTCATCAAGAAGATCGCCTCCTATAGCCAGGTGGTGCGTCTGGCTGCCCGGGACTACGACCCCAGCCACATCAACCGCTATCTGACGGAGCTGGCCGGGGACTTCCACCGGTTCTATACCGCCTGCCGCATCAAGGGCGAGGAGCGCCCGGTGCTGCTGGCCCGGCTGAAGCTGGCGGACACCGCCCGGTCCGTGCTGAAAAATGCCATGACCCTCATCGGCTGCACCGCCCCGGAGAAAATGTAATACAACGGGAAAAGAGTTCCTGATTTCTGATGAAATCAGGAACTCTTCCGCTTGTAAAAAGGATTTTTGACAGGCTGCAAACCTCCGGCTTAGCCGGAGGTTTTGATTACACCGTTTACACCGACTGCACCGTACCCACGAACAGGGGGATGCCGTCGGAGGTGGCCACCACGAACACGAAGGGACGGTCCAGGCACATCTCCACCGGCTTTGCGCCGGGAGCCGCCGCGCATTTCAGATCCACGATGGCCTCGGTGTAGGCGGCGCCCTCCACGCCGTCCTCGTCCACCTTCACCCGGGCGGCCTGCATGACCCCGGCCAGCACCGCCGCCTCATCGCTGAGGGGAGAGAAGTCGGCCTTGCTCTTGTCAAAGGCGTCGGTAACGCCCATGTCCTGCAGCAGCTCTGCCAGGTCCATGGAGCTGTGTACGTCGAACTTGGGCACGGACCACCGGACGCAATGCCGGTCCTCCATGCTTGTCAGCTCCTCCAGCAGACCCTGGCGGCTCAGCAGGTCCGCCGTGCTGCGGCCCTGATCCGGCAGGGCCACGAACATCTGCAGATTTCCCTGCAAGGGCAGGGACGCCGCCTGATATCCCCGGCCCCGGAGATATCGGGCCGCATCATCCTCCCGGTGCATGAAGTCCGCCGTCACCGCGCTGCCGGAGGCCGGGCGGAACTTCTGGGGATATGTATCCTCCTTTGCGAACTCCTGGAGCCAGCCGTCCTTGAAGTACACGGTGCTGTACAGCCGCAGCAGCTCCATGGGACTGGTCCGGATGGAGCCGGTATCTCCCTGGAGCAGGCCGCCGGTCTGCTGGTCCAGCCAGGCAGCAATGGCCCGGTTTGCCTCCTGGGTGCCCATGGCTGCCTGATACACGCCGCACCGGTGGACCCCTGCCAGGCTGTCCAGCGCCGCCTGGTGGACGGTGCTGCCCTGGGCCACCCATGCCGACCCCGCCAGACGGCAGGTGGTGATGCCGTTGTCGCAGTACAGGGCCATCCACAGCTGCTGCACCTGCTGGCGCAGGGCCTCCGGGTCCTGGAGGTTCAGCAGCTGCCGCACCTGCTGGGATGTGTCGCCGCCGCTCAGGTCCGCCAGCATGGCCAGGGTCAGATACAGGCTCACCGGCGAATACACGGCGTTCTCCGTCTCTCCGGCCAGCAGCCGCAGGGATGTATCGGCGGCAAAGTCCCGCACCGCCGGGATATCCGGCTTGGCGGACAGCTTCCCCAGCTTGGCCAGGGCCGCTTGATAGGCGCTCTTGGCCGCGTCATATTCTTCCATGGCCATGCTCCCTTGGCTGTCGGTGTAGGCCTCCATGCCGGGCCGCTGGGGATAGTCGGGATAGTCTGCCGCCGCCAGCTGGCAGGCCGCCAGTTCCTGAGCCGTGGCGGGCTCCACCGTCTCGCCGGTCTGGCGAAAAGCCCCGGAGGGCGTGGGCTGCGCCCCTCCTGTGCCGCACCCGGCCAGCATACACAGGGCCAGGGTCAGGCAGATCATGCGCAATAGCTTTTTCATGCGTTGTTCCTCCTTTTCCGGGGCTGCCGCCCCCGTTTTACTTCTTTAGACGGCGGCCGGCGGAAAAGGTTCCCGCCGGCCGCAATAGGAATGTATATTTTCTGCCCCCTATTGCATTTTCCGGAAACATCTGATACAATTGTGGCATGCATGCCATAATGCATAGAAAGGATGTGATCCCCACGACCATTACCAGTGCCAGCCTGCCCGCTAAAAAGCGGATCCTCACCGTGTGCGTGAAGCTGTTTCTGGAACAGGGGTACAAGAAAACCACCGTTTCCGAAATCGTTCATAAGGCGTCGGTATCCAACAGCATTTTCCAGAACATTTTCCGGGCCAAGGACGGGGTCCTGACGGAGCTGGTGGAGTTCATGTTTTCCAACCAGTTCGCCATGGCCCGCACCACGGCGGGAGCCCAGCTGCCGCCGGTGTATGTCTACGCTGTGGAGACCGCCATCCAGATGACCCTGACGGAGCTCAATGAGAACCTGCGGGAGATCTATATCGAGGCATATACCCAGAAGGAGGCCTCGGACTATATCTTTCAGGAGACGGCCAAGGAGCTGTACCAGATCTTCGGGCCCTATCAGCCGGAGCTGACGGCCCGGGATTTCTATGCCATGGAGATCGGCTCGGCGGGCATCATGCGCAGCTATATGGCCCACCCCTGTGATGGGGAGCTGACCCTGGAGAAAAAGCTGCGGATGTTTTTGACCATGAGCCTGCGGGCGTACCGGGTCCCGGAGGTGGAGGTGGAGGGAGCCATCCGGTTCATCGAGGGGCTGAACATCCGCGCCATTGCCGAGCGGGTCATGGGGGAGCTGTTCCGGGCTCTGGCCATGCATTTTGAGTTCTCCCTGCCGGATACCGCACCGGGACAGGGCGGGGACAGCCCGGGACAAGCCGGGACAACGTGAGGACAAATGAGGACAAAAGGAAAGGAGACAATTCAATGAAGAAACGACTGCTCAGCCTTCTGCTCTGCCTGGTGGCAGTGCTGACGCTGCTGCCGCTTCCGGCCCTGGCCGACGGCGGCCACAGCCACTGCATCTGCGGCGGAGACGTCACCGCCGGCGATCATACCGGCCACACGGACGTGACCTATCAGCCGTGGAACGGCACCTCCGGCATTACCTATGCCAACGGAGCCGCCTATGTCTATCTGACGGGGAACGCTACCCTCAGCGGCCATCTGACGGTGGATGGCAAAACACTATATCTGTGCCTGAACGGCAAGACCCTTGCCAGCAACGGCACAGCCAAGATTCAGGTCAAAAACGGCGGCCGGCTTGTCCTCTGTGACTGTCGGGGCGGCGGCACCTTCAAGGGTGCGACGCAGAGTGTCTGGGGCGGTGCCTGCATTTACCTTTATACCAGCACGCTGGATATGTTCGGCGGCAAGCTCACCGGCGGCAAAGTCACCGGCAAAGGCGGCGGCGGAGCCATCGCTCTGGATGACCAGCAGTGCATATTCAATATGTACGGCGGCGAGATCTCCGGCAACAACGGCAAGAACTACGGCGGTGCCATTTTCCGGAAATTCAATGCAAACATGCCGAACACCACCGGCGGCGCTTTCAATATGTACGGCGGCACCATCAAGAATAACACCGCCAAGAACGGCGGCGCGTTCTTCTCCACCACCGGCGGCACCATCAATATGACCGGCGGCACCATCTCCGGCAATACAGCGACCATGAACAGCAACGATGCCGGCGGCGGCGCCATCTATATGCGCGGCAACGGGAAGATCAACATTTCCGGCAGCGCGCAGATCACCGGCAATTCCTCCAGTCTGGACGGCGGCGCCATTCTGATGGGTTGGGGCGAGATCAACATTTCCGGCAGCGCGAAGATCAACAGCAATACCGCCAGCCGCTGGGGCGGCGCCATCTGCCTGCGCCAAGATTCTAATCAGTCGACAATGCTCTACATGCGGGGCGGCGAGATCAGCGACAACAGGGCCAATTCAGAGGGCGGCGCGGTTCATGTGTTTGACAAGGACTGCCAGTTCTTCCTCTATGACGGCAAGATCACCGGAAACACCAGCGGCGACGGCGGCGCCATCTATCTGAATCAGGAGCCGTCGTGGCTGATTATGCAAGGCGGCGAGATCTCCGGCAATACGGCCACCGGCAACGGCGGCGGCGTATATATTTACCGCACCGGCTCGGTCTGCCAACTCTATGGCGGTAAGATCGAGAATAACAAAGCCAGCGGCAATGGCGGCGGCATTTATATCAACCCCAGCAACAGCGGCCAGCTGAGGGTCGGAAACAAGCCCCTCGTGCAGAACAACACGGTTTCCGGCAAGGCCAACAATGTGTATCTGCCCTCCGGCAAGACGCTGACCATTGAGATCGACATGTCCAAAGGCGCGTCCGTCGGCGTTACCACCGCGAATATCAGATACCCCGTGGCATTTTCTAATAGTTACAAAAAAGACTACGCGAATTACTTTTTCGCGGATGACGCCAATGCCTACGTGGAGTATAAGGATGACCAGAGGCTGTACCTGGTCAGCGACGCACCCCTGGTGACCTATGACGTTACGGTAGAGACCGAAGGCGGCGGCACGGCGTCTGCGTCCCCCGAAACTGCGGCGGCGGGCACCGAGATCACCCTCACCGCCGTCCCCGCACCGGGATACGCCTTCGATCACTGGGAGGTGGTCAAAGGCGATGTGACCATCACCGACAACCGATTTCTTATGCCCGCCGGAGCCGTCACCGTGAAGGCGGTGTTTACGGCCAAGACCTTCACCGTGTACTATGACCCGGGTGACGGCAGCACGCCTCAGAGCAGAAGCCTGGGCTGGAACGACTATGTTCTGGCAGGCGTGTCCGACCCCACCCGGCCCGGCTATACCTTTCTGAACTGGATGTACGGCAGCAGGCCGGTGGCAGACAACGACACCTACAGCGGCCTGGTCCAGAGCGATGCGGTGGCCAGCGCTACCCTTACCGCCGCATGGCAGCTGATCCCGTACACCATCACCTATGACCTGGATGGCGGAACGGCCGACGGCAATCCCACCGGGTACAGCGTGGAGTCCGCTGCCATCACCCTGGTGAATCCCACCCGGGAGGGCTATGACTTCACCGGCTGGAGCGGCACGGGCCTGACGGGGGCGGATAACCTGACCGTGGTCATCCCTGCCGGCAGCACCGGTGACCGCAGCTACACCGCCCACTGGGCCAAGCAGCACGTTCATGTGTTCGACCAGCAGCTGATCCTGCCTCAGGCCCTGAAGACTCCCGCCGACTGCACCCATGATGCAGTATATTATCTCAGCTGCGTCTGCGGTCTGGTCAGCACCGACGATAACCAGGTGTTTACCGCTGTCGGAACGGCTCTGGGCCACGATTGGGGTCAGCCCCGGTGGCAGTGGACCGGCTTCGCTGCCCAGGCTGTCTTTGCTTGCTCCAGGGATGCCGGTCATGTGGAGACGCTGACGGCCGATGTTGCAGCGAAGTTACCACCGCTCCGGGCTGTGTCACCGACGGCGTTCGGACATATACCGCCACAGTGACGCTGGAGGGCCGGACCTATACGGACACCAAGACGGAGTCTATCCCCGCCGCGGGGCATGACACGGCGCTGAAGAACGCCAGGGCGGCTACCTGCACGGAGGACGGCTATACCGGGGACGAGGTCTGCCGCACCTGCGGCGAGACCGTGAAGCAGGGGACTGTCATCCCCGCCACGGGGCATGACACGGCGCTGAAGAACGCCAGGGCGGCTACCTGCACCGAGGACGGCTACACCGGGGACGAGGTCTGCCGCACCTGCGGCGA
>ENA-ORLH01000008-ORLH01000008.1-human-gut-metagenome-genome-assembly--contig:-NODE-8-length-63077-cov-10.8233_pt1 | contig 63077 bp, 48 predicted proteins | sample MGYA00243069_ERZ508828 | MGnify/ENA primary metagenome ERZ508828 (study PRJEB26277, sample SAMN04329793) | human gut metagenome | biome: human-associated habitat | host: Homo sapiens | place: USA... | reverse complement strand
CGGCACATCTCCTGCAAAAGGCGCAGGTCCGCCCAGTCCCGCTTGTCGTTGCGGACGGAACGGATGCTGTCCAGCAGGTTGGCCCGCTCACTGTCCACATACTCCGGCAGATACCGGCCGTTACGGGTGACGGGGTCCAGCAGCAGCTCTCCCAGCAGGGCGGCGGTGGGCTCCAGCAGCTTTTCTCCCCGGGGGGCGAAGCTGTCGTCCATTACCGAGGCCACAAAGCCGATGCACTGGCACTCCGCCCTCTTGCGGATGGTAGGGTTGATCTGCGCGCCGTAGAGCTGGTCCATGGCGGCGGACAGCTGCTGGATATCCGGACAGCGCATGGTGCCCCGCTGGAGCACCAGCGGCAGCAGCGCGCCGCAGGACGCCGTCTCCCGGCGCAGGGGCGTGATGAACTGCGCGGAAAGGCAGCCGGTTTTGAACTTTTTGGCAGGCAGATAGGTGAGATATACCCGGTCCATGATCTCGCGGCGGGTCTTCTCCATATGCGGCACCTCCAGGATACATAGTGGGTATATTATACCGCATACCCAGACAAATGAAAAGGATTTTCATGCAGAATAAGGCCCCCGTCCAAGGTGGGGGCCTTGCACAGCAAGGCGTCCCGGACTTTTGCGGCACACCGCACCGCCATTTGCGGGGCCCACCCCTTGCAATCCCCCGGGGAAACGTTTATAATGAACATATCGTTATTCCGACTCAAAAGCAAGGAGGCTTCTCATCATGATCCAAGTCAACGCCGTAGGCGACGCCTGCCCCATTCCGGTGGTCAAGACCCTGCAGGCTCTGAAAACTCTGGCCGGTCCCGGCACCGTGGAGACTCTGGTGGATAACCGCATCGCCGTGGAGAATCTCACCCGTCTGGCCCAGAGCAAGGGCTGCACCATCGAAACGGAGCAGCTGGCGGAAAACCGCTTCCGGGTCACCATCACCGCCCAGGCCGGAGCCCAGCTGCCCGATACCGCCGACGGCATCTGCACCGTTCCCTCCGAAAGGCCCGAGAACACCGTGGTGGTGATCTCCGCCGACCACATGGGCCAGGGAGACGACACCCTGGGCCGGGTGCTGCTGAAGGGCTTCCTGTTTGCCCTGACCCAGCAGGAGAAGCTGCCCCGCACCGTTCTGTTCTACAACGGCGGCGCTTTCGTCACCTGCGATGGCTCCGCGTCCCTGGAGGACCTGCACAAGCTGGAGGCGCTGGGGGTGGAGATCCTGACCTGCGGCACCTGTCTGAATCATTACGGCATCGCCGACAAGCTCCGGGTGGGTCAGGTGACCAATATGTACGTCATCGCCGAGAAGCAGATGAACGCCACCCTGGTGATCCGGCCTTGACCCGCCAACGGACTCCGGCCCTGGTGATCTCCTTCCAGGAGACGGCCCAGGCCCTGGCGGCGGAGGCCCTGTTCGGACGGCTGTCTCTGCCGGGGCGCATCATTCCGCTGCCGTCCCGCATTTCCGCCGGGTGCGGCCTGGCCTGGAAGGCGGACCCCGGCGACGAAACCGTCCTGACGGCGGCGCTGGATGAAAACGGCATCAGCCACGGCCCCTGCTGCGTATTGGAGATGTTCTGATGACGGAGATTTATCTGGACAGTGCTGCCACGTCCCTGCACAAGCCGCCCCAGGTGGCCCAGGCGGTGGCAGAGGCCATCTGTAAGGCGGGAAACGCCGCCCGGGGCGCTCATGGGGCGTCCCTGTCCGCCCTGCGGACGGTGTATGATACCCGCTGCCTGGCGGCCCGGCTGCTGGGCTGCCCCCGGCCGGACCATGTGGTTTTTGCCGCCAACTCCACCATGGCGCTGAACATCGCCATATGCGGCCTGCTGTCCCCGGGGGACCACGCCATTTCCACGGACCTGGAGCACAACTCGGTGCTCCGGCCCCTGTATGCCCTGCAGCGGCAGGGAATGGCCCTGAGCTTTGTCCCGGCGGACAAAAACGGGCAGGTTTCTTATGATGCTTTTGAAAGGCTGTTCCGGCCCAATACCCGGGCCGTGGTATGTACCCACGCCTCCAATGTCACCGGCGACGTGCTGGATATCCCCCGCATTGCCGCCATGGCCCACCGCCGCGGTGCGCTGCTGATCCTGGACGCGTCCCAGACGGCGGGAGCCATTCCCCTGGACATGACGGCCCTGGGGGCGGACGTGGTGTGCTTTACGGGCCACAAGAGCCTGCTGGGCCCCCAGGGCACCGGCGGCCTGTGTATCCGCCCGGGGGTGGAGGTCCGGCCCCTGCTGCGGGGCGGCAGCGGCGTTCACTCCTTCGACAGGGATCAGCCCGCCGCCTATCCCACCCGCCTGGAGGCCGGAACCCTGAACAGTCATGGCCTGGCGGGGCTTCACGCCGCTCTGGAATACCTGCTGGCAGAGGGGGTGGAAAGCCTGTACGCCCGGGAGCACGGGCTGATGCTGCGGTTTTACCGGGGCGTCCGGGAGCTTCCCGGCGTCCGGGTGTATGGCGACTTTTCCGCCCCTTGCCGGGCGGCCATCGTGTCCCTGAACATCCGGGACCTGGATTCCGGCGAGGTGTCTGATGCGCTTTTGCAGGGCTGGGGCATTGCCACCCGCCCCGGCGCCCACTGCGCGCCCCGGCTCCACCAGGCTCTGGGCACCCGGGAGCAGGGTGCGGTACGCTTTAGCTTTTCCCCCTTCAACACGGAGGAGGAGATCGACGCCGCCGTGGCCGCCGTGGCCCAGCTGGCCCGGTGATATGCAGGTCTGTCAAACAGATTGGTGGGAAGGTATTGCTCTGCGCTTGTTTCTTTACCGAATCTACACTGGAGAAATGCTATGATGTAAGCACACAGTAAAAAAGAGGAGCTCCGTGGAAAACGACAGCAGCGATGATAACGGTTAACCGCTCTTATATGGCCTGTTCATGTGCGGCATACCTGCGCCCTTTACTGCGGTATCGGGTATAGGTGTGTCTTTTTTGCGTGAACAGAAGGCGGAAGAATGTTATGCGTTCAGCGCTGGAGCCGGCTTACTTTGTACCGGAAGCTGTGAAAGCCGATGTTCTATTTCAGAACATGAAGCAGACGCATACGACATTTACTTTACGGTCTCCGAGCTGAGTGCGTACAGGGTATCCTTCATCACAGTCAGGCAATGCCGCGTCTGTTTGACCTGCGCACAGTAAAGCGATTACGCGATTCAAAAGGAGTGAGGATAATGACGGAAGAAATGCCTTGCAGAAAGCGCCGCCTTTCGTCTTTTCAAATTATCATATTAGGCTTTGCCGGGGTCATTCTGCTGGGTGCGCTGCTGCTGATGCTGCCGCTCTCCACAACAGCCGGGTGCGTAACGCCATTTCATGAAGCGCTTTTCACCGCGACCTCCGCTGTTTGTGTAACGGGGCTTGTGGTGCAGGACACCGGCAGCTATTGGTCGGGCTTTGGTCAGGTGGTGATCCTGACGCTGATTCAGATAGGCGGGCTTGGTGTTGTCACCGTGGCGGCATCGGTTGCGCTGCTGTCCGGGCGAAGAATCTCTCTGATGCAGCGCAGCACCATGCAGGACGCCATTTCAGCGCCGAAGGTCGGAGGAATCGTCCGGCTGACCCGGTTCATCCTGCGGGGAACATTTCTGATCGAACTGGTCGGTGCGCTTGCCATGCTGCCGGTGTTTTGCCGCGACTACGGATGGCACGGGATCTGGATGGCGGTGTTTCATTCCGTCTCCGCCTTTTGCAACGCCGGGTTTGACATTCTGGGAACGAACAATAACTTGTATCCGTCCCTTACCGGTTATGTCCAAAATCCGGTGATCAATATCACGATCATGCTGCTGCTCATAACCGGCGGCATTGGATTCCTGACATGGGATGACACTTTCTAAAACAAGCTGCACTTCCACCGCTACCGAATGCAGAGCAAGGTGATTCTTGTCACGACACTCACGCTGATCGTCCTTCCGGCGCTGTTTTTCTTCTTTGCGGATTTTGATGCCCTTCCCCTCGGAGAGCGGATTCAGGCAGCCCTGTTCCAATCGGTCACGCCGAGAACGGCGGGCTTCAACACCGTCGATCTGCCCGCCATGTCCAGCGCATCTCTGAGCGTGATGATTCTTCTGATGCTCATTGGCGGTTCTCCCGGCTCCACGGCAGGCGGCATGAAAACCACCACGCTGGCAGTCCTGCTTGCCAATGCTGCCGCGACCTTCCGCCAGCGGGACAGCGCCCAACTCTTTGGGCGCAGAGTCGATTGCGGCGCCGTCAAAACCGCCGCGACCATCCTGACGATGTATCTTGCCCTGTTCTTTGGCGGAGGCGTTTTTATCAGCGTATACGAGAATCTTCCGCTGTCCTCCTGCCTGTATGAAGCAGCGTCGGCGATAGGCACGGTGGGACTGACATTGGGTATTACGCCGCAGCTGCATATTCCCTCGCAAATGGTATTGATCGCGCTGATGTATCTGGGGAGAGTCGGCGGACTTACGCTCATTTACGCGGCGGTGTCCAGCAAGAAAACCGGCAGCGCAAAGCTGCCGCAGGAAAGCATCACGATTGGATAAGCAAAGGAGTATCTATCCCATGAAAAATGTTTTATTGATCGGAGCAGGCCGCTTCGGGCGGCATATCGCCATGCAGCTCTCTCAACTGGGGCATCAGGTCATGGCAGTCGATACCAATGAGGAACGGATCAACGATGTGCTTCCGTTTGTCACCAACGCACAGATCGGCGACAGCACCAATGCGGAGTTTCTGCGTTCGCTCGGTATCGGAAATTTTGATGTTTGTTTTGTGACCATCAGCGGCAGCTTCCAGAACTCGCTGGAGACCACCTCGCTGCTGAAAGAGCTGGGTGCCAAATGCGTGGTATCCCGCGCCGAACGCGATGTGCAAGCGAAGTTTCTGCTCCGCAACGGCGCAGATAACGTGGTCTACCCTGAAAAGCAGGTGGCAAAATGGGCGGCGATCCGATTCACTGCCGACCATATTTTCGACTACATAGAGATCGACGAGCAGCACGCCATCTTTGAAGTGCAGGTGCCGGAGGCGTGGATCGGGAAAAGCGTTGGTGAGCTGAACGTCCGCAGAAAGTTTGGCATCAACATTCTCGGCATCAAACGCGCAGGAGAAACGGACGTTTCCGTTACGCCGGACACCATATTGTCCGATGACATTACGATTTTGGCGTTGGGTGAGTATAAAGCCCTGCAAAAGTGCTTTCGGATTTGAAAAGGGTTTCCATACTGACGGAAAGGAAAAGCCAGGATATGAGCCGATAGCGGTGAGGGGCTTATCCGAATAACGGAGGAGGCGTTCCGCTACTCCTGATAGGGGTACCTTGAAGCGTGTCCTCGGATTAGGCAGGCAGTGCAATTGTACTGTCTGCCTTTTCTGTTGTCTCTCCGCATAGAAGCATATCGTCTGTCTCGTTGAGGTTGAAGTCCCGAAAACAGATGTGGATCTTCTGCGGTGCGTGCTTGGAGTATTTGACCTCTTTCTCATACACGATGATTTTCGCCACAAAGGTGCGGAGCAGTTCCGGGGTCAGTTCCGTCATGTCGGTGAACTTTCTGGCCTTGGCGATGAAGTTCTTGGCGTTGGCCATGCTACTGCGTAGTTTCTCCAGGCGCTCCTCCGTGGCAGGGATGGCTTCAGCCAGCTGCGCTTTCTCCTTGGAGTATGCCTCAGACAGCAAACGGAACTGCTCATTGCTCACCCGTCCCAAGGCGCTGTCCTCATACATCCGCTTGAACACTACATCCAGTTCGCCATCCCGTTTCCGCATCGTGGACAATTCCCGTTCCACCCCCCGGATCTCCTTTGCCACCTCAGTAGATTGCTTTTGCTGAATATATGCGGCGAACCGCTCCGGGTCGCTCCTGGCAAACTCTGTGGCTCTGCGGATTGTTTCCAGCACGATTTCCTTCAGTGCCACTTCCCGGATATAGTGAGCGCTACACACTTCTGCCCCGTCCTTCTTGTAGGTGCGGCAGGTGAAATGATTCTGTTCCGGCTTCATGGTGTGCGCCCGGTGCAATACCATGGGCTTACTGCAGTCCGCACAATACACCAATCCAGAGAACATATTCTGCTCATCCATATTCGTGCGGCGGCGCTTATGAGATCGCACCTCCTGTACGATATCCCAGGTTTCCTGATCCACCAGCTCTTCATGAGTATTCTCAAAGATAAGCCACTCTGATTTGGGGCGTTCACATCGTTTTTTGTCCTTGTAGGACTTGGTGCTGTAGCGAAGGTTGACCGTGTGCCCAAGGTAGACCATGTTCTGAAGCATATCCGCCACCATGTCGCCAGTCCAGTTGTAGGGCCGCTCTGCATTCAGCCCGGAATGGGATGTGCCGAATTTCGTATAGGCGTACATGGATGGACTGTAGATGCATTCTTTCTTGAGCTGCTTTGCAATCTGGGCTGGTCCCATTCCGCCGGCGCACATGGCGAAGATGCGTTTGACGACAGCCGCCGCCTCCTCATCCACCAACAGAGGAGAGTCCTTGGTTGCACCCTTGCGGTAGCCGTAAGGAGCTCGTGTCCCCACCCGGATTCCCCGCTGTGCCTTGGCGTTCACTACATTCCGCACCTTGCGGCTGCAGTCCCGCACGTGCCATTCATTGAACAAATTCTTGAAAGGCATCAGCTCGTTGCTGTTTTCATACTTGGTGTCAACATTGTCGTTGACAGCGATGTAGCGCACATCATTGGAAGGGAATATCTCCTCGATATAAAGACCGGTGTGCAGTTGGTTTCTTCCAAGGCGGGAAAGATCCTTTGTGATGATGACGGCGATGTCGCCGTTGCTCATGTCATCCATCATCTGTTCAAAGGCTGGGCGATTGAAATTCGCGCCGGAATAGCCATCGTCCACATAAAATCTGGTGTTCTGGAACCCATTCTCATCGGCGTACTTTTGCAGGATAAGTTTTTGAGAAGAGATTTGTCAAGGGTATTTTCCTCATAAGAGAGCGCCCTGCACAAAATCATGGCAGGGCGCTCTCTAAATGAAGTATTGGAATTGATAACCAATCAAGTTTGCTTTTTCTTGTCAATACTGAAACTTAGCCTTTCCGCACTAACTCAAGCGGGGATCGTTGCGCCAACCGCTGCAAATGTAGGTAAGTCGCCACAATATAAACAATCAGTTGCAGGATACCTGCCGCAATAACCGCAATTGGCATTGATACGACTTCCGTTATCATATCGTTATATCCAATCGTGGCTGCACCGCTCAAACTTGTATTAAGCACTTCTGAAACGGAGGAAAACAGGTTTAGTGTCGTAGCATTCATTGTAAGGATTCCAACAATGATCCCAGTTATTGTCGCAAGGATGATAGGTATTGCGGCTATCTCCCAGCTAAACATCACAGCGGTCCTTTTGCCGGAACCAAGCGAGAGCATCAGTCCAAGCGTCCGCCGTTGACGGTTTACAAACAGTGCAAGAAATACGAACAGAGCCGCGCCCGCTGTTGTGCAGGCAGCGAAAAGAAGCTGCTGCGCACTGCTATAGAATCCATGCAAGGTTTCAGCAATTTCGGTGTACCCGTTATCAAAGCAAAACAGAATGTTTGCCGGATATCCATGTGATTCCAGCGCATCTTGGAGCGCAGATACCTTCCCGTTCTGCAAGACGTATGTAAAGAAAACGCCATTTCGACTACTATAGCAATTTTCTGGCAGAGAAGCGTTAGGGACAAAGACGGTATTCGGAAGGAAGCGATAGTCTGCGGTATCCCATAAGTCCGACTGTCGGTAAATTCCTATAATCTGATACGTTTTCGTATCACCTGAAACCCCAATCTTTTGGGAAAAAAGCTGTGGCTGCACCTTCCATTCCGAAGCTGTTAAATCGGCAAGAGGATTTGGACCCCAGTAGAACGACAAATCAATGCAGTCTCCTGTACCAAGTCCGCTTGCAATGGCAGTTGTTTCAGAAATCAGGCAGACATTAGAGCCATTTTTGTAATCGTCCGCCCCAAAACTCCGTCCTTCTGTTACGAAAGAGTCCTTTTGATGGAAACAATACATGCTTTCCAGAAGATCTGTACCAATCACACTGACAGTATGATATTGCGTATCCAATTCTTGGGCTGCGCTCCGCCATTCAATTCCCGCATTTGAGCTTAGAAAGACATCCAGACCAGTTTCCAACGGGGTCATGTATACATCAAGGTATTGGTCGTTTAGCAGTACACCCGTTTCAGAACCGTCAATTGCATAGTCTGGCTGTGTTTCTGGGTACAGTCCGTGCCAGTGTGTAACAGTCATTGCACAGGAATCTATTGCGTCAACCATGTTCTGTCCCAAAATAGACGTTTTTTCACCAGAAGAGTATTTTGCTACTGGTATGAAATCTTGTGAAGCGGTTTTCTTTTCATCTGCCGTCAAGTCATATGATATACGAGACAAATCAATATCTTCTACAGAACACCGGTGCGATTCTGCTAATGTCGTGCGCAGTTCTAGGTCTCGGTCTATATATTCCGATCCATAAACCAAGTAGCGTCGCCCAACCTGAATGTCAAGTGCGTCCAATTCTTCCCGAGAGTTACACCCTATAGTAAGGTATAGCGTGCTGCGAACAGCATAGTCTTGATGAAGTTTAATCACGTTTTCAATCGAAGCGGTAACAGATACGGACGCAATTTCAGCAAACTCAGGCAGATTTATCTCATCTACTGACGTGATACGAACTACCAAAATCGCTCGACCATATGGCGTATCAAGGCTGGGGGCATATGTGCCATCTTCATTTCCGCTGGTAACGGTCTGAATAGAGGGGCAATATGCACTGATATATTTTTGTTGGTACGCGCCTTTTATGATCCTTCCATCAGCAGCAAGCTGATCCATATATGCCCACATATCTTGACTAATTATACTTTCTTCATGATGGAGCGTCAGCCCGTTGTACTCTGTTGTCACACCCTCTGTCTCCGTTGTGGGGATGCCAATTGTCACATAGCGTTCTTCAATTTGCGCAAGCGTTGCCTTTGCAGATGAAAATACGCCTGCGCTCAGACAGATAAAAGCGGAAGCCATTCCCACCAGCAGGATAATTGCAAGCAAGCGAACTGGTTGACGAAAAAGCTGTTTCAAAGGTGTCATACAGCGTCCTCCTTGATTCTGCCGCTGTCCATACGGAATACGACATCCGCCGCTTTGGCAACCTCCAAATCATGTGTGACAACTACCACGCAACAGGTTTCCTCATGCGCCAGTTTAGAAAGCAGTTGAATAATTTGTGAGCTGTTTTCTGTGTCCAGATTTCCCGTAGGTTCATCTGCAAGAACGATTTGCGCATGAACAGCTAATGTTCTAGCAATTGCGACTCGTTGCTGTTCGCCGCCTGACAGCATGGCAGGGAGTCGCTTCCAATAACTTTCGCCCAGACCGACTTTTTCAAGAGCAATCTGTGCCTCTTTTTTTGCATCGGCATCGGAATGCCTCAGCAGCTTTAAGGGGTACATGACGTTTTCACAAACAGTCATAAGTGGAAACAAATTATAGCTTTGGTAAATCACAGACGCCTGCTTGCGGCGGTAGATATCCACGTCTATTTCCCGCAAACTCTGGCCGTTGACCATTATGTCTCCGCTCTGCGGCGTATCCAGTCCTGCCAGTAATGAAAGCAGTGTTGTCTTCCCACTTCCACTTTTGCCGACTAACGCATAAAGAGTTCCAGCACTCAAATCACACGAGACGTCTTTTACAGCCTGAACAGTTTGGTATTTTGTTTTGTATGAATAAGAAACACTTTGCACAGATAATACGGACATGCTACTCAACCTCCCGTAGTAATCGGATTCCGCTTTTTCCAGTTGCCATCAAGCAAGCTGTAATTGCCCCGACATTCATAGCAAAAAAGAGTGCTGCGGCCATGACATATTGGGTGGCAGTCTCTTGGACAAACAGAATGGGAATTGTTCCAATAGCTGCGCCAACCAAAAACATCAGACATATCTCGACGAATACCATAATGACCGTTTCAATGCGTTTTATACCAAGAGATCGTGCAATGGCAAATTCCCGCCTTCGGATATGAATATAGAAAAAACCTGCGGCAGCACCAATCATGACCTCTATGCAGGCAAAAATTGGTTTTAGTCGATACAGTGTTTGCAAATTTCGATTCAAAGCATTCAGAGTTTCGCGGAGTGTTTCGTCATGAACTGTTATGGCAAATTGCTGATATCGGAGAGCTGGAGAATTATTGATTTCTTCTTGATGCCCGGATGGGTCCACATTTGCGAAGTGACGCATCAGTATTTGCCGGAATTCGTCCAGCTCATGATTATCGCGCACTGTGGCGCTCAAACTATCCCCCGTAATCTTCCCATCCAGCTCTGTTTGTACTGCGGCAACGCAGCTGAATGGACAATAGATCGTTTGAGATTCCGACGAATACGTCCCAGCAATTTCGAGCGAAATCTGTGTGGCCGCTTCACCGGTCGCAGCAGGCGACATCTGAACCGTCAATATGACATTACCATTATTATCAGTATCTTGCGACAGTTCTTCTGCCGCTGCGGTCGAAACGAGACACGCTGCTTTATTTGAGATAAAAATTGATTCGTCGTATCCTTCAAAATAAGTAATCGAATTTCCTGAAACGGGTGCCAATTCCGATGCGGCATCAACAGAAGTAATGCCAATCAGCTTTTGCCGACTCGAAAAACCCGTCCCTTGACTGTAATAGACAGATGCTTTCAGGCAAACATCCTTCACATAGGAGGAAAATGCTTTTTCCTGAAGCTCCCCGCCATAAGCATATTTGTCAGAGAGAAAGTAGTTGATAATATAGTCTGTAATTTTCAGGTCATCGGTTTTCGTACCGGTAAGATTGGATACGACGACAGTTACGGGAATCACTGCGTAGGCGCTCTCCATATCCTGTTCTTTCTGGCAAATGAAGCCATCAAAGAGAGTAAAAAATGCACAAAGGAAAGCTATCAGCAATACAATACTCACTGTCTGCCAAGCGCCGCGCTTTAAGCGCACCTTTTCGTAAAAGAAAACAATCATTTAACTGCACTCCAATAATGCAAGCAGCGGCATGGGAGAAATATTCACCCATGCCGCTGCTCAGCTGTCACTTACTTATCTGTCAAAACCGGGAAAACAGACTGGGGCAGGATGCAATGCCCATTACCGGGGCAGCTGTAATGATCCCAATAGCCAGTGGAATGTCCACACTGGACGCAATGCCGTTCATAGCGGATATAATGATAATTACCCGCATGATAATTGCTCCCCGTATACGAGTAACTGGTCATTGTATGGGACGGCGTTGATTCATAACCATCCCTGATGTCGAAAGCACTACAACCAGAAACGGAGCATTTATACACAGGATAGAGCGTCTTTAAGTGAGTTTCATCGTCAATTGGGATATACGTAGTGTCATAATGGTCAAAATACCATTGATGAGTATGTGCAGTGATAGCATCAACATGAGCTTCGGCGGCGAGAGCCTGTGTCGGAATCGCTGCGAGGATAAAAAGGGCCAGAAAAACTGCGGCCAGTGACTTGATCTTTTGCATAAACAACGCTCCGTTTTAACTGATTTTTGTCTGATGTCTTCTTGGTTCAGCACATGAGCCAGAATCCGTTGAACAGACAGGCCATGTGCTTCCTCAAATGATTTTCATGAATTTTCCCTCCTTCCATGTAACCACATCGACAGTTAAATTAACGTCAATCCTATAGATAACGTAGGACTTTTCATCTGTAAAAATCGGTTGTTTGAATTTGAGTAAGAGACTCTTGCTTCTTTATCGCTTCTCCCAACAAAGCGCTCTCAAGCTCTACTTCACGTTGCCGATCTTCGCTACTACTTCTATCCGAAATAGTTTGTCCATTTTGAATCACGTCCAATATTGGAGGCTGATTTAGATCAATATAGTTGCTACCCTGAGCAGTACTTTCTTTTGGTTGTCTCGGGTTTGTCATAAAACAGGCGACAACTGCCAAAACAAGTATCGCGGTCACGGTTATGATCCAAGTATGAGGCTTTCGATAAGAAAGTACAGCACGGATTCGTGTTTTCACATTCTTACTGCCGAAGGCCAGCGGGCAGGCCGCAAAAATACGCTGGTTTGCAGTGCAGGAGAGCAATGTCTGCGAATACGCAGCGCGCTGAGAATCACTCATATCCTTGATAGCGTATTCGTCACATGCCAACTCAATATCTTTACAAAGGAAATAATACGCAATCCAAATCAAAGGATTGAACCAATGAAGAGAAAGAATTAAGAACGCAATGGGCTTTAGCCAATGATCGCGGCGTTTTATATGCGCACGTTCATGTGCAATTATGCTATCCAATTCCTTGCTCTTTATATGGAACGGAATATAGATGCGCGGCGCAAACAGGCCAAGAATAAACGGAGCATTCACATGCTCGCTTTGATACACGTTTGACGAGAGCCGGACAGCAGTTTTTACTTTGCTGTGGAGATGTACATAGCTTAATGTTTCAAACAGAAGCATTGCTGCCATACCAGTACACCAGACGATTCCAACATAAGGAACAGGAGCAGTGAAACCTTTAACAGAAAGCAGGCCCTGCTCGGATGCCGAAAAGCCACTTATATCAGGAATGACACTCAAGCGACTTTCCAATGCGTTTGGCATGAGAAGCCGAATCCCCACAAAGCTCCACAATACGGGGAACAGCCATTTGGGGGCCTTACGGAATATGATGCGAACAAGCAGAACAGTCAGAACAAGCCATCCGGCATTGATGCTCATATTAAGCAGCTTCATAAACAATTCAGTCATCCGGATGCTCCTTCCGAAAGCGGTCAATCATCTGCTGCATCTCCTGAATTTCATCGGCTGTGAGCTGTTGGCTTTTGGTAAATGCAGTCAAAAAGGCCGGAATCGAACCGGCAAATTTTTTCTCGACCAATTCCTCAATTTCAGCTGTCTGTATCTGCTCCTTGGATACCAGCGAAGAAACGATTGTATTCTCATTCTTTATCACGCCACGCTCCGACAAACGCTTTATTACCGTGTAAGTGGTAGTAACCTTCCAGCCTAGTTGCTCTTCACAAAGTTGAGCTAAATCTCTGCTCTTGATGGGTTCATGATCCCAAAGGATCAGGCAAAAACGGTATTCGCTTTCAAAAACTTTTGGTGTACTCATTCTATCGGCCTTTCATTCTAATCTGTTAGTATTATTCTAACGGATTAGAGTTGAAAAGTCAATAGGGAAAATGTGCATTTTTATCACTTAGCGCTGGAAGTGCTTGGGCTTTTGCGGGTCTGACCGTTGCCGACGAATAACCATCTGCCGTGCCTGCCGCTCTTCTGTGTCCTCTCCAAGCAGTCTGGATACTTCCTGCTTTGCGCTGAGCAGCATAATAAGAGAAGGCTTCTTCTGCAAGGTTTCCTCCAACTGCCTTTCCGCTGCCTTTTCCTGCGCAGGACGGAGGACCTGCCGTGCTTGGTACAGCTCCACCGAATCAAAATCCGAAGCCTGTGCCTTCAGCTCTGCGTATTCAGCCAGCGCCTTATCCAACTCGGCAGAGTATCTTTGCTCCTGCGCCTCCAGCTTTTTCAGTCCAGCCTCCATGGTGGCAATATCCTTGCGGAATTCCTCTGCGCCTGCATCCTCCGCATACTCAAGTTTTTGAAAAAGAAGCGCCTTTTCGGAACGCAGTTCCTCTAAATCTTCCGTCAGCTCTGCAATGCGGACAGCCAGCGCCTTGTGGCGTTTCACATGGTATATTGGCAATGCCTTTTTCTCGGCAACCAATGTTTTGCGTTCCTTGCTCTTTTCCTTGATTTGCTGCACCAGACCGGTGTAACGCTCCAGCTCCGGCTTCCATACGGCAAGGGATTTTTGAATATGCGATTTGCCGTTGCGAATATGAGAGAGCTGATAGCAGAAGATCAGCACACGGCTGCGTAGCTTTTCCAGCCCTTCCGCAATGGCGGGGACAGTACGAGCGACCAGTGCGGCCAGCTTCTTGATTTCGGCTTTCAGCTCCCGCAGCAGCGCATTGTCTGCCCTGATCTGCCGGTTCATCTCGCAGCGGTCAGAGACGATTCCTTTGCGCTCTAATGCCTGCACTGTCACGCCCTCATGGATGGTGGGGATCTCATCCAGCCCCCGTGCAGCGTTGCTGCGATGGTCAATGCGTTCTTCCCGTCCAGCACTTTCCAGATAACGGTTGGTCACATCAGCCCATGCCACCCGCCATGATACAAGCTGTTCCTCGCTGTTCCAGCGTTCGGAGATGGGATTCTGTCTGCCGTAGCGGGTGCTTTTGGGATGCTTGTCTGCACGGATAAGCTCCTGCGCCTCAGCAGCAGATGGTGTCATGTACACCTTCTTTTTGCCGACCTTGTAGGGATATTGCTTCTCCCAGCCATCGTTCTGCGCCGACTTGAATTCGGCGGCGGTAAAACCTCGTTCCTCGCCGTTTCTCATGCAGAGGTATTCCTTCTCGGTTTTGTACTGCCACTTGCCCCGTTCGTCCAGTGGGCGCACCGTCAGCAGAATGTGGGCATGGGGATTGTGACCATCGGTGTCGTGGATAGCAGCATCGGCGCACATTCCATCGGACACAAACTGCTCCCGGATAAAGTCTTGCAGCAGTTCGATCTGCTGCTCACGGCTCAGTTCAATGGGCAGCGCCACGACGAACTCACGGGCAAGTCTGCTGTCCTTGGCCGTCTCGACTTCCTCCACGGCGTTCCAGAGCTTTTCCCGATCTTGCCATTCCTGCGGGGCATATTCCGGCAGAAACACTTCCTGCCAGACAAGTCCCTGCTTTTTTGTGTAGTCATGCTGTATCCCATCGTAATCATTATACAGGCGGGAACAGCTTAAATAAGCGGAGGCGGCCACGGCAGAGCGCCCTGCGCCCCGGCCGACCACCTTCGCTTCCAAATGATAAATACGCTTAGATTACCCTTTCACTAATAGGAGAAAAACGAGGTGTAAATCGGAACTGTTTTTTGAGAAAAAGAAAAATATTTTTTCGGGAGGTGAAGCCGTCGTGGATTTATGGGAGGATGAACTGCTGCTGGATGATGATTTTTCCGAGGAGGAAGAAGATGTCGAGGAGCAAATAGAGAAAACCAGTCTTGAAATGGATGCGAACGGCTTTGCCGATTGGGAGGATGCGTCTGACGCTGCACCGGTGGATGAGACGCTGGAGGAAGCGCTTGCAGAGGAACGCGCTTTGGAGCTGGAAAGCGAGCTGGAGCAGGACGAGCATCCCAGAGACTACAACGCCGAGCTGGAGGACGAGGAAGAGGAAGCCGCGCCCACCAGCGAGAAGCGGCTCAAGCGGGAAATTCGTGCCGAGGCTCTGCGGCGGCTGGAGGAAGCGGCTCGGACGGAATCCGATTTTTTGAGCGTTGTGGACGAGTGGAACAAGCTGGACAGAAATCGGGAGCGCCGGGAGCGTGACCACGAAAACCTGCGTGGAGACGCGCCGTTGGAGTTTCAGGCTGTACCTGATCCGAAGATTGCCCCGCTGTGGATGAATCTGCCAAGATTCCGCCAACTTTGTCAGGGAAGCTTTCTCGACATCATCTTCTCCTGTCCCTACGAGCTGCACGAGTTGACTGCGAACCGTTTTCTCTCCAAGCTCTTTTTCACCCTCAGTGATGAGCAGAAGGAGGTGCTGTATTACCTGTTCGTCAAGCAATACAGCACCACAAGACTTGCCGCCGTCCGTGGACAGTCCGACCGGAATATCCGAAAGCTGCGTATGACTATTCAGAAAAGGCTGCAAAGACGGATGTATGAGCATCTGAGTGAAAAGCTGGAAAAGGACTACAGCATTACTCTGCGGGAGCGCGAGTTCGTAGAGGAATATGAGGCGCTGCTGCAAACCATGGGCAAGGATGCCGTGATCCGCAGGGAGAACAAAACCAAGCAGAGAAAAAAGAAAGCCGCCCTTGACGATGCCAAGGACGGTTGATACAATAGTAATATGGTTAATATATAGATGGATTACGAATTGAGAGGAACAGTGTCATGAACAATCTGTTTGCGCAGTCCCGTTCCCATTGGGTGCGGTATGACCGCTATGAACTGAGAACTGCCGCAGACGGAAAGCGGTATATCACGCCGGGGAAGAATGCCAAACCCGACATCTATAATCCCTTGAAGGAAGCGCCGGGAATCGTGCTGGATGCGCTGAATGTAGGGATGTTGATGATGAACCGCAGTCCGGAGGACGAGGTGGAAAAGGCAATTCTGGCCTTTGTGACCCATTACGGTCTGTTGGGGCTGATGACGGCTTTGCCTACCACGCCGTCCTTTATGGATTATGAGGCAGTCTATTTGCCAAAGAATCACTTCATCAAGGAAGAAAGTATGGCGACAGAGGACTACCTTGCGCTGTTCTATCCCTTCGATAAATTGGATGTGGTGAAAAAGGGCGTAGAATCCAACTGGAATGTCTCCAGGGACAGAACGATGATTGCCCTGACGATGACCTTCATGGAGGAACCCATGGCGAAGAACATGAGCTTCCAGCGGGAGTATGCCGAACCTTATGACTGGGTAGCGCAGCAGTTCAAGGATTGGGCGTTCACGCTGACTACCTCTATTTTGTACTACAATGACTACGACAGCATTGATGAGGACACAAGAAATCTTTACCGCAAGGCCATGGCTGCCTTCGGCGGCATTGCGCCTACCTATCATATCGAACTGCTGGAGAAACCGACCATCTATTGGGACTTCCATTCGTTGCTGCTGGGCGTCCAGATGATGTTCAGCTTTATGCTGGTGGACGATGCAAAGCCCCTGCGGCTGTGCAAGCACTGCCAGAAGGTGTTCCTCGGCAGCCGGGCCAATTCCGCATTTTGCAGCGCCCGGTGCAAGAATCAGTATAATGTCTATAAGAGCAGAGGAAAAAATAAGGGACAGGACGGTGAGAATGATGATTGACCGCTGGATCGCAGAAGCGACCGAATGTGATTTCAAGGTCGCGCTGGAGGTAAAGAAGCCGAAAAGCTGGCTCAAAAGCGTTAGCGCCTTTGCAAATGGCATTGGCGGCACACTGTTTTTTGGTATTGATAATGACAGAAATGTTGTCGGCTTAGCTGACGCACAGACTGATGCGGAGACAATCAGCCGGTTGATCAAAGAGCGGATTACGCCTTATCCGAGTTTTGTCCTTGCTCCTGAACGGGAAAGCGGCAAGGACATCCTTGTCCTGTCCGTATCGTCCGGACGGTCTACTCCGTATTACTATAAAGCGGACGGTATCATGGAAGCCTATATCCGAATGGGCAATGAAAGCGTGATTGCCCCATCCTATGTCCTCAATCAGCTGATTCTCAAAGGAATGCACCGCACCTATGACGAGCTAATTTCCGAGTATGATTTTAAGGATTACGCTTTTTCCAAGCTGCGCGAACGGTATAAGGCTTGGACGGGCAACAGCATGGAAGAAAAACTGTTCGATTCCTTCGATATGCGGGACGAACACGGCAAGCTGACCAATGCAGGCGCTTTGCTTGCGGATGATTCTCCCATCCGACATTCCCGCCTGTTCTGCACACGCTGGAACGGCCTTGATAAAAGTGGCGGCATGGTAGATGCACTTGACAGTGCGGAATTCTCCGGCAGCCTGATCATTCTGCTCAATGAGGGCGTCAGCTTTGTCAAGCGGAATATGAAAACGCGCTGGAAGAAAACCGCCGATTCCCGTGTTGAAATGCCCGACTACTGCGAACGAAGCGTTTTTGAGGCGCTTGTCAATGCACTGATCCATCGTGATTATCTGATTTTGGGCAGCGAAGTCCACATCGACATTTACGATGACCGCCTTACCATATATTCTCCCGGCGGTATGGCAGACGGCACACGGATACAGGAGCGCGATCTGTCCAGCATTTCCTCTACGCGCCGCAACCCCGTCCTTGCAGATATTTTCGGACGGCTGGGTTATATGGAGCGGCAAGGCAGCGGCTTTAAGAAAATCACGGAAACCTACCGTGCCGCTCACAATTACCGCGATGAGCTGGAGCCTAAATTCTATTCGGATGCCAGTTCTTTTCAAGTTACACTCTATAATCTGAATTATGGAACAGTGGCAAACACAACCAAGGTTACGATTGAGGACGAAAATGTTGCGATTGAGGTTGCGATTGACCGGCTGAACGCAAGCCAAGGGACGATTGCAAAGGCGAAAGCGGTATTTGCAAATATGGGCGCTGATGGCGTCTTTGGCCGATCTGACATCGCTGCTATCACAAAGGATTCTGTTACTGCCGCAGGGAATCTCATTACAAAACTGAAAAATGCGGATTTGATTGAGCCTGTCAGCGGCTTTGGAAAGGGTAAATATAAGTTTATAGCACCAAAAGAATAAAGATAATGCCCGTTATAGGCCATACAGCCAATAACGGGCATCTGTCATTCATATACAAGCTCAGTCAGAACGATTTCCTCTGCGCGGCTGTGGATGTTGTTCATGCGGCGCACCCATTCCATTTGGTCGGCGGCTTTGAGCGCTTCGGTCATATCTTCCTGCCTTGCCATATTGGAAACGATGATGGCCATACGCTCGTTGCAGGCTTGGTCGATCTCGGCAAGGTGCCGATGCAGCGTTCCGCTTGTGAGCAGGCTTGCATAGAGAACCGGACGATGTTCTTTCAGATAGCTGCGGCGCATACGCCCATACTTGCCGATCTGGTAGTCCGGCTCATCTGGCAAATAGAGGTTTGGGATAAGGTAATCGCCCTCTTGCCGGTATGTGCCGCCCATTTGCTCAAACAGTGATTTCATAAAAATTAGCTCCTTTGCGTGTTGATTTCCAGCGGTTATAAGGCTTTTTTTGGCTCCTTTCCTACAACTGCTGTTCCATTCACCACAAATGAGCCGCAGTCATATGTATTAGGTGGGAGAAACCACCCTTTACATATTAACTCTTGACAAGAGATACAAGTGCATTGTGCTGAATTACATGAAAATAAAATTGATTCCGCACATCATCCGACAACGGTCATTTACTAAGCATGGCCCAATGGCCATTTTGGGAGTCAAATAAGTCGTCTGCGTAATTCCGGCAAGTGCTAAACTGAACAGGCTGGCAAGCAAATGCTTGTCAAGTTCAGAAAAAGGATGCACAGGGTATGTCAAAAAAGGTGAAAACATTATACTCTTTTTTAGCCTTGCAATTTCTACTTCCTGCCTACAGGTGCACTTGTCATCTTGAAGCGTCTCAATCTACTGCCCATATTCAGAGTGTTTCGGTGCAAAAGCATTCACTCGGAACATACCGTCAGGGGCAAGCGATGCGGCGGCTTTCATCGGTTTTTTCAGCGTCAGGAATACCGCTGTGATTTAAGGAGCCCTGCTCCCGGGGCGTAATAGCTACGGGAGCAGGGCTACTTAAATTGTGTTGTAACGAGGTTATATATTTTGAAATAGCTTCGGGCCAGGAATCAGCGGCGGGGCGGCTCGTCGTCGCTGGCATTCTGCACCGGTGCTGCCGCTCGGCCCAAACGTCGGCGGAGTCTGATCACATCCAGGTTTGTCAGCGCCACCGGATGCCAACGGTTCAGCAGCGCCGCCGTGATCCCGGGTCCCCACCCGTATTCCGTATATCGACGCAAGTCCTCCAGAAACTCCGGTGTCAGCTCTGGAGCATCCTCGGTCTGCATGAAGGGTCACCTTCGTTCGTTTTTTTGTTACAGTTTTGCGGTGTTAATAGGCCTTGACTCCGGTAGAAGCTGTCTGTGTCTCCACCAGCTTCCCCGCAGAGTTATACACATAGGCCGTGACCACTACCTGGTACACATGACCGTGGGTGATGTTGACGGGTTGCTCAAGTATGATGGTATCATATGTGACGGTATCCTCCCAGCGTACATATTCCACGTTGCTGCGCTTCAGGACCATGACCAGCTTAACGGTATAATTCGCATAGGCGCGGGTGGTCCCTCGGCAATAGGCAACGCCGTTTTCAAAGTATAAATCGGCGGATATCTCTGAAATACCAGTGTATTGCGGCGCGATCTCATCCTCCGTCGCGGCATAGGCCTGCACGGGAACAGATACTGCCAGGCAAAGTGCAACCATGACGGCGCATACAAAGGAAACCAATTTCTTCTTCATGTTTTCTCTCCTGTCTGTATTTTTCTGCAATAAGATTCCTGACCATCTGTCAGGACAAAACTATACTCTGGGCAATTCTCAGGGCAGTCTCCGTGGAAATATTATCGCCGCAAAGCATGATGATGCAATTGGATTCCGGATACATCCAAATAAGTTGTACGCTATTATCGCGTTCAATTACAGTGGCAAGAGTATTTTGAACCAGAACCTGATACACCTCGTCCGCCTCCGTATCAATCTTAAAAACGCCTTCATCGGAAAAGTCCATTATCCGAATATCAATTCTCTGTTTCATATCGGCTCCTGATTTGGTATAGCGGCGCAGTATCGTCCTATTCGTAGCCCTACTTTCCACCAGCTCATATCCCTCCGGCAGCCAGCCCACTTCGATGCCCTGGTACTGAACACCTCCTTCCGTTTGGTTGAATCGGTACTCCGCATGATCGCCGAAGGTCGCCACAGCCCACCGCAGCGCGTCGCTGCGGAAAACGGGTGACACGGCGAACGCAGCCGTCAGGCAGGAAATGACCAGCAGCATAACGACCGCCGCCTTGCTGAGGACCCGCGACGCCGTCCGGGCTGCGGCGCGGGCGTGGCCCCGCCTTACCTGCCGGGAGATCGTCCGCAGACACCGGCGCTTCGCCGTCTCGGAGGGGCCGCCCTCCTGCGCTTTCAGCGCCTGGTTTTCCTCCTGGTACTGCTGCCCCTGATGCTGTGCAACACTGTGCATCAGCAGCCGGAACAATGCATCATTATACTGCTCATACAGCATTTCCTGCTTTGTCATGCTGGTACCTCCTCAAATCCCTCTACACTAATAGAACTGTTGAAACGGCAAAATGCAACAGTTTTTCTAAATTTTTTCCAAAAATATTTTCTTCCATGGAAGCACTATTGTCAAGATGCGATTTTTTTGCTATAATTTTCCTCGGTTTTTATTGCTTTTCTGAAAAGGGGAGAATACCGAATGATTCCCATCTGCATTCAGACCATAGAGAATGATGATGACCGGGACTTTATGGAGTGGCTGTTTTTGGAATACCATCCGCTCATGTACGCAACCATCCGGAAGGTCATACATGACCAATGGACGTGCGAGGATGTGCTGCAGGAGTCTGTCAGAAAATTCATCGACCATATTCCCCAGCTGCGGGAGATGGACGCGGCCTCCCGCACCAACTACATCGTTGTGGCGTGCCGGTATAATGCCATCGAGGAGGAAAAGCGTCAGCGCAGGGCCCCCTTCCCTGTGGGGAATGGGGTGATCGACATTGCCTCCCGGGATGCAGAGGATCCGGAACGGCAGATCCTGCTTTTGGACGATGCCGATGTGCTTTGGCGGGTCTGGCCGCAGCTGGATTCGCGGACGCGGCAGCTGCTGGAGGACAAATATGTCCTGAACATGAGCGATGCGGAGATTGCCTCTGCCCTGGGTGTCAAGCCCAGCAGTGTGCGGATGCTGCTGACAAGGGCCAGGAGCAAGGCGCGTAAGGCGATAGAGAAGAAAATGTGAACAAAACTAAGCCTCATATATAAGACAGGTAAGCTGTTATACCCGTCTTATATATGAGGCATTTTTGTGGTAAGAGGGACTCCGTTTTTGGCGGTCAGCCCCGTCATGCGGCTGAAGCTGTCTGTACGTCGTACCGTTGGCCGTCTTGGAAATGCGCTTGCCATCGGCATTGTAGCCGTAGGTGATGCTGCTGCCGCTCTTGCTCATGGACGCCAGCTGGCGGCGTTAAGGTGTCCTACTGTCCGGACATAACCGTTAAAGAAACAATCATATCCGGGCGGCAGGATTAATTAAAAGTGCAGCTTTGTAAAAGTTACCTATCCATTTTGTATGCCAGCACAGTAGAGTAACACTTTCTGATTTGTCTGCTTACCTCCGGCGGCGTGTTTCGAATCAGCAACTCATAGTTTTTGGGGGTATACAGGATACGCAAGAATCCTTTGTTGATACGATATGCCGCTATTTTATGGGTATACTCCACTGGAACCGGGTTTGTACTGAAATAGATCCAAAACTCCGGACGGCCCTCTATGAGGCTGTAGTCTATACCGATGTACTTCATATCAGCATAGGAATAGCTTTGCCTGGTAAACATCGCCCACAATACGATTTTGTCCTCATGCAGTCTTACGATAGACAGCCAGTCATACCGCCGGAAGAAGGCTGCGATCCATAGGGGAGCCGGAGGGGCAATGATGTTCAATATTGCTTCCAGATGACCTATCTCTTCATATTGCAGGCTTTCAAAAAACAGATAAATCCCGACAGACTGTATCAGCAAATATACTACCGTTATAATCAAAAACCGGCGCGGCGCACAAAGAAAGGCCTTATTTTTCATTGTAATATTTCCCTAAATGCAATCTACTTTCCTTCCTTGGCAAACCTGGCCTGACGGGCGCGCTTTCGCTTTTCACGCCGCCGCCTGGCAGCAAGGCTGGAAAAATACTGCCTGAATCCCCCAAGGCCGGAGCAGAAACCTATTGCCAGGAAAATCAGGGCACCTGAGCAGAAAAGTCCATGAAGGAGACATTTGTCCCTATGCGCCAGCTGGCTTGAACGCTCCATCGTTTGAAACACGCGGCTATCACTGCGGATATCACATGCAGACGTTCCACGCCTGGGGTCCCGGTATAAGCGCAAAGATAGCCTTTCTCCCGCAGGAATACTCAGCAGCGTCCGATCCTCCAGCGCGTATACGAAATAAACGTTTCCGTCTGTGAAATGCAGCCTGATGTGCTGCTTAGAGTGCATCGCTCTATAACCAATGTGCCAGGTGGTATATTTCTCCACATGGGAAAGCGTACCGGTGTAGGCTTCTGTATTTGACTCGTCAAAATGAGAGGGCAACCTACACACTACCGTCTCCAGTACCGCAAAGATAGACAGCACAACCAACATGTATAGCAGTGCACCTTTCGCACTTTTAGACAGCTTTACCTTTTTCTTTTGCATAAATCACAACCTAACGGAAGCTTCTGCATATATAGCCGATAAGTTTCCCCGAGATGGCATTGCCAACACCACTTACACCCTCATTTTTTGAAAAGCGCACAAGTGCTTTTTTATACGCCGATATGCTCTGCTGGGCGGCGCGATTTCCGGTTGGAGATGTTCCTGGAGTTCTGAGGTGATTCTTTCCAGCCTTTGAATCCTTATATAGATCATTCATCTTCGACCCATCAGATGGCCCCGAGGCCCATGCCAAACACGCAGCCGTACTCGCGTTGACAATCGCATGTCCTATTATTTGCCCAGTGCTATAACTTTGTTCTCCCGTATAGTTGCTCCTCAGATCGGACGCAACACTTTCCGCAGCGCCCAAAACACCACTCAAAGCAATTACTGCACCAAAGCTGAACACCCCACAGCTTGTCAATACCCCATTAGCACATCCAAAAGCAGCTGCAATAAATACCTGTCCCCAGTCAAAATTATCCGACCCTTTTTCATGTATCTGAGTAACCGCATTATTTATTGCGCTTATAGCTCCATTTATTGCGCCTGCTGCAATAATATGCCAAAATTCCCCGCCATCATCTTTTCTGTTGACTGGGTCATTGTCGCAATAGGCAAAGAGATTCTTATCCCAGTTGGCTTTGTCGGGGGACGCAGCTACCACGGCGGCGGTATCCGCATTGATAAACCTTCCCCAAACCGGGTTATAGTACCGGCTGCTGAGGTAGTACAGGCCCGTTTCGGTGTCGTAGACATACCCGCGATAGCGCAGGGGATTCACAGCACCCAGCGTGGCAGACATGGAACCGCTGACGGACATGGGCGCACCCCAGGGGTCATAGGTGTAGGACACCACCTGGGTGCCGCTGGCGTTCACAAGACCGGTGACATCGCCTTGGGCATTTTTCAGGTAGAAATACCTGTTGCCGTTGTACGTCACAGACGCCGGGCCAGTGGAGTCGTAGGTAAAGTGCAACTTGTTGCTGCCCCAGGTCATCTCCGTCAGCTGATCGCCCAGGTAAGAGAAGTTGTACGTCGTGCCGTTGACTGTCTTGGAAATGCGCTTGCCATCGGCATTGTAGCCGTAGGTGATGCTGCTGCCGCTCTTGCTCATGGACGCCAGCTGGCGGCCATGCTGCCAGGCATAGGTCCATGTGCCGTCGGACAGGGGATTGCCTATGGCATCGTAGGTGATGGACTTCCCATTGAACGCTGTCAGCAGGTCCGGCCAATTGGCGTCGCCGTAGGTATAGGTTGCAAGGATGGAATTTGGATTCTTGTTATTGTAATAATCCGTCAGCCCGCGCTGGGTTATGTTGCCGCCATCGTCATAGGTGTACGTCCAGACATAGCCACCGGGATAGTCCTCCGCACTGATCAGACGGCCATATTTGTCATATCGGTACTCAAATTCTTGTCCGCCGCCGGTAATGGATGTAATATTCCCCTTGTTGTCATAGGTGTACGTGTACGCAGCCTTGCCGTTGTTCCAGGTTTTCACCTGGGTAGAGGTGGCCGACGAGCTGGGGTCCACATAGGTGACGGCGGTGCTGACCACGGAGGTGCTGCCGTTTTTGGCGGTCAGGCCCGTCATGCGGCTGAAGCTGTCGTAGGTGTAGTTGGCGGAGATGGCACCCTCCGTCGCCTTGGTCAGCCGGTTGTCCTTGTCATAGGCATAGGTGCTGGTGTAGGTGGTGCCGTTGAGGGTCTGGGTCTGGGAGGACAGGTTGTTCTCGTCGTCATAGCCCCACTGGACAATGTTGCTGTAGCCGTCGCCGGACTCCTCATACCGCATGAGCCGGTCCAGAAAATCGTAGCTGTAGCGGTTGACCCGTCCGGAAATGCCGTCCGTCAGCTGCCCCAGGTTGCTGTTGGCGTCATAGGCGTAGGACACGGTGCTGCCGGTGTCGCCGTAGGTCACTGCGGTGGTGCGGCCAAAGCTGTCGTAGCTGTAGGACACGGCGTCGCCGTTGCCGTAGACGGACCGGCTCAGCCGCCGGTTCTGATCGTTGGTATAGCTGTGGGAGATCAGGGTGCGGCTTCCGGCCTTCACCGCCGTGGTCAGGTCGAACACCCCGTAGGTGAAGCTGTAATCCGTGCCGGAGGCGGTGGAAATGGCGGACAGCAGATCCTTGCTGTAGGTATAGTCCACCGCGGCTGTGCTCTGCTGGACCTTGGTGGTGCGGTACAGCTGGTCGTGGGTGTAGTTGGTGCGGGTGCTGGCCGTTTCGCCGGGAGCCTGGGTCCAGTTCAGAACGCCTGTCTGGGTGTCGTAGCCATAGGTGGTGGTCTGGCCCAGGGCGTCCGTAACGCTGGAGACCTGGTCCCCGTTAGCCGTGTACACCGCGCTGGCGGAAATGGTCTGGCTGCCGCTGCCCAGCTTTACGGTCTTGATGTTGCCGTAGGCATCGTAGGTGAACCGGGAGGTAACGCCCTCCGGACTTACCGCCTTGATCACATTGTGGTAACTATCATAAGTATACGACTGACTGGCCCCACTTGGCAAGGTCATTTTTACCAAATTGTTGTTGGAATCGTAATCATATTTGGTTTTGTTCTTTTGCAGGTCTACCACGCTGATGAGATTGCCGTTGGAGTCGTAGTCATAGCTATGTCCAAACTCCTCTTTGAACAGCTGCACATTGTCGAAATAGACGGTGTTCAGTGTTTGGACATAGGCCGTGTAGATGCCCATTTGGGAGTAGGGCTTGGCTGCTTTGACCACGCCGGAAACAAACTGCCAACTGCTCTGGCTGTCTGTATCCGGATTGAACTTGATAAAGTTGTCGCTTGTGGTACCATCTGTGTAATAGAATCGCACCATCAGGGCATACATCCGGCGATTGCTGTCGTCCGTATATACGCAGTCGCCCTTGGCCCAGCCGGCCACCGTATATACATCGCCTGCGGCCCCGCCAAGGCCGCTCAGAATTTGATTGCCATACTTGTGCTTGTTGGGGTCGCCGGTGATGCGCATGACCCGCTTGTCCGAGTTCTCCGTGGGAGAGCTGGTATAGGTGATGATCTGGTCCGTACTGGCGCAGCTGGAGTTGGGAGTCCAGGCGGAATTAAAGGAAAAGTCGCTGTTTTCCACCAGGTTATACCGGCTGGGCGAGGCGGTCTGTTCCAGCTGCAAGGCGTCAAAATAGGCGGCCGTACCGGAGGTGTTCTGCAGGAATGGGAGAACCGAGGCATAGGCGCTTCCGGATGGCAGCGTATACGTCACCTGCAGCCGGGTCCAGGTGTTATTGGCCGGTGCGGCGGTGCTGACAACCAGGGGCTCCGTGCTGCCGGGCTTCAGCAATCCAATGCGGGCTCCGCTGGCTCCGGCTCTGACATAGGCGGAGAAGGTATATGTCTTCCCGGGCTCAAGGGCCCGCACAGCGCTGCTGACCGGCTTGAGGGTGTTGTTCTGAATGGACAGGGAGGTGCGGCCGTAATAGGCCTGGGCCTGGCTGTAGCTCCAGCTGCCGGTACCGGTGCCGGAGACCGTCCATCCGGTCTTGCTCTCGAGGCTGCCGCTTTCCAGCAGATTGATGACGGTATTCTGCAGCTTGGACGACAGCGTCAGCTGACTGGCCTTGGCCAGGTCCGTGCTGTTGGCATATTGGGAGAACTGCGCACGGCCCAGTCCATCCTGCACCGACAGGGTACTGCCGTAGCGGTTGAACTGCATAATCTCCTTGTTGCCGTTGTGATCGGTAAATGTGGTCTGGTTATGTGCATATTCCAGAGACAGTGTTCCGCCTGCGGTGCTGCCATCGTATTCCTTGATGGTCGCGATTCGGTTAGGCTGTCCGTTCGTGGTCGTGTTATAGGTATACGCCAGCTTATAGCCGTCAGCATCCTGCGCACCGGTCAGCAGATGTTCTGCACCATAGGAAAATGTCACATTTTTCCCGTCTGGATATCCGATGGTCCTCAGATTATCGCCGCTGACCTGGTAGGTCATAGCGGACAACTCTGTTGTGCCGGTACCTGTAAAGCTGATCTTGGTCAGGTTGCCGCTGCTGTCATAGCTGAATCGGTATTTGCGGCCAACGCCGTCCGAGATGACCGAGATGTGATCCTGCGATGCGTAGTAAATAGAGACACTGCTGGCTGTGGCCTGGTTATTGGAGAGTCCGGCCAGCCGTCCACTGGCATCGAAATAGCGTTTGCTGCCGCTCTTTTCTGTGATACAGAATTTTTTCGTTCCGCTGCCGGTATCCGTCAGTTGACGTGTAGGCTCCAGTTCATCCACATACAGCCCGGCAGACTTTTTCATAAAATAGTGGCGGGTGCCGTCCTCATCCTCCCACCGGTAGTAGGTAGTGCCGCCTAAAGTGATCTGCTCAACGCGCTGGTTGTAATTGGTACGCCAGCCGTAGCCAAGACCGTAGGCCTTGTTTCTCTTGTCGTTTGCGTTATAGACAGCGTTGATGCTGACGGGCATCCGGTTGCCGGAAAAGCCCAGCCCTGTGTGGACCCACACCAGGTTTCCGGTGTAGTCATTGACATAGCCGGTACCGGCCCGTCCGGCACTGGAAGAGGTATAGTCCCAGGTGCTTTCCAGTCCGCAGTTGTTGATGTAGGAGATGACCAGCATGGGGCATTGCTGCGTGTTGCTGTAGTCAGAGGAATAGAAAGACGCTGTTTTTGTTGTCGTCCCACCCTCTACGGCTTCCGACATGCGAAGCATGACACCAGTATTTCCGGAGGGCTCATACCATTTTGGGCAATGTTCGTAATATCCCAGCTATGCCAGGTTTGTCCGGCAACGAATTGATAATCTTCTGAGGTGTGGACATAGTCCGCCCGGTTAGCCCAGGTAATTGTCTCAGAGTCCCACATGCTTTTGACCTGATGCGCCGTCATATAATTGCCCGAGATACTACCAGAGCCGCTATATTTACAAAGCAAGACCTTTGCGCCCACGACCACATCTGCTGAGGTCAAAGAGGGGATATTCTTAAAACGAATATAAATCCGCTCCCGCCCGCGGTTGGTGGAATATCCTGCATCCAGAGAAATGGCATCATAGGCTGGCGGATTGCGCTGGGTCACGGTCTTATCCCGGATGGTGAACGTGTTGGATACCGGCTGGACTACGGGGTCCAGTATCACGGGATACGCGGCATCCGCCATCCAATCCTGGGGCAGATAGTACCGCAGCTCATAGCCCTTGTCGTTTTCCTCCAAAGTCACTTTGATATCATTGGAGTATGCGTTTTCTGCATCCAGCAGATACGGAGCCGGCATATAGAATACCGGTTCATCTTGGGGACCGGCGTCTTTGGCATAGGCCAGAATACGGTTGTCCTCTTGAAGCTCCAGCCGCAGGCTGTCCGTTTCCAGGCGATAGCGGTAGCCCAGCATTTCCTTCGGGCAGCTGCGCAGAATCAGGGACTCCTTCAACCGATTGGAGTCCAAGTCATAGGTCACATCTGTGTCGTGATAAACATTCTGATACACGGCCTCACTGCGCTGATTCTTCAGCGCAGCCTCTGGCTGAAGCTGGTCATCGTCTGCCAAAGTGGAAGTGGTACTGCTGATTGCCGCAGTGCTTTCGCCTGCGGAAACGCAGATCAGATCCTCACAGGGCAGTTCCTCCCCCATGGAGGCGCTGCCGCTTTCCGAGATAGCGCCCCCGTCTTCAAACAACTGACCTGTCAGATAAAAGGATAGACTATATCCATTCCGGCTGACAGTGATCCCTCCGGCGGTGTTCAGTTCGGCGGGTACCGAGACATCCCACATACCGGCGACATTCTGATAAACCGTCTCGCCGTCCCGTGTAGTCGCAGGCAGAAGGCGATTATCGATATCCTCCCACTGGCCATCTTTTTGATAATGAACGGCTGCAGGATAGATAACTACCTGCCGCACGCCGTTGGCCAGCAGAAATTCTTTCTGGTTTTCGCCCCGTCGCTCCAGGACTTCTCCTATTACATCGGGAGGTGTCTCTGCGATGTTTTCCGTTGTCAGCGGCCACAGGTCCCCCAACTCTTCAGCCATGACCTGCACGGGGAGCAGGTATACGGTCAGAAGGAGCGCCAGGAAACAGGACAGTATGCGTTTCCACAGTTTCATTCGTTTTTCTCTCTTTCTCTTTGTATTCAGGCGCTGGTTTGTGCGTCTACTTATAGAACTGTCCCACTTCCTATTTTGCAACAAAATTCGACACATTTTGCAAAATTTGGAACAATTACCAATATGCCGCATTGAAATTGAACCTTTTGACTAAGGAAATTGTCCGTTTGAAATAACTGATATGCCGCAGACCAATGCCAGGCGTCAACCTGCCTTCGCCGTTTTTACCGATTCTTATGTTTTGAATGGGAACTGCCGGGTTAACGTTGCAATTTGCGCCGGAATGATGTAAACTCTGCTTATATTATCAAAGCGTCAAGGGAGGACAGACTGCGTGAACTTGGATCTATTTCCCCACAACAAGGTTGCATACCACGCGGCAAGCCGAATGCTGGAGAATGAGGGAAAGGCTGCGATCGTGCATCCCACCGGCACCGGAAAATCCTTTATCGCCTTTCAGCTCTGCGCGGACCATCCGGACAAAACGGTTTGCTGGCTGTCTCCCAGCGCTTATATTTTCAGGACACAGATGGAGAATCTGACTGCTGTCACCGGAGGAGAGCAGCCGGAGAATATTCACTTCTTCACCTATGCAAAGCTCCTGTCCATGGAGCTGGAGGAAATGTCTGAAATTCGTCCGGACTACGTGATCCTGGACGAGTTTCATCGCTGCGGAGCGGAAATGTGGGGACAGGGCGTGGACCGGCTCCTGCATATGTATCCGGATGCGAAGCTGCTGGGCCTGTCTGCCACCAGCGTGCGGTACCTGGACGGCCAGCGAAATATGGCAGATGAGCTGTTTGACGGGAACGTGGCCAACGAGATGACCTTGGGCGAGGCGATCGTCCGCGGCATATTGCCTGCGCCCAAGTATGTGGTGGGAATCTACAGCTATCAGAAGGAGCTTGAAAAGTATCAGCGCCGCATTCAACGGGCCAAGTCAAGGCCTACGCGGGATGCGGCCCAGGTGTATCTGGACGCTCTGCGCCGGAAGCTGGAAATGGCGGATGGGCTGGACGTCATGTTCCAAAAGCATATGACGGACCGGTCCGGAAAATATCTGGTGTTCTGCGCCAATAAGGAGCATATGGATGAACTGCTCTGTCATGTGTCCCAGTGGTTCGGCGGAGTGGACCCGGAGCCCCATGTTTACCGGGCCTATTCGGAGGACCCGGAAACCAGTCAGACTTTTGCTGCTTTCAAGGCGGACGGCAGTGCGCATCTGAAGCTGCTGTTTTGTATTGACATGCTGAACGAAGGCATCCACACGCCGGATGTTTCTGGAGTTATCCTGTTTCGCCCTACAGTTTCACCCACTGTCTACAAGCAGCAGATAGGCCGGGCCCTGTCCTGCGGCTCAGCCAGAACTCCGCTGATACTGGACGTTGTCAACAATGTGGAGAATCTATACAGTATCGGAACCATCCAGGAGGAGATGCAGGCGGCTATCACCTACTATCGGTATTTGGGCGGCGGCATTGTCCAGGAGCGATTTGAGATCATCGACGAGGTACGGGAGTGTCGGCAGGTATTTGCCAGGGTGGAGGATTCTCTGTCCGTTCCGTGGGAGCATATGTTTGTGTGTGCGGCGGCATTTTACCGGGAGCACGGACACCTGAATGTGCCGAAGCACTATAAGACGCCAGAGGGTTATTCTCTGGGAGCCTGGCTGCAAACCCAGCGCCGTGTGCACAGTGGGTCCGTTCCGGGTACGCTGACAGAGGAACAGGTCCGCCGACTGGATGGCATCGGGATGGTATGGGACGTCCAGCAGCAGAGATGGGAAAAATATTTCGCTGCACTGAAAGCATACAAGGGTGCTTACGGTGATGTGGATATCAAGAAAGACTATGTGGATCCGCAGGGAATCGCCCTGGGGAATTGGGTATATAACCTGCGGGGTTATCGGGCGTCCGGCTTGCGTTTGTCGTATTTGACGGAAGAACGCATCCGGCAGCTGGATGAACTGGGCTTTATCTGGAGCAAGGTAGACAGCCAGTGGGAAATGAACTTTCAGGCTGCACAGGATTATTATAGAAAGCATGGGGACTTGGAGGTCCCTGCGGCGTATATTTCGCCGGACGGTCTGAAGCTGGGCGTATGGTTACAGTCTGTGCGCTATAACCTGAAAAAGCCGGGTAAGGGCAAGCTCTTGACGGAAAGGCAATTCGCGACGCTTGACGCCATCGTCATGAACTGTACCGGGAAGCTGGTCAGGAGCTTCGCCAACGGGATGGTCCACGCACAAGAATACTTCCGTGCAAATGGAGATCTGAATGTCACAAGATCCTGCTGCTCACCGGATGGGTTCCGGTTGGGCGAATGGGTCGCAAACCAGCGCGAACGATATCGGCGGGGAAGCATGCCAGAGCAGCACAAAAAGAAAATGGAGTCAGTGGGAATGGTATGGGAACGACCAGATTCGTGGAATACAAAATACGCTATGCTGGAATCCTACTACAAAACGCACGGCAACATATCCATTCCATCGACTTATGAAGAAAATGGAGTATGGCTGGGACGGTGGCTTTCTGAGCAGCGACAAATATATCATGGGAAAAGGGAAGGAAAGCATCTTACGGAGAACCAAATCAATCAGTTAGACTCCCTTGGGATGCTATGGATTCCAAACAATGATACCAAATGGCTTGAGATGTTCCAATCGCTGGTTGACTACGGGAACCAGAATCATAATTTTGACGTTCCTGCTGATTTTGAGCAGAATCCCAGACTCAGACGCTGGGTGCAGAGGCAACAAAGCTTATACCGCAAAAACAGTCTTGCTGCATGGAAGGCAGAAAAGCTTTTGCAGTTGGGGCTGCTTCCATAATCTTATTGTTCTGTTATGTGACTTTGCAAGTCCCCTGCTTTCAGAGATGGAAGCGGGGGCTCCAACGAAATGTATTGCAAGCATAAAAAGTAACTGCTAAATTTAATTTTAAGGGTTACAATATTGCGTGTAAGTGAGGTAGTAAGTAGAGGGGCCCAAATCCCCTTCGCTTGTTGCCTCACTTTTGCTTCAAGCTGGTACCTTGACATGTTCATATCATTCATCAGATACATTCCCATAGCCTCCGCGAGAAGCGGGAGCGATGCAGCTGATACGCCGTGATATCCAAGGAAAACGGACTAGCGATTTTTGTCAGCTGCAAGTGCACAGCGGATCTGTGCATCGCCATGACCGGCTATGGGCACAATGATACGCCTGTCTGGCCATAATGTTGAGCGTTGAAGCGGGATTTGGAACGTGATCCGTCGTAACAAGTGGAGGCAGCTCGGAGAGATCCTCGGAGGGGTGTGATTCCCGTGGAGTTGGATTAAGCCGCCAACCGTCTGATGACTTCCTATAGGTCGGGGTGTCGGGGACAAAAGGACCGATTCGCAGAATAAAGACCGGCAGCACATGCTGTCGGTCTCTACATAAGTTGATGTGCCGAATGGGGGTGAAGTACACATGAACCACATATACCTGCGGGGCGAAATATACTACGCAGACCTTGACCCTGTTGTTGGATCGGAGCAGATGGGAACACGACCCGTATTAATCCTTCAAAACAATGTTGGAAATCATTTCGCGAGAACGGTTATTATTGCACCAATTACCAGCCGCGTTCATGCAAAATCCAAGCTGCCTATACACAGTTGCATTGGTATGATCGGTAGAATGAAATATCCTTCCGTGGTCATGCTGGAACAATTGCGGACCTTGGACAAACGCCGCATAGGATACTATATTGGCAAACTTTCCGAAGAAAAAATGCGGGATGTGACCAAGGCGTTGTGTGTCAGTCTTGCCATCCGTCAAAATGATGTATATGGGGAATAGTACTGCTGTGGTAGCATTGTGCAGTATGAACAGGTACATTTATATCGGTATGAGCCGAAATAGAATGTCACCTATTCCTGCCTGGGTGAGATTAGAGCAAGTGGAATGCTAAGCACGCAGACAAAATGCTTTGTCTGTGTGCTCGGCGGCCGTTGGGTTAAAGTCGGAAGGAATTGTTCATAATGGTAGCGGAGGTGGCGACACATGAACGATAAGAATGAGCAGCAGATCGGCGCGGCAATCTATGTCGTGGAGCGCGTATTCACCGGCACAAAAACCATCCAGGAAGTGGTAACAGAGGAAATTGTTTTCACGGGAAAACAGACCGGAAGTTTTGACCGGCAGGATAGCCGCATGGTATAATGGAGCCGTAAATGAGTGGTTCCGGGAAGGAGGAAACATGAGGAACCACGTTCAATTAGCAGACGCCTACTACCGCCTTTCCGATGAAGAACGGAAGTATGGCGAATCGGCCAGCATTACCAACCAGCGCACTATTGTCCGGGAGTACTGCGAAAAGCATGGCATCATCCTGGTGGAGGAGTTCGTGGACGACGGCTTTTCCGGCGGGAACTTTGAGCGGCCCGGCTTCCAGGCTATGCTGGAACACTTGAGAACCGGCAAGGCCAACATGGTTATCACCAAGGATCTGTCCCGCCTGGGCCGTGATATGACGGAATCCAGTCATTACGCTGAGCGCTATTTTCCGGAACACGGCATCCGCTATCTGGCACCCGGCAGCAACTTTGACTCCCAGGAAGATAATCTGATGGCACCGTTTCAATTTGCCATGAACGATGTCTACCTGCGGGACACCTCCCGCAAGGTCAAGCAGACGCTGAACACCAAGCGCAACAATGGCAAGTATGTGGCCTGCCCGCCCTACGGCTACAGGAAGGCGGAGCGCACCACCGACCAGCTTGTGCCGGACGAGAACACCGCCCCAGTGGTGAAAAAGATTTTCGACCTGGCCGCCTCTGGTCAGTCCTGTCGCAGTATTGCTATCCGGCTCAACGAGGCATGCATTATGCCGCCGCTGAAGTACCGCGTGGAGTGCCGTGACAACTTTACCGAGCGGGGTGCCCAGCGGGCTTCCGATGAGTGGAACTACACCACGGTCAAGCGCATCCTGCGCAACCGCGTCTACCTGGGCCATACCCTGCTGGGTAAGAGCCGCAAGGTCAGCGTGAAGTCCAAGAAAAAGGTCATCGTGCCAGAGGAGGAATGGGTGTTTACCAAGGATACCCACCAGGCGCTGGTGACCCAGGAGCAGTTCGACCTGGCCGCCCATTTCATGGGGGAGAACACCAAGGCCAACGGCGCAAACCCAGCCTTCCGTCACAGCATCTTCGGCAGCATTGCCTACTGTGCCTGCTGCGGCGCGGCCATGTGCTCTGGCGGCTCCGTCTACAACGGCGAACGGGCGAAATATTGGTATCTGGTGTGCAACAACCTGAGTTCCCGAGCGAAGACCCGCTGCCTGCGTGGGGCGCGTATCCGCTACGACGATCTGATGGAAGTCGTCCGCTGTGACCTCAACAAGCTGCTGGCCTTTGGCGAGGATGACATTCGTACCATCACGGAGAACGCCGTCGAACAGGCCAACGCCTCTTTGGGCGGCGAAGAAGCCTCTGCGCAGATCGAGAACATCGACAAGCAGACCGCCCGCCTCAAGAAGATGATCGAGCGCTCCTACCGCGACAACATCGCCGGGATGCTCAGCGACGACATTCACGAGGAGATGGTCAGGAAGTTTGGCATGGAGATCGACGAGCTGGCCGTGCGCCGTAAGAAGCTGGTAGAGGGCGAGACCACGGCCAAGGAGATACGCAGCGCCTACGGATTGTTCTTCGACCTTGCCAAACGGTACACCTGCGTAGAAACGCTGGATAGAGATATACTGCACACGTTCGTTGAGCGTATTGAGATCGGTGAAAAGATCCTGCCGGAGGGTAGGAAAGTCGCTGGGCCGCGCACCCCATACCGGCAGAGCATCCGTATCTTCTACCGCTTTATTGGGGAGGCCTCGGGAGACAGTCTACGCCAAGTGCAGGCGAATAGAGATCGTGAAGAGACTGCCGGTGCTGCGGGAGCTTTTTGAGGTGGATATACATCCACCTCGCTGGCAGCCTCCATCTTGAACTTATCCATGGCGGCACGGGCCTGGGGCACGTTCAGCTTGTTGGTATTCTTGGTAGACATGATTGCGTTCTCCTTTCTTGCGTTTTCAGCGAAAACCGCTGTTCGGGTATCGCAGCCATAGCTTGTGCCGCTGCGTCCGCGAATATGCGCTGTCGGACCTTGGTAAATTTTGCAGCCTGCACTGCGTCATTATAAAATAAAAACAAAAAACAAAGGGTCAAGGACCATCCGGGATCGGTTGGCCTTGGCCCTTTGCTTCATTCCCCGAATTCCCGGGTCAGATTCCGGTCCAGCAGCGCCCGCAGCTCCTGCATGGGGTCCGCGCCGCAATAGAGAACGCGGTGCACCGCCTGGCAGATGGGCAGCTCCACGCCGTACCGCTGTCCCAGCAGCACCAGCGCCTCCACGGTATAGTATCCCTCCGCCAGGTCCGTATACGTCTCGCCCCGGATGAAGGACTCGCCGAACTGCCGGTTGTGGCTGTACCGGGAGAACACCGTGGCCTCATAGTCCCCCAGGTGGCACAGGCCATAGGCCGACAGCTGGCTGCCGCCCATGGCCTGGATCAGCCGCGCCACCTCCCGGGTGCCCCGGCTCATCAGGGCCCCCTTCAGGCTGGACAGTCCCTTGCCGTCCAGAAAGCCTGCGGCAATGCCCACCACGTTCTTGGCGGCGGCTCCCACCTCGTTGCCGATGAGATCGTCGCCATAGTAAAACCGGATCAGGTCGCTGGAAAACGACTGCACCAGGCGGCGCTTCACGTCCTCCCGGCGGCTGTCGATGACCATGCAGTTGGGGATGCCCCGGTAAAACTCCTGGACGTGGCCGGGCCCCAGCCACACCGCCACGGCGTTGGAGGGGTCCAGATTCTCCTGGGCGATCTGGCTCAGGCGGCGGCCCGTGCCCTGCTCCAGGCCCTTCATGCACAGAACGAAGATCCTGTCCCGGAGGGACAGAGGCTTCAGCTGGTCCATGAGGCCCTGGAGCCCCTGGGAGCCGATGGAGATCACCACCGTCTCCGCCTGCCGGACGCAGGCCAGGTCTGTGGACAGGGCAATGGACTCCGGCAGGGTCAGCAGGTCATTCTGCCGGGTGGCAAGAAACCGCTGCATGTGCCGGGAGCCCGGGCGGCCGTACAGCGTGACCCGGTGGCCGGTGCGGTCCAGATACCAGGCGATCAGCGAGCCCCAGCGCCCGCATCCGATAACGGTGATATGCATAAAAATACCTCCTGTGGCATGATACACTGCTTCTCGTCTATCATGCCACAGGAGCATCCCGTTTGCAAGCTAAAAAAACGCCGTGTGGTTATTTCCGCTTCCGGGCGTAGGCCAGGGTCTGCTTCAGGGCGCTGTCGTGGGGGATACCCGCCAGGTGCAGCTTGTGGGCATAGTCCAGCAGCTCCCGGAACCGGCTGTCCGGCGTCAATCCGGCGGCGATCAGCTCCGCCCCGGTGACCTGGGGCCGGGCCATGATCTCCCGATACAGGGCCAGCCGCTGCCGCAGCCACGGCTCCGTATCCTCCCAGGGCCAGCGGCCCCGGGTGCCCCGGCCGTCCGCCGCGGCCAGCAGGATCAGATCCTCCGGCTCCACGGACCGGTCAAACATCCGGTTGCTGGCCTTCACCGAAGCATCGGCTCCCACCAGGGCGTTGGGCTTCATGTGCAGCTCCACCATGTTCAATACATAGGCCGTCACCGCCTTCTCTCCCACGATCCGCCGCAGCAGAGCCTCCACCAGGGGGACTCCCGCCGTCTCATGGGCATAGGCGTGGATGCGTCCCCGGACCCGCTGTGTGGTGACGGTCTTGCCCAGGTCGTGGGTCAGGGCCGCCAGCATAAAGGCAAAGGGCCGCCGTGCCCGGCTCCGCAGGGCCGCCGCCTGGTCCAGCACCAGCATGGTGTGGTTCCACACGTCGCCCTCCTGATGAAAGCCCGGATCCTGGGGAACGCCGATCAGGGCCTCCACCTCCGGAAACCAAGGGGACAGCTGTCCCATGTCCCGCAGCGTCTCAAAAAACAGCGAGGGGCGATCCGCCTGCAAAAGCGCCTTGCACAGCTCCCCCTCCACCCGCTCCGGCGGCAGGGCGGACAGGTCGATGCCCCGGCACAGAGCCACGGTTTCCGGGGCCACGGCGAACCGGAACCGGGCCGCGAACTGGGCTCCCCGCAGCACCCGCAGCGGGTCCTCCGGAAACGTCCGGCTGTCCACATGGCGCAGAATACCCCGGCGCAGATCGTCCAGTCCGTGGAAGTGGTCCAGTACCTGCCCCGTCAGCACGTTTTCCATCAGAGCGTTCACGGTGAAATCCCGCCGCCGGGCGGCCTGCTCCGTGCCCAGAAACGGGTCCACGCTGACCTGGAAATCCCGGTGGCCCCGGCCTGTGGCCCGCTCCCGCCGGGGCATGGCAATGTCCAGGCCATAGCCCTTCAGGCCGTAAATGCCGAAGCTGGCCCCCATCTCCAGGCGGCCCCCCATACCGTCCAATATCTCCGCCAGCTGCCGGGGGGTGACGCCGTGGACCTCGATGTCCACGTCGGTGTTCTCCCGGCCCAGCAGCCGGTCCCGGACGAAGCCGCCCACATAGTATGCCGCGCCCCCCAGGGACGCCGCCCGCCGGGCAATGGCCCGGGCGGCCTCCATGTCCCGGGCCGGGTCCCGCCGGCCTGTCATGCCCGCCGCCGCCGGGCCAGCAGATGATCCAGCCACACCAGCACATAGCCGAAGGCCAGGAACGCCGCCGCCATGCCCAGGAAGAACAGCAGCACCTTGCCCCAGCCCAGGGCGTCCACGTCCATGAAGGCATAGGGATACGGTGAGCCGTTATTTAATCTGTAGCTGCTGACCCGGGCCCGTATCATGGTGTATACGAAGTAGGCCGACGGGAAAATGCCCCACAGGAACGGCTCGAACCAGCGGTAACGGCCCTTTTCGTCGAACAGCAGCCAATCCAGCACCGTCAGCAGAGGGGCGGCGGTGTGCAGCAGATGATTGGTGATCAGCTGGGTGGGGCCCATGCTGAAGTCCCCGGCGGCCAGCACCAGATGAAAGGTGATGCCCGTGATGGCCATGGCCATCACCAGGGCCCCCTTGCACACCGGCAGCCAGGTGCCGCCCCGGCGCAGGGTATGCACGGCGGCGCCGGTGAAGTACACGGCGCACAGGATGTTGCTCATCAGCGTGAAGTATTGCAGGACGGCCAAGTTCAGCTTCCCGCCGATAAAGCCGCATTGCAGCACCACGCCCACAGCGGCGCACAAGGCAGTAAGGATATGCACGGCCGCCGCTGCGGCCCTGGAACGGATAGGCATCATGAAAAATCTCCTTTTGCGAATGCTGCGGGCCGGAACAGGCAGCGCCCATACCGGCCCGGAATTGTGTGTGCGTTATTGATTCTGGCTCTGCTGCCAGCGCCAGGCGTCCCGGCACATGTCGGCCAGGTCCTTTTCCGCGTGCCAGTGCAGCAGCCGCGCCGCCTTGTCCGTGGCGGCATAGCAGGTGGGCAGATCCCCGGCCCGCCGGGGGCCGATGCGGTAAGGCACCGCCACGCCGTTGACCCGCTGAAACGTCTCCACGATCTCCAGCACGCTGCTGCCCCGGCCGGTGCCCAGGTTGATGGCCTCCCAGCCCGGGCTGGTCCGGGAAAACTCCAGCGCCGCCACATGGCCCCGGGCCAGATCTACCACGTGGATATAGTCCCGGACGCCGGTGCCGTCGGGAGTGGGATAGTCGTTGCCGAACACCGTCAGCTCCGGCCGGATACCGGCGGCGGTCTGGGTGATGTAGGGCATCAGGTTGTTGGGAATGCCGTTGGGCAGCTCCCCGATAAGGCCGCTTTCGTGGGCTCCCACGGGGTTAAAATACCGCAGGCACACGGCGGACAGGTCCGGATCGGCCTTGGCCGCATCCCGCAGGATCTGCTCGATCATCAGCTTGGTCCAGGCATAGGGATTGGTGCAGCCGCCGGTGGGCATATCCTCCCGGCAGGGAGCCGGGGCGTCGCCGTACACCGTGGCCGACGAGCTGAAGATCAGCCGGTGTACCCCGTGGTCCGCCATCACGTCCAGCAGGGCCAGGGTGGTGTCCAGGTTGTTCCGGTAATAGGCCAGGGGCTTCTGCACCGACTCGCCCACGGCCTTGTATCCCGCCAGATGGACGGCGGCGGCAATGGGATGCTCCCGGAACACCCGGTCCAGAGCCGGACGGTCCGCCGCGTCCATGTGATAGAACGCCGGGGCCCGGCCCGTGATCTGCCGGATGCGCTCCGGCACGTCCGGGCGGGCATTGGACAGGTCGTCGGCAATGACCACGTTATAGTCCCGCTGCAAAAGCTCCACGGCAATGTGAGAGCCGATGAACCCGGCTCCGCCGGTAAGCAAAACAGTCTCTTTCATGGTGCTTCCTCCCGAATCCTGTGATTTACTGCGGCGTCTGCTGCACCACGCCGGAGAACAGATACACCCCGGTGCCGTCGTACAGGGGAGCCGTCAGGTGCTGGCCCAGGCCGCTGTGGCGATGGGGATAGTACAGGGGAATGACCCAGCCGTCCTCCACCAGCATCCGCTCCGCGTCCTCCAGATAGGCGTCCCGGACTTCCACCCGGCCCGAGGCCTCCGCTGCCCGCAGCAGCATGACATAGGCGGTGGAGTGGAAGCTGCTGCCGCTCTGCCACCAGGACAGCAGACCGGACGCATCGCCCCGGTCAGCGGTCAGGGTCGTCAGCGCCACGATGTATTCGCCCCGGTTCACAGCCTCCGCCAGCTCCTGGGCCGTGGCGCCGCGCATAACGGCGATGATCCCCAGCTGGTGCTTCCAGGCGTCCCGGACGGCCATGGCGGTATTGGTCGCCGTCTCGTCCGAGGTATCGTACAAAAGGGTGATCTGCCCCACGGCCTTTACGCCGCCTGCCTCCTCCAGCAGGGTCTTGGCCTGCTGGCACAGAGCCTCGTAGTTATCGGGGGCGTTGTCCACCAGGCTGCCGCTCTCCGTGCGGAAATCGCCGCCCATGGTATTGCGCAGGCCCGGGGGCACAATGCCCTCCGCCGCGTCGCAGGACAGGCCCTCCACCAGCGCGCTGCGGTCGATGACCAGACTCAGGGCCCGGCGCAGGGATTCGTTCTCCAGGCTCTCGGCCCGCTGGTTCAGAAGCAGCACCGTGGTCTGGGGATAGGGATCGGAGGTGTCGCCCTCCGGCAGGTTCATGGCAAAGTCCACGTCGCCGTGCTCCACCAGCTCCGCCCGCTTCTGGCCGTCCGTCTCAAACCGGAACTCCAGCACGTCCGGCCCCAGACGGCGGGCGTCATAATACCCGTCGGCGGCCAGGGCCGTCAGCCCCGTTTCCTCCCAGGCGGTGGCCCGATAGGGCCCGTCGGTCAGCAGCGTCTCGGAGTGCAGGGACCAGTCCTCCTGCTCCGCCGCATCGCTGCGCACCGGCATGGTGGCGCTGGCGGCGCACACGTCCGTCAGGAAATAGGCGCACTTATACGACAGCTGCACCACAAAGGTGAAGTCGTCCGGGGCGGACACCTGCAAAAGGCTTCCGTCCTGCTTTTCCCGGGCCTGACTGTACCCCGCCACCATATCCAGCAGCGCCGCGTGAGGCGAGCCCGTGGCCGGATCCGCCAGCCGCTGCCAGGCGTAAACAAAGTCGTGGGCGGTAACGGCCTTGCCGTCGGACCACCGGGCATTCTGCCGCAGGGTAAAGGTATACGTCTCCGTGCCGTCCAGGTTATCCTCCACGGCATAGGACTTGGCCACGGCGGGAGCGGCCTGGATGCTGCCGTTCTCCCCCCGGGAGAGCTTCATCAGATTCTCAAACAAATGGGATACCACCGTGCGCTCGGCGTCGGTGGCCGCCATAGCGGGGTCCAGGGTGGCGGGCGCGCTGTCCAGACACACCCGCAGGGTCATGGTGTCCCGCTGCTGTGCGCAGCCGGTCAGGGCCAGCAGGCATACCGCCAGCACCAGGGCCGTCCACCGTATCCGTCGTTTCATAGGGGCCACGCTCCTTACTTGGATTTGTTTTCCGCCGGCGTCACCTGGCCGTCCTCGCCCAGAACGGCGGGGATGATCTGGCTGCGGGTGTTGCGGGCGATATCGTCCAGCCGCATGCGGGACGGGAAGTCCGACAGCAGGGTATATGCCACGCCGTGCTTCCTGGCCCGGCCGGTGCGGCCGATGCGATGGATATAATACTCGTTTTCCTCCGGCACCTCGAAGTTGAACACCGCGTCCACGTCGTCCACGTCAATGCCCCGGCTGGCCACGTCCGTGGCCACGAACACATGAAGCTCCCCGTCCCGGAACCGGGCCATGACCTCCTCCCGCTTGCGCTGGGGAATGTCGCCGTGGATGCATTGGGCGTCCAGTCCCCGCAGCTGCAAAAACTTTGTCAGCCGCTCCGTGGAGCCCTTGGTGTTGCAGAAGCAGATGACCCGGTCCAGCTGCTGGGCGCGGATGATGGAGGCGATGGCGTCCACCTTCTTGTCAGACGGCACCTCGATGCGGTATTGCAGGATATCGGGCTTGTTTTCCCGGGTGGCCTGGACGGTGATCTCCTCCGGGTCCCGCTGATACACCCAGGAGATGTCCATGACCTCCCGGGAGATGGTGGCGGAGAACATCCCCAGATTCCTCCGGTGGGGGATCTTGTCCAGAATGCGGGTCACATCGTGGATAAAGCCCATGTCCAGCATCCGGTCCGCCTCGTCCAGCACCACGGTCTGCACCTGACCCAGAGTCACGGTGCGGCGCTTCATGTGGTCGGACAGGCGGCCCGGCGTGGCCACCACGATCTGGGGCCGCCGCTTCAGGACGTTGATCTGCTTGGCAATGGGCTGTCCGCCGTAGAGGCACACCAGGCGGACCCCCTCATGGCACACGGCGATCTGGCGCATTTCGTCGGTGATCTGCATGGCCAGCTCCCGGGTGGGGGCCAGAATCACCGCCTGCACGTCCTCACTGTCCGGGTCGATGCGCTCGATGATGGGGATGCCGAAGGCCATGGTCTTGCCGGTGCCGGTGGGGGCCTTGGCGATGACGTCCTTTCCCGCCAGCATGGGGGGGATGCACCCGGCCTGAACGGGGGTGCTGATCTCGTATCCTTTGTTCCGTATGGCGCGCATGGTGGCCTCGGACAGGCCAAAGCTGTCAAAGGGCGCGCCCTGTGTAAATTCCATAGCAGTTTCCTCTTTTTTCTATATAATCAGCCATGCTACATTATAACATACCTGTCAATATGTCCCCATACCGCTCCAGCAGCCACCAGGTGATCCGGGCCGTCAGCCCCCACAGGGGATACGGAAGCCCCTCGTATACCGGCACCTCCATGTGCCCGGCCTGCCAGGGATAGTCCGCCGCCGCGCCCACCTTGTCATAGGGAAAGTCCGGCCCGATCTCCGGCCGCAGGGGATAGCGGTAGATAGCCGGGGGATGGGCCGCCAGCCAGGACAGAGGCGCCGTGAAGGTGTCCTGCACCTCGTCGGGGCTGGGGCGCAGCACCGCCGCCGGGTCCACCCGGCCCAGCACCGGATACATCAGCCCCTCGGACCGCAGGTACAGAAAGTCCAGGTCCCCGAAAATCTCAATGGCCTCCGCCGGAAGGCCCAGTTCCTCGAAGGTCTCCCGCAGGACGCACTGCCGGGGCGTCTCCCCGGCCTCCATCCGTCCCCCGGGGAAGCACACCTCCCCGCTGTGGTGGTGCAGCTTCGCCGGGCGCACCTCATACAGAAGGCTCAGCCCCTCCGGCCCCTCCACCAGCGGCACCAGCACGGCAAATTCACTCCGCGCCTGCTGCAAGGACGACCGGTGCTCTGCCAATTTCCGTCGCAGCGTCTCCTGGTCCATACAAACGCCCCCTTTCCCCCTCACTATACCACGTCCCGGGTCAAAGGAAAAGCAAAACCTAAAAAACAGCCGGAATTCACAAAAAGTTCTTGCAATCGGAAAAATCCGGGGATATAATATGAAGGTTAAGAGATTTTTATACCCAAAAGAAAGGGGTTTTTCCTTTGCAGATTGAAAAACTGAGATTCGTAGACATTATCGCATACGTGGATCACGGTATGACCAACTTTGTGGACCAGATGCTCAAGCAGGGCGGCGTGTACCGCGAGAACCAGGAGACGGTGGAGCGGGTCATGGACTCCAACGATCTGGAGCGCGAGCGGGGCATCACCATCCTGGCCAAGAACACCGCCATCCAGTACGGCGACACCAAGATCAACATTGTGGACACCCCGGGCCATGCCGACTTCGGCGGCGAGGTGGAGCGCATCCTGAAGATGGTCAACGGCGTGATCCTGCTGGTGGACGCCGCCGAGGGCCCCATGCCCCAGACCCGCTTTGTGCTCAGCCGCGCCCTGGAGCTGGGTCACCGGGTCATCGTGGTGGTCAACAAGATCGACCGCCCGGACCAGCGCATTCACGAGGTCATCGACGAGGTGCTGGAGCTGCTGCTGGACCTGGACGCCACCCCGGAGCAGCTGGATTCCCCCATGCTGTTCTGCTCCGCCCGCCAGGGCATCGCCTCCTACTCCCCCGACGTGCCGGGCACGGACCTCAAGCCTCTGTTCGACACCATCCTCAGCTATATCCCCGCTCCCGAAGCGGACCTGGACCAGCCCTTCCAGATGCTGGTGTCCGCCATCGACTATAACGAGTTCGTGGGCCGCATCGCCATCGGTCGGGTGGAGCGCGGCGTCCTGAAGCAGAATCAGGAGATCGCCGTGTGCAACTATCACGACCCCGACGCCCCGGCCAAGAAGGCCAAGGCCGTGTCCATGTACGAGTTCCAGGGCCTGGGCAAGCAGCCCATCACCGAGGCCACCGCCGGCAACATCATCGCCATGTCCGGCATCGGCGACATCACCATCGGCGACACCATCTGCGCCCCCGACTGCGTGGAGCCCCTGCCCTTTGTGAAAATTTCCGCCCCCACCATGGAGATGACCTTCTCCGTCAACGACTCTCCCTTCGCCGGCCGCGAGGGCAAGTTCGTCACCTCCCGCCAGCTGCGGGACCGCCTGTTCCGGGAAACGCTGAAGGACGTGTCCCTGCGGGTCACGGAGCTTGAGGGCGCCACCGATGCCTTCAATGTGGCAGGCCGCGGCGAAATGAGCTTGTCCATCCTCATCGAGACCATGCGCCGGGAGGGCTACGAGTTCCAGGTGTCTCCCCCCCGGGTCCTGTACCGCACCATCGACGGCAAGAAGTGCGAGCCCATTGAGCGTCTGGTGGCCGACGTGCCCAGCGAATGCGTGGGCGCGGTCATCGAGAAGCTGGGCTCCCGCAAGGGCGACCTGATCGAGATGACCCCTGTGGGCAGCCGCATGAAGCTGGAGTTCCTGATCCCCGCCCGGGGCCTGTTCGGCTACCGCAACGAGTTCCTGACGGACACCCGGGGCGAGGGCATCATGGCCTCTGTGTTCGACAGCTACGCCCCCTATAAGGGCGACCTGAACCGCCGCAGCACCGGCTCCCTGGTGTCCTTTGAAACCGGCGAGTCCGTCAGCTACGGGCTGTTCAACGCCCAGGAGCGCGGCGCTCTGTTCATTGGTCCCGGCGTCAAGGTGTACGAGGGCATGATCGTGGGCGTGTCTCCCAAGCAGGAGGACATCACCGTCAACGTCTGCAAAAAGAAGCAGATGACCAATATGCGGGCCGCCGGCTCCGACGAGGCCCTGCGCCTGGTGCCTCCCCGGAAGCTGAGCCTGGAGCAGTGCCTGGAGTTCCTGGCCGACGACGAGCTGCTGGAGGTCACCCCCGAGAACCTGCGCATGCGCAAGACCATCCTCAATCACGAAAAGCGCATGAAGGCCACCCACGGCGGCAAGAAAAAGTAAATCATTGATGAAAAGAAACGGCGTCCGCCTTTGACCAAGGCGGACGCCGTGAGACTGTCAATAAATAGGATTGCCTCTGCCTTCGGAAAGGAAAATAGTTACGAAAGAAACCCATCAGGGGTGTCTTTCGTTTTCAATCATCGCATTTTCAGAACTTTCATGAAAGTTTTGAAAATGCTTTTTCAGCTTGTCAAAAAGGATTTTTGACAAGCTGACGGCGTCCGCCTTTGACCAAGGCGGACGCCGTTTTTGCCCTTTTTTGACAGGCAAAGGGGGTCCCGCCATCCGGCGGGACCCCTTTTTGTTCGGCGCTTACCTGAGCGATCAGGCTTTCTCAGCTGTTGCGCTTTTTGCGGGACACGATGACCAGCACCACAGCCAGAGCGGCAGCGCACACCAGGACGATGATCCACATGGTGGTGTTGCTCTCGTCGCCGGTCTTGACGCCGGGCTGGGTGGGCTGATAGCCGGGATCGGCTGCGCCGCAGTCGGTGCACTTGCCATCCTTGTAGTGATGGCCGGTGGCGTCGATGACCATGGTCTCCACCTCACCGCAGCCGGTGCAGGTGCGGGTCTTTTCGCCGGGCTCGGTGCAGGTGGGCTGGGTGGTGACGATCCACTCGCCGAAGGTATGCTCATGGGCGGTGCAGACCACGTCGTTGCGGTCGCGGACGCGGATGCGGGGAGCCATGGGGGTGCCGTCGGCCAGGACGAAGGTGTTGTCATAGGAGGCCAGGCCCGTGGCAGAGATCTGGCAGCCCACGGACAGGTTCGCCACATCGTAGGAGGTGGTGATATAGCCGTCGATGAACACGCGGGCAATCTTGCCCTCGCTGTCGCGGACCAGGATGGTCTGGACCAGGCCGTCGGCCATCTCATAGCCGGTGACGTAGCCGTTCAGGGTCACCAGCTGGCCCAGGACGGAGCCGTCGTTGATCTGGGTGGAGGTGACGGCTCTGGGAGTGACGGGAGTGGTCTCACCGATCTTCTCAATGGAGGAAACCTGCAGCTCGTTCTCGCCCTGATAGGTCTCCGTCACACCGGTGACGCGGACCACGTCGCCGATCTTGAAGTCGCCGGCCACGGGGAAGCAGTTGATGCCGCCGGTCTCATCCTGAACATAGATGCAGTCGAAGAAGGCGGTGGCCTTGTCATAACCGGAGGCGTTGGAGGTCACGACACCCTCAATGGTGTACTTGTGACCGGCCTCGGTCTGAGCCTGGACCGTGGCAATGTCGGTGATCTTCACGGGGTTGATGCGGCCCAGCAGGTTCTCGCAGATCTTGTAGTTGGAGTAGTTCTTCTCGGAGCCGTTGTCACTGATGGTGGCCTGGACCTCGAAGTTGGACATGAAGGCCGCGCCGGACACGATGATCAGACCCTTGCCCTCCAGCTGCTCGCTGGCCATGGCCAGCAGACGGCTGTCGTTTTCGGCATAGGCGTACTTGGGCACGTTGGCGCCGCCCAGGCCGTCCTTATCCACGTCCACGGAATAGGTGGTGGGATGGGTGTACACCACCGGAGTCACCGTAGCGGGCAGGGCAGAGGTGGGGTTGCCATCGGCGTCCACGGCATACACGGAGGCGCCGCCATAGTGGCTGAATACCTCGGTGTACAGGCGGTCATAGGGGTGAGCGGGGTCCACCTCCACGCCGTCGGTCAGGAAGCTCTGACCGTAGGTGTTGAAGTACAGACGCCACTTGTCCACGCCGTCGGCTGCGCTGCGGACATCGTCATAGGTGGCGTCGTCCGCAATACGCAGGCTGGAGCCCAGGGCCTGGAGCACCTCGTTCTGGGTGGCGGCCATGTGCTTGATGGCGGGATTGCTCTGGATCACGTCATAGTTCTCGTAGTTGTCGCTCCAGCCGGCCAGGATCACGGTGCCGCCGCCGGCGTTGAAGGCGGTAATGGCCGCCAGCTCCGCGGCGCTGTAGGTCCGGGGATCGGTCTGGGCGTCCGCCAGGCGGCGGGAGGGGGCGGTGAGGATCAGGGCCTTGAACTTGGGATTGGAGCAGGCGGCGATCAGATCGTCGCTGGTCTTCAGCTCCACGGTGCGGACGTTGTACTTGCCCGCCAGGTTGCCGAAGTTGCCCATGGAATCCTTGTAGTTACCGGCCACATACTCGTTGTAGTGGGAGGCGTCGATGCCGATATACACCAGGTCGTCGGCATTCAGCACGTCCAGGGTAATGTCCTTGGTGAACACATACTCCTTGCCGTCCTGCTCCAGCACCACGGTGGCGGTGACCTTATAGACCCGGGCGGTATCGAAGGAGATATCATAGCTCAGGTCCAGGGTGCCGCTGGCGGGAACGGTGCCCGCGTCGGTGGCGGAGGTCAGCACCTGGCTGCCCACGGCATAGGTGATGGACTTGATCCTGGCGTCGGTGCTCTCGCTGTTGAACAGGGTGGTGGTAACGGTCATCTTCTCGCCGGTGACGGGAGTGGAGGTGCCGCAGGTCACATCGGAGATGCCCAGCTTCAAGGTCTCGCCCACCCACACGGGAGCGGTGACCGCCAGGTCGCCGTCACCCTGGGTGACGCGGATGTAGTAGTAGCTGTAGTCGGGGTCCAGGGTCACAGACAGGTCGCCGGTGGCCAGGACAGCGGGATCATCCCAGGTATAGGCGGTCTTGCCGGAGTTGACAATGACCTCCACCTTGGAGATGGAATCGCTGGCGTCGGGGTCGTTGACGGTAACATGGATGTCCAGCTTCTCAGGGACCTCGGTGAGGCTGCTGCCCAGGAGCATGCCGTTGACGGTGTAGCCGATCTCCAGGTTCTTGTCCTCGGTGGCGTACATACGCATGGCGCGCAGCGCGTCGTAGATGCCCTCCTCGGAGAAGTCGTCGGTGAGGATCACGTCGCGGGCGTCGTTGGCGTTGCCCCAGCGGCCCTTGTGGTTATCCTGGTTGTTGGTGGGAGCCAGGTGCCAGCCCTTATCCAGCGCCATGGTGTAGTACTCATAGCTGGGATAATAGCCGCCGGCGCCGATCTGGCCCTCGCCGTTGCCGGCCTCCACCATGTACATGCGGCTGTCGATGACGGGATCCCAGAAGGCGAAGTCACCGAAGGTGCCGAAGGTGTTGCCGGGGTGGTTGAACTGGCTGAGGCTGTCTGCACCCTCCTGCTGGCTCAGCAGGGCATAGTAGGCGCGCATACCGGCATAGTCGGTCTTGTTGTTCAGGGTGGTGTTGTTGCGGGAGACGATACCGGGGGTATTGAAGGTGTTGATGTGGCCGGGACCGCCGGACCAGGTCATCTCGAAGCCGGCCAGAGCCACCAGGGAGCCGGCGTTGGCCTCGTTGAAGGCGGCCACGGCGGAACGGTAGCTGTTCCAGGTCTCCTGGCTGTAGGGGGTGGCCAGACTCATGTCATACAGAGCGCCCTCGGGGTTGGCCGCGCCGCTCTTGTCGAAGTAGTTGGAGTGGTCGGTGAAGGCCACAAACTGCACGTTGGCGCTGTCGGGCAGGTTCTTCACATAGCTCAGAGCGGACTCCAGAGAGCCTGCGCCGTCGGAATACTGGGTGTGGCTGTGCAGCTGACCGAAGTACAGCTGATACCGGGACTCACCCACGGTGAAGAACCAGCTGAAGGAAGCGGACTTGCCGTCGGCGCGGGTGACGGTGACGGTAACATTGGTGCGGCCGTCGGTCATGTCGGCGGCGGGGGTGTAGGTGGCCTTGCCGCCGGCACAGACGGCGTTGACCTTCTCCCCGTTGACGGTCATTTCCACGGTGGGATTCTCACCGGCGTTGATGAGCTCAGCGGAGATGACAGGCCGCTTGTCGCTGCCGGTCTGGCTGCCCTTGAGCGGCGTCACGGCGCCGATGGAGGGCTCGTCCACCACGGTGACCACCAGACTGCCGCTGTAGCTGACGCCGGAGACATTGGTCACGCGGACGGTGAAGGTCACCTGATCGGACCCGGCCAGCATGGCGGCAGGCACATTGGCGGTGTAATTGCTGCCGTCGGCGGTGTAATCGGTGATGACACCGGCAGACCTGCCGTCCACCAGGATCTCCAGCTTCTGGACCGCCTTCGCATCGTCCACGGTAAAGGTCAGGGTGTAATCCTGGCCCCCCTTCACGGAGTCGGCGGAGGTGAACTTCACGGCGGGATCATTGACGATGCCGCCGTCCAGCTTCACGCTGTCGGCTACGCCATAGAAGAAGAAGGAGTAGATGGTGTAGTCCGTGACGTTGTACATGCTATAGGTCTTATAGCTGTCGCTATAATACTCCAGGAACTGGCTGTACCTGCCGTTGAACTTGGCGGTGCGGCTCTCCAGCTGATAGCCGCCCACGCCGCCGGAGCAGGGCTCCACGGTCCAGTCGGCGTCGTCGCTGGCGGTGAGGGAATAGAAGGCGTTGTTGCCGGTGCCGTTGGAGCACAGGTAGCCGTAGGTTTCGTTGCGGAAGCGGTAATACTCGCCGCTGCGCTCCACGGTGAACACCACGCCGCCGTTTTCGGGGATGGCCTTGCCGTCCGTGATCTGGGCGGAGACGTTGTTGACGGCGGGGCTGTCGGTGTTGTCATTCTGCCCGGCCAGGACGCCCTGGGCATTCTGGTTGAACAGCACCACCTGCGCGCCCTCCTGGGGCAGACTGCCGGCGGGCTGGTCCGTCTCGTCGCCTACCAGATAGAGCTGCTGGGCAAACAGAGCCTCGTTGCTGCCGATGGTGCCGAAGGCACTCCAGTTGTTCTTCTCGGCATACCACTCCAGATAGCTGCTGCGGCCCACGTTCTGGATATAGACGCAGTTTTCCGTGGCGGCGGGAAGGATGCTCCAGCCGGTGTGGGTCTTATCCAGGGGGGTGCTGGAGTATTTTTCGTCCATAGACAGCTTCTTGCCGTCGGCGGTGGAGAAGGTATAGCTGCCGTCGGCGTTGACGCCCACGGTCCAGATGTCGGCCTTGGTATAACCGGAGAGCTTGCCATTGGCCAGGGTCACGTCGGTGCCCTTGTTATAGAAGCCGGTGTACTCCGTGGACAGGGCCTTGCCGTTGGCGGGGTTGAACACCACCACCTGGTCACCGTCGGATACGGAGGTAACGATGCCGCTTTTCTGAATCTTGAAGAATGCCTGGGCAAACAGAGCCTCATTGCTGCCGATGGTGCCGAAGGCACTCCAGTTGTTCTTCTCGGCATACCACTCCAGATAGCTGCTGCGGCCCACGTTCTTAATATAGTAACAGTCCTCGGTGGCAGCCTGCTCCAGTGTCCAGGCGGTGTGGGCCTTGTCCAGGGGAGTGCTGGAGTATTTTTCGTCCATGGACAGCTTCTTGCCGTCGGCGGTGGAGAAGGTATAGCTGCCATCGTCGTTGACGCCCACGGTCCAGATGTCCGCCTCGGCAAAGCCGGCCAGCTTGCCGCCGGTGAGGGTCACGTCGGTGCCCTTGTTATAGAAGCCGGTGTACTCGCTGGACAGGGCCTTGAGGTTTGCGGGGTTGTAGATGACCACCTGGTCGCCGTTCTTCAGAGGAGCGGTGGGATCCTCCGGCTGGCCCGGCTCCGGGGACTCGGCCACCACCAGATAAAGCTGCTGGGCGAACAGGGGCTCGTTGCTGCCGATGGTTCCGTAGGAGCTCCAGTTGTTCTTCTCGGCATACCACTCCAGATAGCTGCCGCGGCCCACGTTCTTGATGTAGAAGCAGTCCGCCGTGGCGGCAGCGCTGAGCTCCCAATCCACATTGGCCTTGTCCAGGGGGGTGCTGCTGTAGCTGGTGTCCATGGACAGCTTCTTGCCCTCGGCGGTGGAGAAGGTATAGGCGCCGCTCTCGGTGCGGTTCACGGTCCACAGCTCTGCATCCGTGTAGCCGGTGAGCTTGCCACCGGTCAGCTCCACATCCACGCCTGTGTTATAGAAGCCGTTGTACACGGAGGACAGAGCCTTTTTGTTGGCGGGGTTGAACACCACCACCTTGTCGCCGTTCTGCAGGGTGGTCAGATCGGTGACGATGCCGCTTTCCCGGGCGGGAACGGTGCTGAGCTTATACAGGGCCACGGGCTGCTGATTCTCGCTCTTATAATAGCGGAACCGGGTGCCGTTGGTGGCGGCTGCGTTATACTGCAGCGTGGTGTTGTTGCTGGCGATCTTCACATTACCATCAGCGAAGGTGATGGTGTTGAGCTCCGGAGTGGAGCCGGTGATGATCTTGTTCTTGCCGGACTTGCCGGAAATGTACTTTCCGCTGGCGGACTGTACGGACCAGCCGCCGGTCATGGGCGCGATGGTGAACGCGTATTTGGCGTAATCACCAACGATCTTGCCGTCGGTGATGGTCACGTCCACCTTGTTGCCCTCCTTGTCCAGGGCGGACAGGGAGCCGTCCATGATCAGGCTGCCCTTTTCATAGACGATCAGGTATTGACCGGACCAGTCCTCCTGTGCCTCGGTGACCTTTTCCCAGGTCCCGGACGCAGGCTCTGCCGCGAATACCGACACCGGCAGCAGGGAAACCAGCATGACCAGTGACAGCAGCGCAGACAGAAGTCTGGTGCGAACAGGTGTTTTCATCAGGCTATTACCTCCTTTAATTTCCCCCGGAGCTTCCCGCCCCACAGGTATTTTCATTGTAACATACGCTTCTATCAGTTTCCAGCTTTATTTGCAGATTTGACACAAATTTTGCTAATATGTGCACAAGGCATGGATGATTGCACAAAGCCCTGCTTGACAAGGGAGGCGCAACTTGCTATGCTGGTGTCACCAATTGCCGAAAGGACCGGTATATATGAAGAAAAAAACGAAGGGGCCCGGCCCTGCCGCCTGGCTGCGGGAGAATAAATGGACGTGCATCGTGCTGGCGGCGGCGCTGGCGGTGCTGCTGGCGGCACGGCTGCTGGCGGCTCCCGTGCCGGTGCAGTCCGACGAGCCAGAGAACCGCGCGGATTACGAAAGCGCCTCCGTGGACCAGATCCTCTCCGATTCCACGGAGAAGGACCCTGCCTCCGACAACGGTTATCGCGGCGAGCAGCTGCTGCTGGTCACCGTCCGCTCCGGCGACTATAAGGGCCAGCAGATGCAGGTATATAACTATGTGGGGCCCCTGTATGGCGGGCCGCTGAAGGTCGGGGACCGGGCCACCGTCCTGATCTCCACCTATTCCGACGGCACCGTCAATGCCACGGTGTATGAATTCGACCGTCTGCTGCCCCTTTGCATCGTGCTGGTGCTGTTCATCGCGGCAGCGGTGGCCGTGGGCGGCCGGACGGGGGTCAAATCCCTGGTGGCCCTGGCGGTGACGCTGGTGTGCCTGTTCGGCGTGCTGCTGCCGTCCCTGATGAAGGGTGCCAACACGCTGCTGATGACGTTTATCGTCTGTGCCTATGTGGCGGTGGTAAGCCTGACCATCGTAGGCGGCGTCCGGAAAAAGACCGTGTGCGCCATGCTGGGCGCAGTGGCGGGCACCGCCCTGGCTCTGCTGTTCGGCCTGCTGGCCCAGGGACTGACCCGCATCGACGGCCTGCGCATCGACGACGTGGAGCCACTGCTGCAGCTGCGGCAGACCGGCACGCCCATCGGTCTGCGGGGCCTGCTGGTGGGCGGCATCGTCATCAGCGCCCTGGGCGCGGTGATGGACGTGACCATGGGCATTGCCTCCTCCCTGTCGGAGGTCCACGCCGCCAATCCGGAGCTGTCCCGGCGGGAGCTGTTCCGCTCCGGCATGAACATCGGCCGGGACATGGTGGGCACCATGACCAACACCCTGATCCTGGCGTTTCTGGGCAGCGGCTTTACCCTGATCCTGTACCTGTATTCTCTGGGACTGTCCCCCCGGCAGCTGCTGAGCTCGGCCTATGTATCCCTGGAGGTGGTCAGCGGCGTAGCCAGCAGCGTGGGCGTGATCCTGTCCATCCCGCTGACGGCGCTGATCACGGCAGAGGTCTTTACCCGGGAGAAGAAATCCGGAAAGAGCGCATAAGCATAGAAGGGTTCCCGCCCCCGACAGGCGGCGGACGGACAAAATTTAAGTTAAATTACAGCTTCGGGGCGTATACTTACCGTATACGCCCCGGGATGCGTTGGGGGAAAACGAAGGGAGGTGCCCGGTGAAGGCGCTGGTAAAGGAATTGCTGCACCTGACGGAGGTGCGGCAGCTGACAGAGGATGTACGCGGCGGCGTTTCGCCGGTGCTGGTCACCGGCGTGGGACCGGTCCACCGGGCCCAGGTGGAGGCGGCCCTGCACCGGGACAGCGGACGGCCCCTGTGGGTGCTGTGTGCCGACGAACGGGAGGCCCGGCGCCAGGCCGGTGACCTGGCCGTGCTCACCGGGGAGACGCCCCTGGTGCTCCCGGCCCGGGAGCTTCAGTGGCGGCCTATGGAGTCCAGCCGCCAGTGGGAAAACCAGCGGCTGGCGGCCCTGTACCGTCTGGGAAGCAGCCCCGTGGTGGTCACTACCCCGGACGCGCTGGTGCAGCGGTGCATCCCGCCCCGGGTGCTGGAGCGGACGGCACTGACCCTGGCCGTGGGCCAGCAGTGGGACCTGAACGCCCTGACCCGGCGGCTGGCCGGAGCCGGATATACCCGCTGTGACCAGGTGGAGGGCCCGGGACAGTTCGCCCTGCGGGGCGGCATCCTGGACGTGTTCTCCCCGGGTATGGAGCAGCCGGTGCGCTGCGAATTTTTCGACGACGAGATCGACTCCCTGGGCATATTTGACGCCGCCACCCAGCGCCGGGTGGAAAACCGCCGGGAGGCGCTGCTGCTTCCGGCGGCGGAGGTATTGCCCGGCTGGGAGGAGCATACGGCGGAGGACGCCGCCGCCCGGCTGGAGGCCGCAGTGAAGCGCCTTGCCCGGAGGCAGGGCACCCAGGCCCTGCGGGACCTGCTGACCGCCGATGCCGCCCTGCTGCGCCAGGGGGTCACCCCCAACGGCGCGGACCGCTGCATGGCGGCGGTGTACCCGGAAAAGACCACCGCCCTGGACTATCTGTCCGCGGATGCCCTGATCTGCGTGGAGGACAGCGGCCGCACAGCGGAGGCCCTGCGGGGCTGGCTGTGGCAGCTGAAGGAGGACGTGTCCGCCGGAATGGAGGCGGGCTTTCTGGCCGGTGAGCTGGCGGATTTTGCCGCCTCGGAGCCGGAGCTGGCCCTGGGGCTGGAAAAGCACCCGGTGGTGCAGCTGGACGGTCTCACCACCGGGCGGCAGCTGCTGGCTCCCAAGGACCTGTTACAGCTGACGGCCAAGCAGCTGTCCAGCTACGGCGGGTCGTTGGAGCTGGCCTGCACGGACCTGACCCACTATCTCACGTCGGGCTACCGGGTGATGGTGCTGTGCGGCGGCGAGGTCCGGGCCCGGAACCTCCGCCGGATGCTGGCGGACCGGAAAATCCCCGCCGCCGTGGACCTGTCCGGGGAAAAGTCCCCGGAAAAGGGCACGGTGCTCATTGCCGTGGGAGCCCTGTCCGCCGGGTGCGAATATCCGGAGGGGCGGCTGGCGGTGCTGACGGAGGGGCAGCTGACCACGCCCCTGTCCGGCCGGGCCAAAAAGCCCCGGCCCAGGCGGGACAGCAATCAGCAGAAGCTCCAGTCCTACACGGACCTGACCCCCGGAGACCTGGTGGTCCATGCCCACCACGGCATCGGCCGGTTCGTGGCCATGCTGCGCATGCCGGTGGACGGGGTGGAAAAGGACTATATCAAGATCGCCTACGCCGGGCAGGACGTGCTGTATGTTCCGGCCACGTCTCTGGACCTGGTCAGCAAGTACATCGGCCCCGGCGAGGACAACGAGCGCACCAAGCTCAATAAGCTGGGGGGCACCGAGTGGGCCAAGACCACCCGCAAGGCCAAGGCCGCCGCCAAGGATCTGGCCGAGGGGCTGATCCGGCTGTATGCCCAGCGGCAGCGGCTGGCAGGCCATGCCTTCTCGCCGGACAGCCCCTGGCAGCAGGAGTTTGAGGACGCCTTCCCCTACACGGAGACCGACGACCAGCTGCAGGCCATCCGGGACATCAAGGCCGATATGGAGCAGCCCCGGCCCATGGACCGGCTGCTGTGCGGCGACGTGGGCTACGGCAAGACCGAGGTGGCCCTGCGGGCGGTGATGAAGTGCATTCTGGACGGCAAGCAGGCCGCCATTCTGGTGCCCACCACCGTCCTGGCCCAGCAGCACTATGCCACGGCGGTGAACCGGTTCCGGTCCTTCCCGGTGAACATCGAGGTGCTCTCCCGGTTCCGGACCCCCGCCCAGGTGCGGGACATTCTGGCCCGGACCCAGGCGGGAAAGGTGGACCTGCTGATCGGCACCCACAAGCTTCTGCAGAAGGACCTGAAATTTCACGACCTGGGCCTGCTGGTCATCGACGAGGAGCAGCGCTTCGGCGTTACCCACAAGGAAAAGCTCCGGGAGCGGGCCCGGCAGGTGGACACCCTGACCCTGTCCGCCACCCCCATTCCCCGGACTCTGAATATGGCCCTGTCCGGCATCCGGGACATGAGCACCATCGAGGAGCCGCCCCACGACCGCCAGCCGGTGCAGACCTATGTGATGGAGCACGAGTGGCCCGTCATTGCCGAGGCCATCCGCCGGGAGCTGAGCCGGGGCGGCCAGGTATATTACCTGCACAACCGGGTGGAGAACATCGAGTCCACCGCCGGACGCCTGCGGCAGTGGCTGGGGGAGGATGCGGCCATCGGCATTGCCCACGGCAAAATGGCCGAGCGGGAGCTGAGCTCCGTCATGCAGCAGATGGCCGACGGCGAGATCCAGGTGCTGGTGTGCACCACCATCATCGAGACCGGCATCGATATCCCCAACGTCAACACCCTGATCATCGAGGACGCGGACCGGCTGGGCCTGTCCCAGCTGCACCAGATCCGGGGCCGCATCGGCCGCAGCGCCCGCCGGGCGTATGCCTATCTGACCTATCGCCCCGGCAAGGTGCTGACGGAGGTGGCCGGCAAGCGGCTGTCCGCCATCCGGGAGTATGTGGCCTTCGGCTCCGGCTTCCGCATTGCCATGCGGGACCTGGAGATCCGCGGGGCGGGGAACCTGCTGGGCCCGGAGCAGTCCGGCTATCTGATGAGTGTGGGCTACGACATGTATCTGCGGCTGCTGAACGACGCGGTGCTGGAGCAGCAGGGGAGGGGAAAGGACATCCGCCCCGACTGCTCGGCGGACCTGGCCACCTCCGCCCACATTCCGGAGCGGTATGTGCCCTCCGCCCACCAACGCATGGACCTGTACCGCCGCATGGCGGCCATCCGCACCACGGAGGAGGCGTCGGACCTGGTGGACGAGCTGACGGACCGCTACGGCGACCCGCCCAAGCCGGTGATGGCCCTGCTGGACGTGGCCCTGCTGCGGGCCGCCGCCGCCGACGTGTTCATCACCGATATCACCCAGAGGGCCGGTGTGGTGGCCTTCACCTTTGACAGCCGCGTGGACGTACCCAGCCTGATGGCCGTGTGCTCCATGCCCGGCTACCGCAATCGCCTGCGTCTGTCCGCCGGGGAGCCTCCCCGGCTCCGGCTGCACCTGGCCCCCGGGGAGGACGCCCTCTCCGCTGCCGGGAAGCTGACGGAGGAGCTGCGGCTGAAAAAAGAAGAGCTGGGCAAAGCTGCCCGGGAAGGAGATAACTTATGAAAAAAGCATGGATCCGTCTGGCCGCCTCGGTGGTCCTGTCCGCGCTGCTGGTGGTGGGCATTTCCGCCAGCGGTATCCTTACCAACGGCCACCGCACCGACGGCCTGTTCTATCAGGCCAGCGGCATCCGGCCCGACGCCGAGCTGCTGACCGTCAACGGAGAGACCATTGACGCCGAGGAGTATCTGTATTGGCTGGCCTATGACTGTGAGTATCTGGCGTACAACGTTCAGGACCTTGACTTTGACGCGGAGCTGTCCGAGGGGATGACCTACGGGGCCTATGCCAAGCAGGACGCCCTGGAGACCGTGAAGCTGTACGCCGTGGTCCGCCAGTGGGCCAAGCGGGGGAATGTGACCCTGTCCGACGCCGACCGGGAGGCCCTGGAAAACCAGCGCCAGCAGTATATCACCTATTACGGCAGCCAGGAGGCCTACAGCAAGCAGATCCAGGGCATGGGCGTGTCGGAGGCCATGTTCGACGCCATCAGCCGGGGCTATTACCTGTATGCCGGGGTGCGTCAGGCGTTCTGTACCCCCGGCAGCGCTCTGTACCCTGCCCAGGAGGACATTGACGCCCTGGCCCGGCAGGGGGGCTATGCCACCAGTCTGCTGCTGTACTGGCCCCTGGACGGCCAGAATGACGACAACACCCGCCTGGCGGCCGAGAGCTTTGCCCAGCAGCTGCGGGACGCCCAGGACGTTACCGCCGCGTATCTGGACCTGGCGGGCCAGCTGGGCATGGAGGACGTGACGGAGGCCGGCGTCACCGCCTCCGCCGGGGACATGGGCGAGACCCTGGCCGCCGCCGTGTCGGCGCTGGAGCCCGGCCAGGTCAGCGATGTCATCGACACCGGCAGCGCCCTGTATGTGGCCGTGGGCAAGGAGCTGGACCAGTCCGCCGTGGTCAATGCCCTGTTTGAAACGCAAATCAAGGCCGCCGTGGCCGACGCAAAGGTGGAATACAACACCCGCCTGTTCAACAAGCTGGACCCCGGCGCCTTTTATACCAGGCTCCAGGAGGCCCGTTCGGCCTTGTCATAAAATTAACCAGCTTGTTAATTTTTAGTCAAAGCAACAAAGAAATCGGGTCTAATCCTGTTCAGTCCTACGATTTTTCAGCGCAGAGCAATTCTGGGGGTTGACTATTCGGTCGAAAATGACTACGATATAGGTACAGAGTAGAACCCCAAAACCAAATGTAGGAGGATAATTCCATCATGAAAGATCTGTATGTCGTCAATTGCTGCCGTACCGCTATCGGCTCCTTCGGTGGTTCCCTGAAGAACACCCCCGCCGCCGAGATGGGCGCCGTGGTGGTGAAGGAGGCCCTCAAGCGTGCCAATATCGCCCCCGAAAACGTGGATGAGGTTATGTTCGGCTGCATCCTGACCGCTGCTCAGGGCCAGAACGTTGCCCGCCAGGTGGCCATCAAGGCCGGTATCCCCTATTCCGTTCCCGCTTACACCGTGGGCATGGTCTGCGGCTCCGGCATGAAGTCTGTCATCGAGGGCGCCCGCTCCATCCTGGCCGGCGATTCCGACGTGGTGGTCTGCGGCGGTACCGAGAACATGAGCGCCGCTCCCTTTGCCTCCATGGACGCCCGCTGGGGCGCTCGCATGGGCGACAAGAAGCTGGTGGACACCATGATCAAGGACGGCCTGTGGGACGCCTATAACAACTATCACATGGGCACCACCGCCGAGAACATCAACGATATCTGGGGCATCACCCGCGAGGAGCAGGACGCCTTCGCCGCCGCTTCCCAGCAGAAGACCGAGGCCGCCCAGAAGGCCGGCCGCTTCGACGACGAGATCGTCCCCGTGATGGTCAAGGTCAAGAAGGAAATGGTCCCCTTCGCCAAGGACGAGTATCCCAAGGCCGGCGTCACCAAGGAAGGCATTGCCAAGCTGCGCGGCGCCTTCCCCGTCAGCCCCGAGTCCCCCAATCCCCAGGTGGTGAACACCTTCGAGCCCACCGGCATCCAGGAAGCCGCCGATAAGGGTCAGCCCCGGGTCACCGCTGCCAACGCCTCCGGCATCAACGACGGCGCTGCCGCCATCGTGCTGGCTTCCGGCGAGGCCGTGGAGAAGTACGGTCTGAAGCCCATGGCCAAGCTCATCGGCTGGGGCCAGGGCGGCGTGGATCCCAAGATCATGGGCGTGGGCCCCGTGCCCGCTTCCCGTCAGGCTCTGAAGAAGGCCGGCCTGACCATCGACGACATCGACCTGGTGGAGGCCAACGAGGCCTTTGCCGCTCAGTCCATCGCTGTGGCCCGCGAGCTGCACTTTGACATGAGCAAGGTCAACGTCAACGGCGGCGCCATCGCTCTGGGCCACCCCGTGGGCGCTTCCGGTGCTCGTATCATCGTCACCCTGCTGCACGAGATGCAGAAGCGGCCCGAGGCCAAGCGCGGCCTGGCCACCCTGTGCATCGGCGGCGGCATGGGCGTTGCCACCATCTACGAGAAGTGCTGAACAGCCCAGCGGCTTAACGTAAACGAATAAAAATCTCCCCGGCAGCCAGTCTGCCGGGGAGATTTTTTTACCCGCTTCGCCTGCATGGCGGCAGCGGCAGGGCCATATACTGGGTGCTGCAGGGCAGTGTGCGCCGGTTATGGACAATGCGGCGCGATACTGTACAACGAACGAGAGACTTATCGGGAGAAAAATGTTGATTTTCCGGGTTGACAGACGAGTCTAAACGTGATAAAGTACACGATACTGGGCCGCTGGGCCCTTGTGGGTGACGAAATGCCCCAAATGTTTACAAATTTTTCAAACTTTTTATGATATAATACCCTGGGAAGTGGGTTTGAGGCCCCGCACCTGACAGGAAGGGATGCGCCGGGCCCGACGATGAAAAAAGAATTTTTCCAAGTATCTAAAAAGGTAGTTTCTGCGGTAAAGGAGCGCAGTGTGCTATGTGGATGCCGTCTCTTGATCTGGCGGGGGGCCTGTGGGCCCGGGCGCGCCGGACTTTGTATACATTTTTTTCCCGGCTTAGCCGGTATGCACAGCGGTTCTGGCTGAGCCGCGCATATTTTCCCGTACTGCTGACGGTGGCGGGGGCGTTTATGGCTGCGGGGCAGCCGGTCTATGGTGTGGTGGCCCTGGGCTGCATCGTCATCTGGCTGCTGGCCGCCTGCCCGGATCTGTTGGCTCCGGTGTGCCCGTTTTTCATGGCGTTTCTCATGTCCACCCAGTGCTACGGGCAGCTGTCGGACTTCTTGCCCTGCGCGGCCCTGGTGCCGCCGCTGGTGCTGGCGCTTCTGTGGCACTTTGCCGTGTGGCCGGTGACGCTTCGCCTGGGCCGCAGCGGCATGGGCCTGGCCCTGGTGTCCATCGCCACCCTGTTGGGCGGCTGCGACGTGATCACCCGGAAGCAGGCCGTGGAGCCTCTGTCCCTGTACTATACCCTGGGCCTGGGGGTGGGGATGCTGGTGCTGTATGTGCTGTTCCGCTCCCACCTGACAGAGAAGCGGACCTATGACCTGCACCGGCGGTTTGCCGGGATTTTCTGCGCCCTGGGCATGTGCATGGCTCTGGCGGTGCTGCTGGCCTATCTGAAGGCGTGGCTGGCAAACGGAGCCGTGGTCGGTGTGCTGTATCTGTCCTATCGGAACTTTGCCACATCCGTTCTGCTGACGGCGCTGCCTATGCCGTTTTATCTGAGCCTGAAGCACCGGGGCCATCTGGTCACCGGCGGGGTGATGGCTCTGGCTCTGGCCCTGACGGGCAGCCGCAGTGCGCTGCTGTTCGGCGCGGTGATCCTGGCCCTGTGCGGCGTGTATCTGATGCGTCACGGCGTCATCAGCCGCCGGTGCCTGACGGCCCTGGCCGTGGCCGCCGGGATCGCTGTTCTGGCGGCGGGCCCCGTGGTGCTGCAATGGGTGCTCCATAGCCGTATGGGCGAGGACATCCAGGACAGCAACTCCGACCGGCTCCAGTTTCTGGCCCGGGCGGTGGATGATTTCCTGCGGCATCCGGTATTCGGCATCGGCCTGTGCAGCACCCGGAACGCCGATGTGTTCAGCGGCGTGGAGGGCAGCATGGTGTTCTACCACAACAGCGTGGCCCAGGTCATGGGCAGTATGGGCCTGGTGGGCATCGTAGCCTACGGACGGCTGCTCCACGACCGCATTGCTCTGCTGCGGGAGGGCGGCCGCGACCCGTTCGTGCAGGCGCTGGCCGTGTCGTATCTGGGCATGGTGCTGATCTCCCTGTGCAATCCCGGCGAGTTCTGCCCCTTCCCCAACGCTGCCATGATGGTGATGCTGTTTGCTCAGGCGGAGGAGGCCGTGGGTGACGTGGCTGTCCCTGTGCGGCAGCTGCTGGTGCGTCATCTGGGCGCTCCCGCAGGGTTCCTGCAGTTTTGAAAACGTAGTTATAATTAAGTAAAATGCGGTGCAGCCTCCGAAAAGGGACTGCACCGCATTTTACTTTACACGTTATTCGCCGTTGTCCCGCAGGTATTGCAGCCGCCGGAAGCTGCGCCGGGCCAGCAGAAAGCCCACAACCGCCAGCAGCAGGCACGCTGCTCCCAGCAGGAAGGTCCGGGCGTCCAGGGCTGCATGTTCGCACAGGAAGGAGAAAATGCGGTACGCCCCCATGACCAGCAGAATACCCAGCACCAGCAGGGCCACCAGCACGGTCATATCCGTGCACTCGTCGATCCGTTTCATATGCCCCTCCTCAGTCCGTTACCGCCACGTCCAGGCCGAACTCCTCCGGCAGGAACCGGGGGCACACGTTGCCGCTGGTGCAGATGGTGGAGGCGGCCAGCCGGGTGCCGATCTCGCAGGATTCGGCCAGGGTCTTGCCATAGGTCAGGCCGATGGTAGCTCCGGCAAAGAAGGCGTCTCCCGCGCCGGTGGTGTCCTTCACGTCCACCTTGCGGCCTGGACAGGCCCCCTGGTCCCCGTCACAGCTGGCGTACACGGCCCCCTGGGCCCCCATGGTAACGATCATCCGGGGAATGCGGGCGCTGCGGATCTTCAAGGCCAGGATCTTTTGCAGCTCCTCCGGGGTCTTTTCGCTGTAATCGTCGGAGAACAGAATGCCCATCTCCTGCTGGTTGCACACAAAGCAGCTGGTCTGCTGCAAGAAGTCCCGGCGCTCCACGGCAATGCTCATGTTGGACACCACGGCGTATACGTCCTTTTGGTACTTCCTGGCGTACTGGAACACCCGCTTGACGATCTCCTTGTCCATGTCGATCTCCAGGGCGATGCTGTCGGCGTCCCGGAAGATCTCGTCCCCCTTTTCATCCAGCAGGGCGATCAGGGGCCGCAGGTCCGGGCGCTTGCTGATGGCGGCGCACACATCCCCCTGGTTGTCGAACACCGCCAGCCAGGTGCCCATGCCGTCGGGGGTGGGCAGGACATAATCGGTGTTGACCTTGTGATTTTTCAGCTGGCGCACCACGTCGGCCCCCAGGCCGGTGTCATCCACCAGGCTCACAAAGGTGGGACGCAGCTCCACGTTGGCGATGTCCTCCACCACGTTGCGGCTGACGCCGCCGGGGACCTGCTCCACCCGGCCCACATTGCGCCCGCCGGGGATATAGGTGGACGTGGGGTATCCCTTGATGTCCACAAAGACGGCGCCCAGCACCACGATTCCCATAAAAACGTCCTCCTGCGACTATATTTTCTTCATTATACCGCCTGGGGACCGTTTGGGCAAGCCCTTTCGGCGCATTTGTCTTGACGGGCCCCGGATCCGGCGGCATAATAGAGGCAGCATACAAAAATTTTTCCCCTTTTCCGCGAAACCGCCGGGATTTTTTGACGGGATGACAGGCAGAAGCAACTCGAAAGGAGAATGTCACCATGGAGGACCGCGACATCGTGACCCTGTACTGGCAGCGGGATGAGGAGGCCATCCGCCAGACGGACCGGCAGTATGGCCGGTATCTGTCGTCCATCGCCTTCCACATCCTGGCGGACCGGGAAGACAGCCGGGAGACCGTCAACGACACCTATCTGCGGGCATGGGGCTCCATGCCGCCCCACCGGCCCCGGGTGCTGTCCACCTATCTGGGCCATATCACCCGGCAGCTGTCCATTGACCGCTGGCGGGCCCGGGGCCGGGTGAAGCGGTCGGCCTACGCCGTGTCCCTGGAGGAGCTGGGGGACTGCGTATCCGGCCGGGACACGCCGGAGGAGGCCCTGGACCTGCGGGAGCTGGGCCGGGCTGTGGGCGACTATCTCCGGACACTGCCGCTTCCCGCCCGCCGGGCGTTTCTCTGCCGCTATTACTATGCCGACTCCCTGGCGGAGACGGCCCGGGTCTGCGGCATCAGCGTACCGGCGGTCAAGAGTCAGCTGTACCGCACCCGCCAGGGGCTGCGGACCTATCTGGAAAAGGAGGGCTTTGACGTATGAACCCGGAACAGCTCAGCGACGCCATGAATGAATTGCCCCAGGAGCTTTTGGAGGAGACCCAGGCCGCCCGGTCCCGGCGGAGGCTGCGGTGGAAGCCGCTGGCCGCGGCGGCGGCGTGCCTGCTGCTGGCGGCGGGAGCCTGGGCGCTGGCAGGCCGCCCGGCGGAA